>VMHT01095401.1_pt1 | contig 16085 bp, 14 predicted proteins | sample 4693611 | NCBI WGS metagenome assembly VMHT01 (sample SAMN12280063, study PRJNA550983) | marine metagenome | isolation source: seawater sampled from same location over 5 years 0.02-0.2 micron viral filtrate | place: USA: collected off the coast of southern California halfway between the port... ... | reverse complement strand
GTCCGATATACCAAACCGGTTTCAGCATCACCAGCACCGACCACGCCTGGGACGGCTGCGTTAGAAGATACGAGGGATGCTACATCAATATTTTTAAAGTGCGCATTATCTATTGACGCAGTACCGAGGACCTCTGTCCCACCACGAGCGCGAGCAAAATCACCCAGGGAAGCCTGCGCCCTTGTACCAGCACCAGCATCAACCGTGAATATCTCATTGCTCACTTTTTTAGCAACCGCATCCACCGAAGGAAAATTCATCTCGCAGTGGACGAATAACTCACCATCTTTATCTGTGTCGTAGGCAGGATTATTACAGTATTCAAAAATCGCTTTAAGTGGGACAGCGAAGTCGTGTGTTCTATCAACTGAATTCTCATTACCTTTACCGACACTATCTAACACACCATTAGAGTTAAAGAATTGTTTGTGGGACGCGTTGTGTCCTTTTTTAAACTGTCGCTCACGATCTAATTCATTAACTTTATACAGTGACAAAGTTTGTCTTAATAAATCTACATTTCTAATGCTTTCAATTACACCTAAACGCTGTGAACGAAGTTCTGCGTGTCTAATAATAGCAGCCGGCGACGATGGTGCGCGATTGTCGTCACCTGTGCGTTTAACACGGATAAGTGTATCTAAAACCGGTGGGTTGGCAAAGGCGGCCAGCGCAGCCGTGGTGCTTGCACTGCTCACATCAAATTTTACAACAAAATCAGTCTTGGATAAATCAACTTTACCAATCCCTGACGGAATAGAAACATCTACAAATTTTTTATCCGCACCTACCCCTAAATTAAAACTTCCTTGAAGCGCCCTAAATTTTTGAACTTGCTGTGCCATTATATACTATCTAAATATTATATTTTTATGTATTTTTTATATTAGGGATTTATGCTACATTACCGGCGCCTGCCTGGTCAAAGAAATTCTGCGCACCTGTGGAAACTGTTTGAACCGGTGTCGTCGTAGTAAAGCGTTTATCGTTTGAATGTTTATGGACAAAGAAACCAGCTATGCCCATCACTACCCCCAGGCCGGCAGCCACAGCAAGACCCACAGGCGTTTCTGTTAAACCACTCGCGGCCATCACTTCTTCCACCGATGCCCCACCAGTTATTATACCGGCAGCCGCTTCAGCACCACCAGTAGCAGCCACCTCGGCAGTAGCTTCACCAGCACCAGCAGCCGCCTCAGCACCAGCATCCGCAGCCCCAGCCGCATCATCAATATTAGTCTCGGCAATTTCACCCATCTGTATAGGGTCATCCTCAGTGCCGGCAGCCGCTTGCTCATCACCCTCACCCCCTCCTTTAATCGCCTTAATAAGTTTTCCAGCACCCTTGGCAGCCGCCACAGACGCAGCCCCACCGGCAATAGTCGTTCCAAAATCTTGCAGACCACTGCCCACCTGCTCCACCGCCTTACCTCTCTCTGTTTGCTCGGTTTCACCACCGGTGACAAATTCATAACCTCTGAATGCTCTTGACTGTAGTCCGCTTAAGTTTGCGCTATCCATCTGCGATGCTAATGACATTATATACTATTGAAATATTATATTTTTATTATTTATTAATAAATTGATTTGGATTATTGAATAAATAAATAGTTATAATATGGAACAACCAACCGACGCCGAGGAACTTAAAATACTTAAATACCAAGTGGGTGGTCTTAAAAAACTTATTAAACAACTTGAAACACAACTAAACGAATTTTCAATCGCCACAGAAAGAAAAATCCTCAGTATGGAAAATAACCACCAGCGTGAAATACAGAACCTTGAGTACCAAATAGAGAGCATTAACTAGGTGTAATAAATTGATCTACATTTTTGTATAAGTTAGTATCATAACCCCACGACAAAAATGCCTGACGCATCCACTCAAACACGACGAGGAAAAAAGATTGTCTTGCTAAAAGAACAAGAGAAGAGAGAAGAAGCGATGGATAAACTCGTGGACGCTCACGTGGAACTCGTAAAAAAATACAGAGAACTCAAAAAGAACGACCTACAAACAAAAATTAGCAAATGGATGAGCGACCCAAACACGATGGGCGATAGTATATATGACTTTCTGTGCGACGAGTGCGGTTGTAAAATGGACTAATCCTCCTGTGACTGCTGGAACTCCTTAAACTTTAATACATCCTGTATTTTTTTTAAGTCTTGCTTTTTCTTTTTTTCATCTCGCATCTTTTGCCTCCTTTCATTATCCCTCTCTCTTCTATTTTCAGCAACATCTCGTCTAAATCCTGCGCACATTGCCTCTATATTTGCGTAGTTAGTGCCAAACTTTTTATTATATTTTTTTATGGATGCGCTTAATTTGCTATTTGCCTTTGCTTCAAAATAGGCTGCGTTTGCTTCTTCAATCTCTCGCTCTTTCTGTCTGTATTCCTCCTGCTTTCTCTTTCTCTCTAAATCACCGACAGACCAGTTAATCCTTTTTTGCTCTTTTTCTTCCAGATAATCTGCCTCCTCATCACTGTCTTTAAACACACCATTTACAGGTCCTAATGGCACACCGCATCTATTTCGTGGTTTAACCTTTCTATTATCTTCTGTTTTTTCAGCATTTCGTGGATCAGGCATCGCCTTTAATTCTTCATCCCACGTGTCAAACTGCTCTTCAAAATCATAAGTAAAATATTTATTATATAAATCTTCCAGGTCCACATCTTCCATATCCTCCTCCATAACTTTATGTTTAATATACCAATATTTAGTCATTAATATTCTCTCTAATAACTCGCTATTGTATTCCACACCGTCTAAACCACTAAAGACGCTCGTGTAATATAACTCATCACCATTCATTACATTCTTGCGTGCTTCATCAATGTCGGTGTAATCCTTCACGGTATCATTCTCTTCATTAACAAGTAGGCATTTAACATCTTTATCATAAGACAAAAGTCCTACAAATTTAAACCTTAACTCGTTGTTATAATTTTTAGATGCTTCAATTTTATAATTACATTCTTTTTTTACTAATTTTTTAAGAAGTAATGTGTCTTCATTTACAGTTGTCTTATCAATAATATAACCCACACCCTTAACGAACTGTAAGCGACACCGTGCATTACCTAATTCAGGATAAAAAGCAGATTGAACTAATTGTTCCACCTTCCGACCTTTACGCTTTCCGTCCAGCATTAGTTTAACAATACCTTTATATGGTTTAATTAGTTTCTGACCTTTAATGGTGCGTACAACACCGAGTTTGTTAATTTCATAAAGAGGAAAATCTATAATGGAAACATAGTTATTCATATATATATATTATAAATGTCTTCTTTATATTATATTTTGTCATACTTATTTTCAAATAACAGAGAATAACAGAATGTCCCTTTTATAAAATGTCACTTTTATTTACCCACAATAGGATTTTTCAAAAAACAAAACACAAATAAAAATTAAAAAGAGAGAGAGAAACTAAAAAAATAGTTGATTTCAAATCTGAAAAAATCTATTGTGGGTAAATAAAAAGGACATTAGAACCTAAAGTGGACATTTAATTAACTTTAACAAATTCTTATAAAATAATACAAAAATAAAATCTAATGTATCTGTATAAATGAGTGATGAAAAAGAGTTGTTTGATGTTGCCGGCGATGTCAGCGAACCAGTATCAATAATGGAAGAAGAGGTGGAGGAACCCACACCTAAACCAGTCAAGAAACCTAAAGACAAACGATTACCATTAAAAGAACGAGATCCTGAAAGATACGCTCGTCTGCTTGCTAATTTAGAGAAGGGTCGCGCCACATCAGCAAAAAAGAGAAAGCAGACGGCAACAGCAAAGAAAATAAAGAAGAGGCAGAAAGAGGATGACGAGATTGAAACAATAGTCAAGCACGTGAAAAAAACAAATAAAGAAAAAGATTTATCGGATGAGAATGAAAAATTAAGAGCAGAGTTGCAAGCGATGCGAGAAAACAAAACCGCCGAACCTGAAGTAAATATACAACCGGAACCAATAGAACCCCCACAGAAACCTGAGCGTGTAGTACAACCCAAAAAAGTCCAGCATACTAAACCGGCAGAAAATAAAAAAATCACACCGCCCACCCCTCAGGCACCGCCGAAACCACAAGCACCGCAGATGTCTGAGAGCCAGCGTCAGCGTATTCTTTTGGCTCAAATGAAAGGATTTTAAATAAATAATTAATTAAATTCATTAATATTAATAGGTTTAAAATTTTTGTCTAAATAGCGTTCCTCTAAAGGTGCGTTTAAATCCACAACTAAAAATGCGTTCTTATCGGCAGTCACTTTCTTAAACATATTAAAAAATGCTTTTCTTGTTTTTAAATAATTGAAGTCCTGTTCTATTAAATCTAATTCTTTATTGTTAGTACTAAATAATATAGCCGCTGATAAATTTGTCCGTAATCCTGTGGATAAAAGAGAATGCTTCTGTGTTGTAAAGATACTGCTAATCATAGCGTGACGACCATTCATAGCAATTTTAGACACTATACCTGCTGTTTTATCTTTAAGCGAACCCCCATAGGCTACATCGTCAAATACTATTATTTTAGGTGTGGGTTTCTCTTTCATTTCCACGGCACTTTCAAAATCATCTTCCAGTGTGTCATATAGGACGGTGAGCATATCTTCATCAAACTCCATAATGTTAGATCCTGGTATTTCTTTTTCAGTGCGGAGTATTTTTAATTTATTATCTAATTTATTATTAGACACAATAAATATATCATCGCCGTGAAAATATTTTTTATAGAAGCGGTTCCTGAGCAAAAAATTTAAAATGACTGTCGTTTTTCCTGACCTCTGCGAAGCGCCAACGATAGCGATTTTAAAATTTATGTTAGGCAGACCTGGGACATCAATATAGTAAGCATCTGTTTTATCTTTAACTCGTAGGATTTCAAATTTTTTAACCATACTATATATATATATAATATAATGTCTGATTTAAATTCAAATGAATATTTAGAAATGTGCGAGCAACTTCAAAACAAATTTAAAAGCGTGGAGGCACGTGAAAAAATAGCATTCAAACGAGTAGATGCTCTTAAAAGAGATATAGCACAGATATATGGTTTAGTTAGAGCGATGGATAATTATTTAATTGGTGCCTGTGATTTACCTGACGACCTTCAAACAACAATAGAGTTATTAATTTCATCTGTTAAAGACGCAGCCGACCAGCATTTATTTAATGGAGCATTTAGTGATGATGATGATGAACCTCCGATTTCTTTTACATTCACTTTGCCGACTTCTTCTTTGCATACTGCCTCTGCTGTTTCCTTGAATGACCTGCTCCATCCGCCAGTTTATCCAGCGCATCCTCCTTCTCCAGGTCCACCTGCTCCGAAATAATAATATGGCGAATAGTTGTGACAGTGGGTCTTTGCCCCATAACATCATTTTTAAATATCCTTGCTATGTTTTTGCCGAGGGCATTGGCGGTTAGTGGTTTTCTTTCTTTTGTTGCTGTGCTGTAAAATAATAGCGGAGCAGTGAGCGATGTTGGGTCTAATACACCTTTTCCTGGACGCGTTGCTTTGCCTGGAAATTCTTTAATAAGTGGTCGCCCAGCATCAATTAGGGCGGTTATAGCGAGGTATAATTCTTTTGGAAGCACCTGCGACCTGGGACCTGTGTGTTTAGAGGTTTTACTTTCATTAATAAACATCTCCATTTTTCTCTCTTTTTTATTCCATAGGATATAGTTTCTTTTTTCTCCATCCAAATAATATGCCCATACACTGCTGGGGACCACCATTAAGTTTGCGATTTCCAGGCGAGGCAGAATGGGTGGCGATGAATAAAATAATGCGATTACATAATCTTGAAGCAGGGTGATGTCAGGGTCTGCGCCTTTTGCGAAGTTTAGTCGCTTTAGTTTATTTGCCACTTCCTTTAGGTATTTAAGTGTGACCCAGTTTTTTTCCTCTTTAGGGGACTTCTCGTGTGTGTCCACGAACTTCTGTCGTGCTTTTTCTCTTTCAAACATAATTTTACGATATGTTTGGATAGTGTCTTTAATCTTTTTAGTCTGCGTGGGAAGGGCATCCAGCGCCACCGCCATCGCCTGCACATAATTTTTATATGTGGTGGGTGCTAAATTCATCGCTTCCAACTTTTTAAGCATTTTGTCTGTGTTATATAACTGTCTTAAAGTTTTGTATTCTTTATTATCGTGTAGGATATTAATTGACCTAACATATAAATCAATAGACGCCTGTTTAATTTCAGGGCGTTTGGCACTAATAAGTCCGGCAAGATCCATTTTATACTGTATGAATATTATAATTCGTTTCAAATCAATTTATTAATTAATGGCATAAATCTAAAGATGAGTTTGGAAAATATTAACATTGCTATTACATATATGAAAATGAGAAATTCATACAACCACGGTTTTCTTAAATATTATTATTTTAAAAGGGTTATAGGGCATTGTACTGGATTATCTGACCCTATTAGGGTGAGGGCAATATTCCAAAAATTACTGGAGAGTGATGTTATTGAACGCTCACACATTTATTTACGCCCAGGCAAATATGTGCTACGCTACCGCTTTAATCCATTTCATTTGACCGATTACTTCTTTTATGAAAATAACGATGAGACAAAAATATAAATATAAAAATATAAAAATAAAATATTCATAATACATATAATGAGTGTTTATAGTCAATCGTTGCGAACTGAAATCTTTGACCCACGAATTGAAACTGCCGACAGAGTGGAGTTTAGATTAGATAAAGGTGATAATGTTTTCTTTTCTAATCTGCGTCTTGGTAATCTTGGTTGCTCTGTTGCTGGCGGACAAAGTGAATATAATAAAGCAGTTGGCGTTGCTGGGAATATTCGTCGTATTACTTTACTTGATGGCGCTATTGAACTGGATCGGTGTGTGGAGGCAAACAGATATTTATCGTGGTTTTTTGCTGGTGGTGAAAATAATTCAAACAGACACGTCCAGCAGAACTTACTTAAGCACGAGGTGGGGTATGCATTAAACGACAATAAAGTTGTGGACGGTCGTGGCACATCAGGTGCTAAACTTATTCGTCGTAATAATGGTGCGCTCGGTGTGCCTCCTGCGGCTGCGACAGCTGCGGAGAGTGAGAAGGTTGCTGGATATTTAGACCTGCGCCAGTGTCTGCCTATTCTTGATAATCTTGGTGTTATTGATACGACTGTGTTTGAAAACTTAAGACTGGTTATTGAGTATGAACAGAACTCTCTCCAGGGTAGATCAAAAGTGGGAAGCACTGCGCTGGACCTGGCAAAATCTAACTTAACTCCAATCCTTCTTGCTGACGAATTGAAAGATAGTGCGATGAAACAGAGAGCGCGAAGTGCTATGAAGTCATTTCAGTGGAATACTTATGAACACGATTTAGTGAATATTCCAGCGCAGGCTGCTCCGGCAACTGTTGCTGATGGCAACACTAATATAACAACTGCTAATCAGCGACAGGTGGTTAAACGAATTATTGATGGTTTTAAAAATAAATTTGTATCGCGTATGGTGTTGATGAAATGCCCTAGCGATAAGACACAGAACAGAGTTTTAAACAATATTCTTAATGCGACCACTCTGCGTGGTATTGGTGACTATGCCTCGCTTGCTATGAATAAAGAGAAAATTAATTTTATTATTAACGGCAGACAGTTATTTGCTGGTGATGGTTTAGACACCCCTTCTAAAATTGCTGACATCCACGCAGACGCTTGGGGGAACTATAACATCCTTCCATTTGCTCACACGCAGTCAGTCGGTTTAGATGTTCCAGGTTTAGTCCCACCACAGAATGTGTATGGTGTGTGTCACGACCAGGAAATAGATGAACCGAATTCACAGGACCCACGCACTGGACAATCGGCGTGGGTTGGTTTCCGTGTATTAGATAGACTTAACACACTGGAGTTAGAATACGAGCGTGTACAGGTGCCTGAAAATCGTGCTAATTATAATTACCTGGGTCTTGCTTTAGACGTCCATATATACGCCGAGGTCCCTAAAAAATTTATTATGGAAGGCGGTAAATATAGAATAGAATATTTATAAATAAAATGTTTTATATATATAAATGGATGGAAAGAAGGCACCGCAAATTCCAATTACGACGATTGTTGAATTGAAACAAACTAATTCAAACTCACACGAACGAGCAACAGGCGACTGGAACACACAATTAGATAATCCTATTATCATTAACGAGGGCGACGAAGTGTCTTTAAAGTCAGCATTCGTGGACAGCGCATCTGCCACCTCAGGTTTAATAGAACTTAAACCGGATGTGGAAGGTGGCACCACGAGGGCGTGTAGTATAACAACAGGATTTTATTTAACTAATGTACCCAGCAGTTTAGAAACAGAGGACAAAATAGCAACACCTGCCGATGTGGCAAATCAGCGTTTAGTCATTTCAAAAATTTATGACCCAGGGTTAGATTTAAACGGAGGGACAAATAACTATGATGGGGATGCTGGGACAAGTTTGAGTTTTGCTAGACCTGATAAAGGAGATGCGGCTGACGGCACGGTGGATGGAAGTGTATTAGACAAAAATGCTCTTAATACTCGTATGACCGGTGAACCCTATATCGCATACCACGTGCAGAACCATAACAGACTGGACCCTGGAAATGTTAATAAGAGTGTGACCGCTATTTATCTCTCATTTCAAAATATATCCGTTTTAAGAAATTTAATGACACAGGAGTACTCGCGATTTCCAACACTCGCATTTGATTATATTTACTGGCCGGCAGGTCCGCCAGGGCAGGTTGCTGGAAAGCAGAAGCACGCGCAGATTGTATTTAATCTTAAAGATGTGGACCAATCTTTAGTTAGTGAGTTTTTAGACACATTCACAGGTGACCCAGGTGGTATTAATAACTTTATGGGACGCCTCCATATTACACAGGATTTATTAAGTTCTGATGTGACCGTAAATAAGTTTGCTCCAATTATAAGTTCCAAACTTGGAACGACATTAAGTTTCCCATTTTTAATTAATAATCAAAATCCTATCGTCCATATATTAACTCCTGGAACTGTCTTTGGAAATGTTTTTCCACCATCAAATTATACACCCAGCAATATGCTGACGACAGTCACGGAGGGGAACCAACTCCTAACTTCACACTCTTGCTACCCTGTGACACGAACAACAAACTTCACACTGGAGGCAAAAAAATACACGAACGATGAATTAGCGACATCAATAACAAATGCTATGACATCAGTGTCGGCATTAGGCGGTATAGGTTCTAATCCTAATTTACTGGCGAATAGTGGAATTATAGCAACCAGTCGTGGTTTAACATTAGAAAAAAATGAAAATTTTGCTCTTAACAATACAAACCGAGCAAATACCGCACTCGGAGCAGATAATTATAATGACAGTAATATAGACAGTCCTATTATTTACGGTAAATTACTTCGTGATACGAACGGTGACCCATTAATCGTGGATGGTGATTTTATAATGGATACATTTAGACTTAATGATATGAATGCGAAGTCAATGAATTATATCGTGGGATCTCAGAATTTTTCACTGGAGTATAATGATGAAGAAGCAAAATACGAAATAACAGGGATGCATACTCCGCTATACGATATAACATCAGCAGGACAGGGGTCCAGTCAAATAAGACAATATACACGCGCAGGTATAGCTGAAATAGCAGCCGCCGGCAATGTTCCAAGATTTCCTGGTGTGGCCTCAGAAAAATTCTGGGCAAATAAATACAGTGGTGTTTATATCGCAGGACTTCAGCCTATAGAGTTATTTACACAACAGATGAAGTTTGGTGGTGACATAATTACAAACACACACGGCACACGAATAGTTAAAGACAGAAATGGAACGGAGATGACCGTCCACGGAGCAGACATCATATTAACTGATGGTGTAAATGTGACAGGTGACTTTGACGGTGTGGGTGCTGTGGTACAGAAAATCTCACCGCATTTTGCTGATGATAATGCCACACCCCAAATTCAAAATAAAATCCGTCCGCTGAATGATACAGGACTGACGGACGACAGAGAGGGAAATTATCAGATTTACGATATAGCATTAGCAGGTCCAGGAGTAAGTGGTGGTGGTGCGACACTGGATAGGTCCGGCAACCCCCCACCATTTCTCTCGGCAAATGAAAATAGACAAATACCTATTTTTGCAAAAGAACATATTGACACCGGCGAATACGCAGAGGTGGACGACCCATATTATAAAATAGAAGTTAGATCAAAAATATTTAATAATATGGAGGGTGACCCAAATTACAACAGGTCTATTAGTTCTATAATATCTAAATATTACTCAAGCGGAAACTTTACATCGTCTTATAATGAAGGGTCTATATCTTACATTCATAAAGGCGCGCCTGTGACGATAGATAATTTTAACTGTCGTATATTAAACTCAGAAGGTGAATTGGCGCAAGATGTAGGAAATAGGAATACCATCTTTTTAGAAATAACTAAAATATTGGATCAATAATAAAAATATAAATAATTATCTCTGTTTTAATATATAATGAGTTCTAGGAACGCACGAGTAGCACATACACAACAGACCTCGGTCCATTCAAATAACTTAACACAGAGAACAAACGAACATCTTTCAAAATTAAATGTCACAACTAACTCGCTGGAAACATTACAGACAACGGCGAACACAACGCTGGCGGCTATATTAGTTGATACAGACGCGGCTGATAGTTCTCTTAATACTATTGAAGCACAGAGCGTTTTAACCGCTTCAAGATTGAATAATATTCAAAATAAAATTTCAGAAAATACTGATGGAACAGGTGAAACAGTCGGCCAGATGACGAAAGATATTAAAGACGCCCAAGTATTAACAAACAGTAAATTAGACACCATCGTGACTAACACAGGAAATATTAATGTTAATGTAGGCGATGTAGAAGTTAATACAAATGATTTAGAAGTCCTGGGAGCTGCGACGAATGCTCTTCTCCAAACGATAGACAATGTGTTAGATGTACACACAGGACATTTAAGTGAAGTGGAAGGTGCTGTGGAAACGCTGGAGGGGTGTGTTAGTTCTAATAAAATTCAGGTAGATATTGTATCATCTTCTTTGCCGACTGGTGGCGCGACAGAAACAACTCTCTCGGCTGCTGAGGTACACCTCGGTGCTATTGAAACAGCAACAGGTGCCTGCGCAACCGACCTGGCTGCCCTGGAAATTTTACAGACAGCGACGAATTCTAAATTAGATACATTAAACACCGAAGTAGATAATGCTGAAGCACACCTGGGAAATATTGATACGGCAACAGCTGCCTGCGCAACCGACTTGGCTGCCCTGGAAATTTTGCAAACATCCACGAATTCAAAATTAGATCATTTGTCAGGTAATTTAGATACTTTGGAAACAACTCTCACGGCGATAGAAACAGACCAAGCTGCGCTGGAGGTGCTTCACACGGCAACTAATTCTGCTCTCGGAACAATTGACGGTGTGTTAGATAATGCTGAGGCACACCTGGGAAATATAGAAACAAGCGTCCAGGCATTAGACGACATAGTAAAAGCAGAAGATACAGCACATAACTCAGGAGATAAAGGTGTTATGTTTTTAGGTGTAAGACAGGACAGTCAGGCGGACTTCGGTGCCGACGGAGATTATGTTCCGCTGAGTGTGGACGCCGATGGTAAGTTAAGAGTGGCGGCTGCGGCTGCCTCAGGGGGCGCGACAGAAGCGAAGCAGGATGTTATTGAAACAACACTCACAGCGATAGAAACAGATGCGGCTGCGATTGAAGTTTTATTGACTGGTATTGATAGTGATACAGACGCGATAAAGACCGCCGTCCAGGCATTAGATAATGCTGTGGATGGAAACTATTTAAACGCCAATATAAATATTGCTGGCGCAGATGTAGATGCTAATAGTGGGAATAAATCCGGCGCCTCACAACGCGTGGTTATAGCAACGGACGATGTTAATATGTCAGCAATTAAGACGGCGACAGAAGCATCGGCAACTGACTTGGCTGCCCTGGAAGTTTTGCAAACATCCACGAACACTAAATTAGATCATTTGTCAGGAGATTTAGACACACTTGAAACAACACTCACGGCGATAGAAACAGACCAGGCTGCGCTGGAGGTGCTTCACACGGCAACTAATTCTGCTTTAACAACTATGGATGCTGTGTTAGACGCGATAAAGGTGGATACAGAAGCGATTGAAACCGCTGTTGAGGCGATAAATACACGAGATGCTTTAACAACGACTTTAATTATTGACGGACAAAGTGTAGCGAGTGGTGGCGGAACTCATACGAGTAGTTCTTTTGAGGTGACAAAATTACCACCAGATGGAAAATTAAAATTTTTAATTAGAATTAGTGGTGTATCCACAAATGAAATAGGACCAACAATTCAAGTTTCGGCTGACGATACTAACTTCTTTGGTGTGGATTTAGGTTTTATTACTCAAGGCGGTGCGGTCACTGGTGTAGGTCAATTTTTCACTTGTGCTTTTCCGGCTAAACACTTTAAAATTACTCTGTCAAACTCAAGTTTTAGTTCTAATGCGACTTGTTCAGTTCATTTGTTTAACTAAAAAAATAATATAATTAATATAGTTCTCTATATATAATGTCTAAATTAATGCGCATCACGACAGAGGACCCTACAGGTAGATTTAATGTAAGTTTAAATGAGGGTTTTACTTTGCCACCAAATTCCACAATAGCACTTCAGTCTGCTAATTTTACGAGAGAAACGCCATCGTTCCAAATAGGACCGGACAATGATACTTTTAGATTTCAAACAGACACAGGCAACGAGCGCGAGGTTAGGATTAGAGATTTAACAAATACAGGAATAAGAAGATACGACAGATCATCTTTTTACACTCTTATGACTAATATGTCAGCGAGTATAAACGCCAGTCTTTATCCTATGGAGAACAGTGTCGCCAGCGACGACTTCGGTGTCCAGTGTGAGGTGGCAACGGATGCCACACAGCACGTGGTTATTGATTTTAGACGCACGCCATATCTGCGGTGGACCGGACAACCTGCCCCACCGATTGACCACCAAATTATTTCTCATAATGTGACGAGAAGCTCAAACAGATTAATTAAGACAGTAGTAAATTCAAAAAATAAAAACGGTGTTTTTTCAGGAGGATACTGTGTTGATAAATTAGATTTTGGAATGGGTGGAGCAGTGATGAGTTGTACTTTAAATAAATACACCGCGGCCGACCAGTCAGGCAACCAGGCAGATGGTGCCGGATTTATAATGGGTATAATAACTGATGATAAATTTAACCAATTAGAACACCAGGGAAATGCTGAATTTATGTCTGAGCGTGATTTTGTATGCGCTATAATTATAGCAGATAGTAAGGCCTTCCGCGACGATAATCTCGCAACTATTCCACCAGGCGCCGATGCCGGTGGTGCGTCGTCTTCCATCGTTCTTACTGCGTCCGATAGTTTTGGAAAGAATATAGGATTAATGAGACGAAATAGACGCGGTATTAAACCTGTAAATTGCAACGCTGATACTGAGGCAAGATTAAACACAGCAGCCGCCACCGGCGGAACAGTAGTTAAAGACCAGTATAAAATTGAAATAAGAAATGGATGCTTTGTTATGGTCCAGTATTCGTTTGACGCAGCCGCACCGACAGTATTGAAGGAGACAGTTTTGGAATATGATTTAGGTCCACCGGCACTGGACACAACCGCTAAACCATTAAATAAAGTAGACCCCACCCAGCGGTACCACGCCTTCTATGGTTTGTATGGTTCCGGTCCTGGTATTGTACCGGCGAGCAATACCACAATATTAACCGAGGTGGAAGTTGTTAATAGTCCATTTGTTAGAAGACCGACAGAAACTGCTAATCTATTAACTTTTGAAACAGAGGGTTTTGATAAACGATTTAATGTCACAGCAACGGAAACTGTTTATAATTTAAACTTTTCACGACTTAATGCTTTAGGCGAGAGAGTCACTAATGTAGACCTCTCAAACTTTTTAGGGTTTGGAGAACAATTTATACAGAACCCATTAAACATCCCAGGGGCGACTGCTTTGTTTAGAGCGCCCAATACAGCGAGGGCTGCCCTACGCGCCGAGACATATTTAATTCAATTAATAAGTAGAAGTGTTGAAAGTTATGATAGTGTGTCTTCAGGTAAAGAAAATACAATATATACAATTGTTAAAGATGTATTAGAAACAGGTGTGGAAGAAGAAATAAACTTTAACTCTAACTTCCCTATTCAAATACAACTAAAAAATAGAAATGAGATCTTATTAAGAGATATTTCAGCAAGAATAGTAGACAGTGATATTCAGGAGATTTTATTATTAGGACGGTCGCAACTTTCTTTTTTATTTGGCGAGTAGTTGTTTTACGAGTTCCCTGAGTTCTGCCACTTCGGCGCGGAGTTTATCCACCTCTTCAATTGCACGGCGCGCGCGCTTTGACGGTTCGCCAGGCGCCTTTTCTTGTTTGATGATGCTCCAGTCGTGGGCGTAGTCCTTGAATGTTTTTTGTCCCTTTCTTATCTTACCCAGCGCCCTTTGCTGGTTATGATAAAATGTCTTTGACTTTTTGTCTGCGCAGAAGTAGATGGTGTATCCCAGTTTTTTTGCTTCCTCCTTCCAGTCGTGCGTGAGGCACTTTGTAGCAGGCGCAGGATGTTTGAGTTCTTCTTTTGGTGGTTCAGCGTCGCCTTTGTAGGGTTGGACGAATGTGTTTGCTTCGTATGCCACACCGCATTCGTGGCACATTGTACACGCGTCGTGTCCCTCGCCGTAGGTCGCCATCTCGCTCTCGTCGCATTCAATACAGCGGTACGCGTCGCACTCGGCGCATTGTTCCACCTCGTCGCGCATCCCACACTTTTCGCACGGCGGTTCGTCGTCGCCCACGCCCCACCCAGCAGGATTACACTTTTGGCACTTGGTTGTCACCCACCCCTGTTCCAGGCATTCAGGTGCTTCTTTGAATTCTTCACCGCAGACTTGGCAGACGCGAGCGTCGTCCTTAGCACAATCTTCACACATATTTGGGTAAATGGATTCTGTCCCTTCAGGGGCATCTTCTTCCATTTTATTCCAAAGAGTAGTCATATTAACATCTCCACAGCATTCGCAGAAAACACAATCACAATCTTCGCTGGTGTGTGTAGAACCGCATTCTTCGCAGACCTCTTTTTCGTCCTCCTCCATCTCTGCTTGAATTCTTGTACAGTCTTTACATTCACATTCACCGACATTGTGTTGCTCGTGGTGTTCTTCTTCTTCGTCTTCAGGTGTCGGTGGTGTTGGCGGTGCCGGTGGTGGCGTCTTCACCAGTTTGATTTTTTTGGTTTTTTTTTGAGTTTGGTTGCTCGGCATTTTGATCGTGGGGTTATGATACTAACAGTCTTAAAAATGTAGATCAATTTATTACGCTTACCGCCCACACAGGGGGTATAGTTTTTTAAAGCAAATGTCCTTTTTATTTACCTACTATGAGATTTTCACCATAACCCCTACTAGCAACATACAACATTATTATTATTATTATTATTCTTTTTGTATTTCATTATTAAAAAAGTTCATAGTAGGTAAATAAAGAGGACATTTTCATCATAGGTTTTATTAACAAACCCTTAAGACAAATAATTAAATAAAAAAAGGGAAGGGGGTTTTTTTTGTGTTTTTGTTTTTTTGTTTTACCACGCCAGGGCGATGCACGCCAGGGGCAGGCACTCAGCAGGGTTGGTGAGTTCGGTGTCTTCCTTTGCCTCCTCCTCGGCGAGCGCGTCCATATCGTCTGCCTCCACCAGTTCCACCCACTTGATGTTCCATTTAAGTTGGCGGAGGACGAGGCGCGCGCGGTGCGTGTCCTCGGCGGTGGCAGTGTTTTGGATGTTTTTTTTGCGCAGGGCGCTGATGATGTGCTTGACCCACTGCTCGTCGTGCGCAGGGATTTTGTCTGTGTTGTCCTTGTAGCAGTCCTTCAGTTCGGTGAGGGTGATGGTCAGGTTTTTAGACATTTTGGTTTGGTTTGGTTTTGTTTGGTTTT
>VMHT01154484.1_pt1 | contig 16086 bp, 15 predicted proteins | sample 4693611 | NCBI WGS metagenome assembly VMHT01 (sample SAMN12280063, study PRJNA550983) | marine metagenome | isolation source: seawater sampled from same location over 5 years 0.02-0.2 micron viral filtrate | place: USA: collected off the coast of southern California halfway between the port... ... | reverse complement strand
GAGCCTGCGGTGATGGCGGCCCTGATGCGCGGGGTGTGATCGCCGTTGCGTCCGGCGCGGCGCCGTTGAATAGTGCGGGCAACCAAGGGGGGACTTCACGTGAAACTATTTTATTCTCAAACCTCGCCCTATGTCCGCAAGGTCATGGTGCTGCTGCACGAAACTGGCCAGCTTGATGATGTCGCGCTGGAGCCGACATCGGGCACACCATTGGCCCCGGCCGAGGGCTTTGCCGCGCGCAATCCGCTGACCAAAGTACCCGCGCTGGAGCGACCGGACGGATGCACGCTCTATGACAGCCGGGTGATCTGCGCCTATCTGGATGACCGCGCCGGGGCGGGGCTTTACCCTCAAGGCGCAAGCAGGTGGGACACTTTGACGCTGGAGGCCACGGCGGACGGGATGCTCGATGCAGCGCTCGCCATGGTCTACGAAGGCAAGCTGCGCCCCGAAAACAAACGCATGGCGGAATGGGTCGAGGGCCAGTGGGGCAAGGTTGAACGCGCCTGCAAGACGCTGAACAATCAATGGGCGGCGCATCTCGCTGGGCCTTTGGACATGGGGCAGATCGCGGTTGGCTGCGCCTTGGGTTATATCGATTTCCGCCATGGCGCGCGGGATTGGCGGGCCGGAAACCCCGATCTGGCAGCTTGGTTCGATGCCTTTGATTCGCGCCCCGCGATGACCCATACCGCGCCGCCGCAGTAATCGGGCCGTAATGATATTGCCACAATCGCGGTATTTTTGCCGCGTTGTGGCGCGGTTGATCCCAGATGCGCGGCTTTGACATCTGGACGGGCGCGGTCCATCCCGGTAGATAGCGGCGAGAAGTCAGGTGGCAAGGTGACGCCACCCCTATGTCTGACGGCCAGATTTGGCCAAGAATTGGAGTAAACCCGTGTCCCAAGCAGAAGAACACGCAGGCACCCGGAGGGATTTCCTGTATTACGCGACAGCCGGTACAGGTGCCGTCGCCGTTGGTGCCGCCGTCTGGCCGCTGGTCAACCAGATGAACCCCTCTGCCGACGTAAAGGCGCTGTCGTCCATTCGTGTGGATGTGTCTGGCGTTGAAGTCGGGACGCAGCTGACCGTGAAATGGCTGGGCAAGCCGGTGTTCATTCGCCGCCGCACCGAAGCCGAGATCGAAGAGGCGAAAGCCGTCGATGTATCGACGCTGCCCGATCCGATCGCGCAGAACGAGAATCTTGGTGGCGACGTGCCTGCCACGGATGAGAACCGCGCGCTGGATGAAACTGGCGAATGGCTGGTTCAGATGGGCGTTTGTACGCACCTTGGCTGTGTGCCTTTGGGTGATGCGGGTGACTTTGGCGGCTGGTTCTGCCCCTGCCACGGGTCGCACTATGATACCGCAGGCCGCATCCGTAAGGGGCCGGCCCCACGCAACTTGTCGGTGCCTGTCGCCGAATTCGTGGACGAGTCCACGATTAAACTGGGTTAAGGGAGCGGAAGAAAGATGTCTGGAATTCCTCACGACCATTACGAGCCGAATTCGAACGGCGAAAAGTGGCTGCACCGCCGCCTTCCCATCGTTGGCCTTTTGTACGACACATTGATGATCCCCACGCCCAAGAACCTGAACTGGATGTGGATCTGGGGCATCGTGCTGACTTTCTGTCTGGCACTGCAGATCATCACCGGCATCGTTCTGGTGATGCACTACACGCCGCATGTCGATCTGGCCTTCTCGTCGGTTGAGCACATCATGCGCAACGTGAACGGCGGCTATATGATCCGCTATCTGCATATGAACGGCGCGTCGCTGTTCTTTATCGCGGTCTATGCGCATATTTTCCGTGGTCTCTACTATGGCTCCTATAAAGCCCCGCGTGAGATCACATGGATCATCGGCATGTTGATCTATCTGCTGATGATGGCCACCGGCTTTATGGGCTATGTTCTGCCTTGGGGTCAGATGTCCTTCTGGGGCGCGACCGTGATTACCGGCCTCTTTGGCGCGGTGCCCTTCGTCGGTGAAACACTGCAGACATTCCTGCTGGGTGGACCTGCCGTTGATAACGCGACGCTGAACCGCTTCTTCTCGTTGCACTATCTGCTGCCCTTCGTAATTGCGGGCCTTGTGGTTCTCCACATCTGGGCCTTCCACACAACCGGCAACAACAACCCCACCGGGGTCGAAGTGCGCCGCACCTCGAAGGAAGACGCCAAGAAAGACACGCTGCCGTTCTGGCCCTACTTCGTGATCAAGGACTTGTTCGCGCTGGCCGTGATCCTGACGCTGTTCTTCGCGGTTGTTGGCTTCATGCCGAACTATCTGGGCCACCCGGACAACTACATCGAAGCCAACGCTCTGGCGACGCCTGCACACATCGTGCCGGAATGGTACTTCCTGCCCTTCTACGCGATCCTGCGGGCCTTCACCTCTGAGGTTTGGGTTGTGCAGATCGCGTCCTTCGTGACCGGTGGCATCATCGACGCCAAGTTCTTCGGCGTGCTGGCGATGTTCGGTGCGATTGCCGTGATGGCGCTGGTGCCATGGCTGGACACATCCTCTGTACGTTCGGGCCGGTATCGTCCGATGTTCAAATGGTGGTTCGCTCTGCTGGTGATCGACTTCTTCGCCCTGATGTGGCTGGGTGCGATGCCCGCAGAAGAGCCCTATGCGAGCTTCTCACTGATCGCTTCGGCCTATTGGTTCGCCTACTTCCTCGTGATCCTGCCCCTCTTGGGCGTGATCGAGAAGCCGCTGGCGCAGCCTGAAACCATCGAAGCCGACTTTGACGCGCATTACGCGCCGAAGGCAGGCGGCACCAAGACGCTTGTGAACCCGGCGGAATAAGGATCATGACCATGATGAAGACCAACCTCCTTTCTGCCGTGGTAACTCTGGGCCTTGCCCTGCCGGGGACGGCGGTGCTGGCGCAGGACACAGCGACAGAAGAAGAACTGCTAACAACTCCGGCGGAAACGCCGGAGGCCGAAGCCGAAACCGCGCCTGCTGAAGCGCCAGCGGCGGAAGAGGCACCTGCCGAAGCTGACACCACCGCAGCCGAACCCGAGGTCGACGCGGCCCCGGCAGAGGAACCCGCGGTTGAGGCAGCCCCTGCTGAGGACACCGCAACCGAAGAGGCACCTGCTGCCGAGGCTCCGGTTGAAGACGCACCAGCTGAAGAGGCGACAACCGAAGAAGCTCCGGCTGAAACGGCGCCTGCCGAGGAAGCACCAGTAGCGGAAGAGGCCCCGGCCGAAGAAACCGCCACTGAGGATGCTGCCACCGAGGAAGCGCCCGAAGAGGTTTCTGCCGAAGACGCCGAAGAAGCGCCTGCCGAGGAAGTCGGAGCCACGGACGAAGCGCAATCGACAGCCGAGGAAAACGCTGAAAACGAAGTGATCGCCGAAGACGATGTTGCCGGTCAGGCGCATAGTGATGACCCCAACGTGGGTGTCATGGAAGCGGAAGACCACGGCGAGGAAACTGCCGCTGAAGATCACGCCGGTGACGACGATCAGGGTGACGATTCCCACGCCACACCGCATATCGACAACATCGATTTCTCTTTCGATGGTCCGTTCGGCGGTTACGACGTAAACCAGCTCCAGCGCGGTCTGCAGATCTACACCGAGGTTTGCGCGGCCTGCCACGGTCTGGAGTATGTCGCGATGCGGACATTGTCGGACGAAACCGGTCCGAACATGCCCGAAGAGCAGGTGATCGAATACGCAAAAGGCTATGACGTCTATGACGCCGAGCTGGACGACACCCGCCCCGGCACCCCGGTTGACCACTTCCCCGGGTCCAACCTGCCGAACGCACCTGACCTCTCGCTGATGGCCAAGAAACGCGCCGCGTTCCAAGGCCCCTACGGTTTGGGCATCAACCAGTTCCTCAAAGGGATCGGCGGGCCGGAGTATATCACCGCACTTCTGGCCGGCTACACCGGCGAAGAGAAAGAGCAGGCGGGCACGGTTCTTTATGAGAACACTGTCTTCCCGGGCGGCTGGATCGCCATGGCGCCCCCGTTGTCGGATGAGCTGGTCGAGTTCGCGGATGACCATGCCAACGACGTGCAGCACATGGCCGAAGATGTCTCTGCCTTCCTGATGTGGACCGCCGAGCCGAAGCTGGGCGCACGCAAGCAGGCTGGCTTTGCTGGGGTCGTGCTGTTGGGTCTGTTGTCGGTGCTGCTGTACCTGACCAACAAAAAGCTCTGGGCGCCGGTCAAGAACCGTCGCAAGGACGACTGATCGGGCCACGGCTTTTGGAAATGAGAAGGGCGTCGGGAAACCGGCGCCCTTTTTTTTGGCCATGCGTAATGGTGGCGGCCATTTGGCCTAAAACCTCTCAACAGGGTCCGCCCGGTGGCACACCGGGCATCGCCCTCCCTCCCCCCGGAGGGCGATTTGGCGAGGTTTCATGATGCGGAGTCGTTTCGAGTACGGTAGCCGTTCCGACCACAGCCTCGTTCCATCGCCCCCCAGGGAGGGCGATGCCCTTCGCGCTAGGCGGTCAGCTGCGCGCCTGAAATTCCGGTGATCTCGGCCCGCACGATGTCGCCCTCGACCTGTGGCGCGGCAAAACTCACCTCGGTGAACTGCGCCGTGCGCCCCATGTGAGGGTTCTCCATCAGCACATCATGCGTTTGCCCCACCTGCGCCTCCAGATGCCGCTGCACTTGCCGCTCTCCCGCCGCGCGCAGCCGCGCCGCGCGGGTTTTAATCGCAGCACCGTTCACCGCGGGCATCCGCGCCGCGGGGGTGCCGGGGCGGGCGGAATAGGGGAAGACATGCAGCCATGTCAGGTCACATTCCTCGACCAGTTTCATCGAGTTTTCGAACATCGCTTCGGTCTCGGTCGGGAAACCGGCGATGATGTCGGCACCAAAGGTCATGTCGGGCCGCAAGGCGCGGGCCTCTTGGGCGAAACGGATCGCGTCGTCGCGCAGGTGGCGGCGTTTCATGCGCTTGAGGATCATGTCGTCGCCATGCTGCAACGACAGGTGCAGATGCGGCATCAGGCGTGGCTCCGTCGCGATGGCCTGCATCAGGCTTTCATCCACCTCAATCGAATCGATCGAGGAAATCCGCAATCGCGGCAGATCGGGCACCAGACGCAAGATTCGCATCACCAGATCGCCGAGCTTTGGCGTGGCAGGCAGATCGGCCCCCCATGATGTCAGATCGACCCCGGTCAGCACCACCTCGTTAAAGCCCTTGTCGACCAACCGCTTGATCTGATCCACCACGACCCCTGCGGGGACCGAGCGGGAATTGCCGCGACCGTAAGGAATGATGCAGAAGGTGCAGCGATGGTCGCAGCCGTTTTGCACCTGCACATAGGCGCGGCTCCGGGTGCCGAACCCGTCGATCAAATGGCCTGCTGTTTCAGTGACAGACATGATGTCGTCGACCTGCACGGTCTCGGTCTCGCCGATGAAATCGGCGGCCATGCCCTGCCATGTCGCACCCTGCATCTTTTCGGTGTTGCCGATCACGGCGTCGACCTCGGGCATGGCGTTAAAGGTCTCGGGCTCGGTCTGTGCGGCGCAGCCGGTGACGATCAGCCGCGCATCGGGGTGCGCCTTGCGCAGCTTGCGGATATCTTGGCGGGCTTTGCGCACAGCCTCGGCGGTGACGGCGCAGGTGTTGACCACCACGGCGTCTTGCAACCCGGCCTGTTCGGCCAGTTCCTTCATCGCCTCGGTCTCATAGGCGTTGAGACGACAGCCCATGGTGCTGAAGATCGGGGCGCTCATGTCAGGCTCTCCAGAAAGTCGGGGGTGAAGGTGCCGGAAAAGACATGGGCGGTCGGCCCCGTCATCCAGACGCCATCCTCGCGCCAATCGATGTGCAGCGTGCCGCCGTCGAGGTCGATACGCACGGCACGGCCCGTGAGGCCCCGGCGCGCGGCGGCCACGGCGGTGGCGCAGGAGGACGAGCCCGAGGCCAGCGTCACGCCCACGCCCCGCTCCCAAACGCGCATGCGGATGTGATCCGGCCCGACGATCTGCGCGACTTGCACATTGGTCCGCTCAGGATAAAGCGGGTCATGCTCGGCGCGGGGGCCGAGATCGGATAGGTCCACCGCCTCGGCATCATCGACGAAAAAGGTGCAATGCGGGTTGCCCATGCCGGTGGCGACGGGGTCGCCGTCAATCGGCAGGTGCAGCGTGTCCATTTCGCGCGCCAGCGGCACCTCGTCCCAACTCAACTGCGGGTGGCCCATGTTGACGGAGGTCAAGCCGCCCCCGGCGTCCTTCGCCACCAAGTCGCCCCGCGCGGTGGTCAAATGCAGCGAATCGCGGCCCGACTCGTCCATCAGATAGCGCGCGATGCAGCGGGTGGCGTTGCCGCAGGCGGCGGAGAGGGAGCCGTCACTGTTGTAAAACGTCAGATGCGCGTCGCCCGCGCCTTGTGTAATCACCGCAAGCTGATCGAATCCTACGCCAAATTGCCGGTGCCCGATGGCCTGCGCCATCGCCGGGGTCACGTCGATTGCCTCCGCGCGTGCGTCAAACACGACGAAGTCATTGCCTAGCCCATGCATTTTCATGAAGGGCAATCCGGGGGTCTGATCGCTGTACATTCGGGGCATATAACCCCGGCATGAAAACTAATCCAGCATCTCGCATTATTTTCGTAATTAAGGGCTTGACCCTGCCGCCCGTAATTTCTAGTTACCCGCCTAGTGGGCCGTTAGCTCAGTTGGTAGAGCAACTGACTTTTAATCAGTAGGTCGATGGTTCGAACCCATCACGGCTCACCACTCACCCTCCCCGAATATGGTTGTGGATCAGGTGTTTGGTGCCGTGAAAGCGGTTCGCCTATTCCTGCCCGCGCAGCCGCGCCGAGCGTCGGCGCAGGGCTTCCAGCACGAAAAGCATCGTCGCCGAGAGCACCACCAGCAGCGTTGCCACCGCCAGAATCGTCGGGTTGATCTGCTCGCGCAGACCCGAGAACATCTGCCGCGGAATCGTGCGCTGTTCGGGGCCTGCGAGGAAGAGCACCAGCACCACCTCGTCAAAGGATGTGACAAAGGCGAAGAGCCCGCCCGAGATCACGCCGGGGCGAATGAGCGGTATCACCACGTCCCAGAACACCTTGATCGGAGAGGCCCCAAGGCTCAGCCCCGCCACGAAGAGCGAGCGGTCAAAACCGCTGAGCGTGGCGGTGACGGTGATGATGACAAAGGGCACGCCAAGCGCCGCATGGGCGATGATCAGCCCGGTGAAGGTGCCGACCAGATTGAACTGCGTGTAGAAAAAGAACATGCCCGCCGCGATGATGATCAACGGCACGATCATCGGCGACAGCAACAGTGCGGTAATGATCCGTTTGAACGGCATCCAAGGCGAGGCGAGGCCGACGGCGGCCAGTGTCCCCAGCACCGTAGCGATGCTTGCCGCAGCGATGCCGACGAGGAAGGAGTTGCGGATCGCGATGCGCCATTTCTGGTCATCGACGATCTCCTGATACCAGCGCGTTGAATAGGCGTCGGGGTCGAGCGACAGCATGCCTTGGGTAAAGGTAAAGAAGGGCTCGGCATTGAACGACAGCGGCATGATCACGAGGATCGGCAGCATCAGGAAGACCAGCACAAGCCCCGCCATGATGCGCAGGCCATAGTGCCCCGCCTTGTGCCAGATCGTGTAATAGTCGGGCAGTTGGCTCATGACGTCATCCCAGCTTGAGGTTGTCGGTGCCGACGAAACGGTCGAACAGCCAGTAGAGAACGAGGATCAGGATCAAGAGGAGCGAGCCAAGCGCCGCCGCCAGTTCCCAGTTGTTCGAGACCTGCATGTGGAAGGCGATGATGTTGGAGATCATCTGACCATCGGTGCCTCCCACCAGCGCAGGCGTGATGTAGTAGCCAACCGAGATGATGAAGACCAAGAGCGCCCCGGCAGACAAGCCCGGCAGGCTCATCGGCAGGTAGATTTTGTACCACGCGCCGATGGGGTTCGAGCCCATCGAAATCGCGGCGCGCATGAAGCTCGCGTCGATCCCGCGCATCACCGCGTAGAGCGGCAGCACCATGAAGGGCAGCAGGATATGGGTCATGGCAAGGATGGTGGAGAACTCATTGTAGAGCAGTTCAATCGGCTCATTGATCAGCCCCGCCCAAATCAGCGTAGAGTTCACCACGCCGCCCGCTTGCAGCAGCGCGATCCAAGCGGTCGTGCGCACCAGAAGCGAGGTCCAGAAGGGCAGCAGCACAAAGACCATCAGAAAATTCGCCATCGCCGGAGAGGCTTGGGACATGTAGAAGGCCAGCGGATAGCCGAGCAACATGGTCAGCCCGGTGATGATCAGCGCCATCTTCAGCGTCTTGGTATAGAGCTGTTTGTAGATCTGCGTGTCGCGCATGACGATTTCGCCCTCGGCGTCGTACTCCAGATCGACGGCGGTAAGGTAATAGCTTGAGGTGTAGGCCTGCCCGGCACTGCGGATCGCGCGCCATGTGGCGGGTTTGGCCCAGCGGTCATTCTCGGCCAGCAGCATCTCGGCCCCGTTGGCGGCGAGTTCCGCATCATCGGCACGGCGCAGACCGCGGGCGGTGGATTTGATCACGCTCGACATGCCCGGCAGGGCGCGGTTGATCTCATCGGCGAATTTGCCGGAGGTGCGGTTGCCCGCCATGCGCTTCATGTCGATGGCCATTTGCGTCACCACAGCCGGATCGGGCAGGGTCTCACCCTCCCAGTCTTCCAGCATGGTCAGCGTCTCAGGCACCAGTTCGGCGACCGTCGGGTTATAGACACTGCGAAACAGCATCGTGGTGATCGGGGCCACAAAGGCAAAAAGGATAAAGACCAGCAGCGGCACCACGAACAAAAACGCCTGCAGGCGGCGTCTGCGCATTTGGCGACGGGCGTTGGCGGCGTCTTGGGAACTGAGGCTGGACACGCGTTTACTCTTCTATAGGGGTTGGTTGCCCCGCGCCCGGTCAGGCGCGGGGCAGGGTGCTTATTGCAGCAGCCATTCGTTGAACTTCTCGCCCAACGTCTCACCATAGTCGGCCCAGAAGATACCATCGGCCTTCACGCCCTCATCAAGGTGCGCGGTGGGCAGGTCTTTCTTGACCTCTTCGGGCAGCAGCGCCTGAGCAGAGGCGCGGGTCGGGCCGTAGGCCACGTCCTGCATCCCCGAGAGCGGCACGGTGCCTGTGGCGAACTTGATGAACTCCATCGCCTCTTCTTTCTTCTCGGTGCCTTTCATGATCGCCCAAACGTCGAGGTCATAGATGTGGCTGTCCCAGACGATCTCGAAGGGGGCGCCATCGTCCTTGATTGCGGCAAAGATACGACCGTTGGCGGATTGCACCATGGTGGCACCGCCGTCGTTCAGCAGGACGGGGGCCTGAGACCAGCTGTCATACCAAGTGATCTCGTCCTTGATGGTGTCGAGCTTGGCGAAGGCTTGGGCTTGGCCCTCTTCGGTGGCGAGCACTTCATAGACTTCTTCGGGGGCAACGCCATCGGCCAGCAGCGCCCATTCCATGTTCACTTGGGGGCGCTTGCGCAGACCACGTTTGCCGGGGAACTTCTCGGTGTCAAAGAAGTCTTCGATGGTTTTCGGGCCTTCGCCGTTTTCGGTGTTCACCGCAAAGACGACGGACCAAACGATATTGCCGACGCCACACTCATTGGCTAGCGCGTCTTCGATGAAGTCATCCGCCGCCGGGGTGCCATCATCGCCATCGGGCAGAACCGATTGGTCGATCACTTCCAGATAACCTTCGGCGCAAGCGCGTTCGAGGTCGATCACTTCGATGTCGACGACATCCCACAGGATGTTGCCCGCTTCGACCTGCGCCTTCATCTCAGCAACGCCGCCGCCGTAGTCCTCGAACAGGACGTTGGTGCCGGATTCCTTCATGTAGGGTTCAATCATGTGCTCCATCTGTGCCGCGCCATAGGCGCCGCCAAAAGATGTCACTGTCAGATCCTGGGCCAGAGCAGGGCTGGCAAGCAGCGCCGTCGTGGCCAGATACGTCAGATGTTTCTTCATCGGGTCTCTCCTTGTTGTGTCCAGGTCTTTTGCGGGGCCCCGGTTTGCCCCCGGTCGCCCTTAATTGGCAAAGGCGATGCAATCTTTCGTCAGGGACAACAGCTGCGCCGTCGCGCCGTCTTCGAATTCTGGCGCGGACAGGTCGTTGAGCACTTTGACGATAATGTCGGTGCCGTCGGGTAGGCGGAAATAATAGCGGATGAAATCGCCCACATAGATGCGCGTGACAAAGGTCGCCGTCAGCGCGTTGTCATGGGCGTGGGTCGTGGGGTGAATGAACAGTTTCTCGGGCCGGATGGAGACGCGGCATTGCGCGCCTTCGGTCAGCCCTTCGGAAGTTTGCGTGGTGATGGTGCCGGTGTCTGTCTCGACCTTGGCAAGGTCGCCATCGATCTTGCTGACCTTGCCCTGCACAAAGTTATTCTCACCAATGAACTCGGCCACGAAGGCATTGACCGGGCGCTCATACAGTTCCGCCGGTGGGGCGCATTGCTGCACGACGCCATCGTTGAAGACCGCGATCCGGTCCGACATCGAAAGTGCCTCGGTCTGGTCGTGGGTCACGTAGATCACGGTAAAGCCGATCTGCTTGTGCAGGCGGGTGATCTCGAACTGCATCTGTTCGCGGAGGTTCTTGTCGAGCGCACCCAAGGGTTCGTCCATCAGGATCAGCGTCGGCTGAAAGATCATCGCGCGGGCCAGCGCCACACGCTGCCGTTGGCCGCCGGAAAGCTGACCGGGGCGGCGGTCGCCAAAGGCCGAAAGTTCGACCAATGCGAGATACTCGGCCACGCGCTCTTTGATATCCGCCTTGGACATTTTGCGAACGCTGAGCGGATAGGCGAGGTTTTCGGCCACCGTCATATGCGGGAACAGCGCGTAGTTTTGGAACACCATGCCGATATTGCGCTTGTTCGGCGCGGTCTTGTTGATCGACCGGCCATTGATCGCGATATCGCCCGAGGTGACGCTTTCAAACCCCGCCAACATCATCAGAACGGTGGTTTTGCCCGACCCGGAGGGGCCAAGAAGGGTGATGAACTCCCCCTCCTGCACATCCATGTCGAAGCCTTTGACGACGAGGTTTTCCTGATCGTAGCTCTTCTTGACGTTGTCAAAACGCAGAAAAGTCTCTGCTTTGGTGTCTTTCATTGTGCCGCGGCTCTCCCTGTCGCTGGGGGGAGTTAAACAGGTGCGATGATTCTAAACAATATGTTGTATCGTTTAAGAGAATCGGCCCCCCTTAAGGCGCTTATCGGGTGAGCATGTGACCACTTTGGCGGCACAGTCGGCAGGTTTTGGCATCCCGGGCGGGAAATTTATGACCCCGCGCCTATGTGGATAGCCAACCGCATGGGCAAGATTGTCCGGCAGACTGGGATGACCACATGGAGACAGCACCGATGGGCAAACGTATCGCAATCGTAGGGGGCGGGTATCTGGGGGCAGATCTGGCCAAGGCGATGGACGACATTGCCGATGTCACATTGATCGAACCGCGCAGCCATTTTGTGCATGCCTCTGCGATGATCCGCGCCGTGGTGCAGCCCAGTTTGGTCGAAGACTCGCTGATCCCCTATGACCGCTTGCTGAAACGCGGCCGTGTCGTTGCGGCGCGGGCGACGGGTGTGGACGGGGAGGGTGTGACCCTTGATAGCGGCGCGCGGGTCGACGCAGATTACATCGTTGTCGCGACCGGCTCAAACTATGCCGCGCCCTTCAAGCCCAAAGGCGCAGACATCGACGGGTTGCGGGCCGCGAGCCGAGCCGCGCATGAAAAGCTACAGGCGGCCAAGACCGTCGGCATCATCGGCGCCGGGGCTGTGGGGGTTGAGCTTGCGGGCGAGATTGCCGAGGCCATGCCCGACAAAAAGATCACCGTGATCACCATGGACGACAAGCTCTTTGCGGCCAAGCCGGACAGCCTTGGGGCTTCGCTGAGCAAGAAGTTAAAGGCCAGCGGGGTGGAGCTTATCCTCGGCAAAAAGGTCGAAGGGCTTACCTCTATGACAGAGCCGCATGCGGGCAGTGTGACCCTCGAAGGAGGACCTGAACGCGCATTCGATCTGATCTTTCCCGTGTTGGGGGCGCGCGCCTGTTCTGACCTGCTGAAGAACCTTCCCGGCGCAGAGGTCACCGCCGCAGAGCGGATCAAGACCGATGGCCATCTGCGCCCCTCGTCCCTGCCCAACGTCTTTGCCGCCGGGGACGTGGCGGACCCCGGTGACAACATGACCATCGTCGCGGTCAGCCGGCAATTGCCTTGGTTGAAAAAGACCCTCACCGGGCTGATCACGGGCCGCAAACTGGCGGATATGAAAACCTACCGCCCGTGGGGTACGGAGGCGCCGATCGTGCTGCCCTTGGGGCCGGAGCGCGGCAATAGCTTTTTGATGCTGTTCACAGCAGGCGATTGGATAACGAAAAAGGTGAAAGGCGCGGATCTGTTCGTGCCAAAGTACCAAAAGCTGCTGAACCGTCGCTGACGGGGCGCTTTTCGTAGTCTGAAAGTGACGTGGCATATACCTAAGAATAGGGCCGTTATCCTGACGCCAGCAGGCATTGAGCGGCGACATGTGTGAAGGTTGATAAACGTCAACTCAGGAGCACAAGCCATGTCCATTCAGTTCAGCCACAGTTTCGATGCCGCCCAAAACGTCACAGAGATCACCCCGATCACCGCCTGCGTCAGCATGGGCAAATACGCGACCGCGCAGGGGGAGCTTGTCTGGCAAAAGGGTGAGATCGCCTGCATCCGCTCCGACACGGCGCTGTTTGTCGGCAAACGCATTTAAGCATTCACACGATATTAAGTGCCACGCCGCTACGGTGGCCCCCGGGGCGTTGTTTAGAAGGTAAGGTGCGGTGAAATGAACTGGAATGCTATCGTTATAGACGATTCAGAGATTGCGCGGCAGTTCATTCAGGCGTCCCTCGCCGAAGTCGGATTTTCATGCGTGGCGGATTATGGATGCCCCGCCCAAGCCTTGGCCGCGCTCGCGAAGGAACGGATCGCGACAGATGTGATCATCACGGATTTCATGATGCCCGCGATGGACGGGCTTGAGTTTTGTAGCCATGTCAGAGGTCTGCCATTCTACCACGGCGTTCCGGTCGTCATGATCTCAACCCGAAAAGACGCGGATCTGCTGCGCCGCGCTTTGGCAGCAGGGGCAAGCGACTGTTTGAAAAAGCCTTTTAGCCTGTCAGAGCTTGGAAGGCGGCTGCAGTTATGTCTGAAAAACGCAGGCGTTGCGGTTCAATAGCGGGTGCGTCTGCACGCAGACTGGGCGGCATAACGCCCCGTTGCGGGGCGCGTAGCGTCGGGGTCGGTTAAGACCTGATCTACAGTCAATCATCTGTCGGGGAATATTGGTGCCCAGGAGAGGACTCGAACCTCCACACCGTTGCCAGTACTAGCACCTGAAGCTAGCGCGTCTACCATTCCGCCACCTGGGCACGTATCGTGTGGGGTGCTCTAAGGCTCAGCCGGGTGACTGTCAATCGCAATTTGAGCGAAATCTAGAAAATCCTGCGCGAGGATCGCTACAACCGGGGGTTTGGCCTTGTGACAGCGGCGGCGCACGGGTACATCCTGTCAGAGAATTTATCTACAGGAGCGGCAGAATGTCTAAGCTGGTCACGATTTATGGCGGTTCGGGGTTTGTCGGACGCTATATCGCGTATCGCATGGCCAGAGCTGGTTGGCGGGTACGGGTGGCGGTGCGCCACCCCAACGAAGCGCTCTTTGTGCGGACCTATGGTGTGGTTGGCCAAGTCGAACCTGTTTTGTGCAACATTCGCAACGATGGCTCCGTGCGCGACGCCCTGCGTGGGGCGGACGCGGTCGTGAACTGCGTGGGCATTCTGGTCGAAACCGGCAAGAACAGCTTTGACGCGGTGCAGTCCGAAGGGGCGGAGCGTATCGCCCATATGGCCGCAACCGAAGGAGTTGGTCGTTTCGTGCATGTCTCTGCCATCGGCGCGGACATGGAGGCCGAGAGCGACTATGCCCGCACCAAGGGCGAGGGCGAGGCCGCCATTCTCAAACATATGCCTGAGGCCGTGATTCTGCGCCCCTCGATCATGTTTGGCCCCGAGGATGAGTTCTTTAACCGCTTTGCGGGCATGACCCGCACCGGCCCGATCCTACCGGTCGCCGGTGCCTCTACCCGGTTCCAGCCGGTCTTTGTCGATGACGTTGCCAAAGCGGCCGAAAAGGCTCTGGAGGGGCAGGCCCCCGCGGGTGTCTATGAGCTTGGTGGCCCTGATGTGGATACTTTCCGCGGCCTGATGCAGCGTATGCTTGAGGTGATTCACCGTCGGCGTTTGGTGCTCAACATGCCGTGGTTCTTAGCCAAGATCGTCGCCTTTGGGTTCGACATGGTGCAGGCCGCGACCTTTGGTCTTTTCACCAACAAGATGCTGACCCGCGATCAGGTCAAAAACCTGCGCAATGACAACGTTGTGGCAGAAGGGGCGCGCGGCTTTACCGAGCTTGGCATCACCCCCACCGCGATGGACGCGGTGCTGCCCGACTATCTCTGGCGGTTCCGACCCTCGGGGCAGTATGACGCCATCAAAGCATCGGCACGTAACCTGCGGCAGGGATAATGGAACAGTCAACCACTCTGATCGCCGCCTTTCTGGGTTTGCTGGAGGGGCTGACAGAGTTCATCCCCGTATCTTCGACCGGGCATCTTCTGTTGGCCGGTCACTTCTTGGGCTTTGAGAGCGCCGGGCGGACCTTTGAGGTCGTGATCCAATTGGGCGCGGTGCTGGCGATCCTGACAGTTTATTCCGCACGGCTTTGGGCGGTATTCTCCGCCGCGCCGCATGATCCGCAGGCACGGCGGTTCATCTGGTCGGTGCTTCTGGCCTTTCTGCCTGCGGTGTTCATCGGCGTCTTGGCCCATGATTTCATCAAGACGGTCCTGTTCGAAACACCTCTGCTGATCGCCATCATGTTGGTGCTGGGCGGGGTGGTGCTGCTGATCGTGGATCGCATCGCACCTGCGCCGACCCATTCCGACGCGACCAAATTCCCGCTTTCCATGGCGTTCAAGATCGGCGTCATCCAATGCCTTGCCATGGTGCCGGGCACCTCGCGGTCGGGCGCGACGATCGTTGGCGCCCTGTTGCTGGGGGCCAGCAAACGCGCCGCGGCGGAATTCTCGTTCTTTTTGTCGATGCCGACGATGGCGGGCGCCTTTGCCTATGACATCTACAAGAACCGCGATGTGCTGGATGCCTCTGCCATGGGCGAGATTGCTGTGGGCTTTGTCATGGCCTTTATCTCTGCCGTCTTCGTAGTGCGTTGGGTGCTCGATTACATCAGCCGCTATGGCTATGCGCTTTTTGGGTGGTGGCGAATCCTTGTAGGTGGTGTCGTGATCATTGCGCTTTGGGCAGGGTTTTGACGCTTAGGTCCGTATCGGACCTTAAATGATGCATAAAAATGACCTGGGGGCGATCCATTTGCCCGGAAAGAGGTAAATAGGTCAGCACTGCTGTCTTTTATTTACTTGGGCGCTCTCGTATACGAGCCTTCTGACGGAATTTGTCGAAGGAGCGGGTATATGGCGAAGCAGGTCATGCTGAAATTTACAGACGTTGCGCGGGATATGCCCGAAAAGCGCCCGCCCGATTTGCGCCGGACGGATTTCGACGAGATTTATGCCGAATATGCAGATGCCAAAGCGGCTGAACAGTCCAGCCGGTGCAGCCAATGCGGCGTGCCCTACTGCCAGACCCATTGCCCTTTGCACAACAACATCCCCGACTGGCTTCGCCTGACTGCGGAAGGGCGTCTGCAAGAGGCCTATGAGATCGGTCAGGCGACCAATACCTTCCCCGAGATCTGTGGCCGCATCTGCCCGCAGGACCGCCTGTGCGAAGGCAACTGCGTGATCGAGCAGTCGGGCCATGGCACCGTCACCATCGGCTCGATCGAGAAATACATAACCGACACCGCATGGGAGCAGGGCTGGGTCAAACCCGCCGCCCCACGCGAAGAGCGCGCTGAAAGCGTTGGCATCATCGGTGCCGGCCCCGGCGGTCTGGCAGCGGCGGACATGCTGCGCCGCGCGGGGGTGCAGG
>VMHT01104522.1_pt1 | contig 16086 bp, 26 predicted proteins | sample 4693611 | NCBI WGS metagenome assembly VMHT01 (sample SAMN12280063, study PRJNA550983) | marine metagenome | isolation source: seawater sampled from same location over 5 years 0.02-0.2 micron viral filtrate | place: USA: collected off the coast of southern California halfway between the port... ... | reverse complement strand
GGTGCTGGTGATGATGACTGTCTGGGTGCTGGTGACGATGACTGTCTAGGTGCTGGTGATGAATCCACCCTAGGTGCTGGTGATGAATCCACCCTAGGTGCTGGATCTTCCTTCTTAGGTGCTGGATCTTCCTTCTTAGGTGCTGGAGTTGGTGCTGATGTTTGAGGTTGTGCCTTGAACTCGGGGTTACTTTTCAGGTTCTTATCACCTTGTTGTCTTACATTATAACCAGCTTGTCTTCTCAATGTGTCATCAGACGCGGGTCTCCACCTCTGTCTTTGTTGAGATGATCCGGTGGGTCTGACGTTGCCTTTCTGCAGTCTTTCATACTCTGCCTTTTCACCAGCGGCACCACCACCAGCTGCTTGTCTTTTCCGGTCAGCCTCAATTGCTGCCGTCCTTTGTGCGGCCGCCGATGTGTTACGGCCGCTGTTTTTACCACCCTGTTCCTCAAGGTCATACATTGAAGCGTAAGCATCACCCAAAGAATTCATAAGATCTTTGGTGAGTCCGGGGTCCTGTTGGTCTTCCATTTGTTCCTCTTTCATTGATTGAATTTCTTTGTAACCAGACTGACCTGGTTTGACCTTCTTAGCAAGTCCGGGATGAGCCTTAGCCCACTGTTGCATCTTGGTTGGTTTCTTCTTGTCACCACCTGCTGCAGCGGCACCTATTGCCTTTGCTCCATCGTCGGACTTGCCTCCCGAAGAAGTGGAGCTCGATCCTGAAGAAGAAGAGGAGGAGGAAGAAGAACTAGAATTGCTAGAAGAATTGCTGTCGGTGGAAGAACTAGAGTTGTTTTTGTTATCATCTTTGTTATCATCTTTGTTATCTGTCTTAGTATCATCTTTTTTGTTGTCAGCGCCATACTCAGGAAGCTTATTGCGACCATAGTCAGTGACACCATCGTGAACGTCTTTTGCGGCTCTCCCAAGAGACCTTGTAACTTTACCACCGGTACCGTAGACATCAGCGCCCACAGCAGCGCCCGCAACAGCAGCTGGTTTTGCTACCTTCCCGGCGACATTTTTGACTGCGGCTTTCGCACCAGGACTTGTGGCAGCTTTAGTGGCAGATCTAGTGGCTTTACCTGCTACACCTTTAAGGGCTCTGCCACCAGCTCTTAACAAAGATCCAATACCTTCATCAAGTTCTTCTTGGTTTCCTTGAACTTCTTGATAGGCTGCCTGCATCCGGGCAGCCTCTTCTCTAAAGCTAGACATTACTTTTAGTTCTTATTGTTAATATTATTTATCAGAAAGGAAGTGAGACACCGGGGATAGCACCGGAAGCTCCACCACTACCAGCAGAGGGCATAGGAACAGGTGAGGATTCACCACCACCAAAACCACCGAGACTACCAAGGTCACCGATTTGGTCTTGGATTGCACCAGCAACACCTTCCATAACTTGTGACTTTACATTCTCAGTAATGGCTTCTCTATTTTGATAGACATACACACCACCACCAACAATGGCAGCACTGACTACGAATGAGGACAGAGCCAGAACATTAATAATTTTCTGCATGGATTTAATACAAGATGTATTATTTATCCTTAGGGACTTCTTTCTGATCCTTAAGGAGCTTAAAATACATTTTATAATATCTGTTACACATCTCTCTTATTGTGTCTTTATCTTCATCGAATCCATTGATTCTACAATGATGATAACTTCCTTCCAGTTCACTGATAAGAAGTAAAATACTTACGGGATTCATAATAATAACGGGATTGAAGGGACTCGAACCCTCAACTTCCTCCTAGACAGGGAGGCACTCTAACCAATTGAGTTACAACCCCCAGTGCCCGGATCCGGGCTGGTAAGGTGATGAGTTGTCATAGTAAACATCATACACCAGAAAGACACTAGAAGAAAGAGTCCAATTTTTGATGGGATTGCTGTCATTCTAGTGTCTCCTTTATTCATCAGGTCAAAACCCAACGACAAACTCCACCATAGTTAGCACCATCACCGAACACTTCATCGATAGCAGTTTTTGCTCCACGTTCCATCTTGGAGTCATCCTTACTTAAAGAATAGGCGAGACATGCTTCGGTGAGGTCACCCTTGGTGTTGTTAATGATTCGTTGAGCCTCAGTTTCTCCCTTTGGCATAACACTTGATGCAACACCGATAGTGATAGGAAGTCCCACCACAAGAACAACGGCTGATCGAATACATTGGTTTAGGTTGAAATCCATAATAAAAGTTTGGTTAATAGGACATCCATATCATATCAGAGATAGTCATGGGTGTCAACTGGAATGGCAGGACTCGAACCTGCGACCGGATCATTAACAGTGATCAGCTACTACCAACTGAGCTACATTCCATTGTGGGTTTCCCCAACGATTCAGGGTGGATTCGAACCACCGACCGAGGCATTAGAAGTGCCTTGCTCTATTCCACTGAGCTACTGAACCACATCACACAAGACCCCACTCTTCCTGGGGTCTTTCATCTAAAGTCCACTCGATAGTTCTACCGACTTCTTCTAGGGCCACCTTTAACTCAGAAGAATTTCCACATTCTAGATAAGAATCATCGAGTGGGTCAGTCAAGGTCCACCTCCATTGGCTGACCTCTTTATTATAACACAAATGAATGACCATGTTAAGGGGTGATGATGTGGGGAGTATAATTGTAAGACTATTCTTTAAACTTGTCAATCATACGATCGATTTCGTTTTGCATCCCTGCCATCATTAGTCGTCTTTTCTCCCAAGTGTCTCCTGAGTCAGACCCTTTACAGGGATTGATACAACTAACATCGTTGGCTTCATTACAAACGAGTCCCGCTAAGTCGTGAGGGTCACCGAGATTTCCAGTTGACCAATACAATTGACCTTCAAGAAACTTCGCTTCACAACGGGGGCAGATTCTACATTCCATTGGTTTCGGATGTGGTAGATGTCTTATTTATAAAGTGCCTGATAGTATTGGTGGGCATATGTTGTTCTCGAGCCATGAATACCCCAACCAAGCCACGCATATGCGTGTTTCATGTAGTAATCAACACTTTGACCCTCACCTTTAAGGTATGGTTCGTATCGAATCCATTGAGGTTCATTCACCATCCAACGAAGTTGTGCTTCGAGGCTATTGGGATCAAGTCCAAACTTCTTTGAAAATGAACCGAGTCCATTGTATCTTCCGGTAGTAGTCCATTGGATGAGACCGAATCCCCCACTATGACATCCACTATATCCCGTCTCGACACCACCCTCACAGATATTAGTGTTGAATAGAGACTCTTGTTTGATGTTACCCATGACGGTAGCAAGTGCAGATCTATCTCTAATTCCCCTATCCTGTAGGAAACTTAAAACATCTTGTTCAACCTGGGAGAGGTTTTTACCTTTCCACTTGGGGTTTTCTACTTCTTTTATCTCCTCTTCCGGTTCAGTATTCACCTCTTCTGACGACGGGACACCTTCAAGTGCCTCTTCAAGTCGCAAGCTTGTTAATGCTTCGTTTCCAGAAAGGAGAAAGGCGGTCGAGATAGCTGTTGCTAAGACGGCTGTCTTCTTCTTAGAGAAAGTCATCAATTTTTAAATAGTTTATAGTACATCCGGCTCAGTGTCCGGCTCTCAGGAATCTTTAAGATTCCTTTCGTTATTTATTAATAAGACCTATCAGTCTTATGAAACTCTCGGCATCAATAACGACAAGGGGTTTCTTCCCATTCTTCTTCATAACCAACAGGGGTTCATGTTTGCCACTATTGGCAGATGCCTGCTCATATGAGTCCCATACGTTAAGTTTCTCAACGTTTTTACATTCTATAGAAAATGGGAAGTTTTGTCTAGCAGCTCGTGCCATGATGAGGTCTTCCCCACCAGCACCCATACTTCTGGACTCGATATCTTCGGGGTGAATGTCTAACTCTTCAATGAGTTTATCCCTCATCCACTGCTGGAGTTTCCGTCCCTTGGCTTTGGCTGACTGTGGCTTCATCACGAATAGGTTCAGGTGTATTATTTATTACGACAATGTCAGCACAGATGGCAGCATAGGGTGAGTTGGGATGGAAGTGAATGCCATTCCTCTTCATCTCACCACATCGTAAGGCACGAACTAACTCGAAGTCAAGTCTGGCTTTATCTGCTTCTGCCTGGTTACGAGCGATAGAAGTTCTTGCTGCCTCTAAACATACCTCTGTGATAGTACCATTGAGAGGAGTAGAGAAACCCACAGTGAAACCAGCAGACCCACTATTGGACTGATAACTGAAGGGGTCTGTATTATTATTGAGGTTACCAGTAACAAAAGGTGCAATTGTCATTGCTGGTCCGGGACAAGAAACACCTTGGCCAAATGTGGTAACGGGGTAAGGTCCTTGTAAGACTTGCACTGCTTGGTTGGTTACATTACCAGTGGCAGAAGCAGTTGGTCCGGCAATGTTTGTATTCTGAGGAGCCTGTTGTGCGAATGCCGGTGATGTTATCAAGAGAGACATAAACAAAATATACTTCTTCATTGCGTGAATACACTTGTGGATGTAGTAAAGGAATCAATAATTGTTGTTCTTTCTATCGATGTCTCTGTCGCAATACCAGGTGTCATGTAGGTTTCACTAAACTGAAACGCAGCACCTGTAGTGGTTTGACTATAGTTTGTACCCAATTGTGGGCTACCAGTGATGTTTACTCCACTGACATTATATGAAGTGGCGTTGGAATATTCTACTTGATTAATTAATTCTGTTACTTCTGTACGTGATGTTGTTTCTGATGTGACGGTTCCAGTTGTGAAGTTGGGTACTACACTTGCCGCCCGAACTGGTATGGAGATTCCCAATACCAGTCCTAATAATATAACTCTTTTCATCTGAATACAGACAACTCAACTGTGCGTTGTCCAATTGCACTCGTACCAGAGCCACCAGCTGTGACAGTAGGAACACCAGTAGGACTAAGAGTACCAGCCAGACTTCCTGGTGTACCACCTTGATACTGGGTAGAGTTTCCGTAGAGGTTTGGTGTTTCAATTCTACCACCAGAACTCAATGAGCTCTGGGATGTTACCGCAACATCACCAACCAGAGCAGATTCAGAGAAGGTAAATGCTTCCCCATTCGTATCAATGGCGTAAGAACCGGCGGAGATAGTTGCCGGAGCTGTGGTAGAAGCACCGGTAAGTCCACCCATAGTAGTGACATCTACATTTGTACCAGATGCACTGTAACTCGATCCCATTCGAGTACCTTGTATCATAGGACCATCAACTGTGAGTTGAACAGAATCAATAATCCTCGATGTAATTTCAGCTGCACCCACCGGACTAATAATAAAGAAGGGCAGCAATAAGAGCAACCTTCTCATAGAATTTTCAAAATAACGTATATTTATTTATAAATACCCTTATGGAAATTAGACCTATAGTCATCCCCAGAAATGTCATTCGGGAGATCCCACCACCATCAATTAGAGAGACACCACCACCCGTAGTGTCTACATTAGAGAGACCAGTTATTGATGTGCCTTCAGTGGTAATTGAGTATCCTACTCTTGATGCTCCCACTCAAGAACAATTTGAAGGGATGATTCAATCTCCAACACCCGTACCGGCGGAACCAGCTGACCCAGATAGAACATTACCACCCCTACCACCTACAGGACCAAGTATTGATGTTGGTGGTGTCACAGTTGATTTACCCCCACTAGATGTAGTTGCCACTACTGGAGCTACAGCTGTTATTGCGACAGTAACTACTTTAGTTGCTGGGATGTTAGTCAAGAAATCACTGGGTGGGATAGGTGACCTACTCAAGAAGAAGAAGTTTAAGGTCAAGGTTAAAAAGGTTACACCAGTTATTCAATATGTTCTCAACTCACATGGTAATGTGGATATCTTTGAGCATTCTAAGACAGGTACTAAGTTAGTAGACTCTGTAGACAATGTGGAGTCATACATCAGAGACCAAATAGAACTTGATGAGTTTTATGAAACAGTTAACAAAGTTATTGTTGATGATGGGTTGAAGGATAAGTTTACGCAGGAGGGTCAGAAGAGGTTTAAGTCACTCTTCCTTTCTCCTGCCAAGTTAGCTAAGAAGTTATCAGCTAAGCTCTCCATCTGACTTTGGTGCCTCGGGGACAATCTTAACAGGTCCTTGTTCGATACGAATAGTTTGAGCTGGAGCTGTTTGAGAAGCAGCTTCGATTAACTTCTCCATGTCCGCCTTCGTGATGCCACCTCCACCTCCACCAATACCGGCACCCTTCTTGGCTGTTTGTACTCCAAAGGTAGCCAAAACTCCAGTGAAAACAGAAGCGATAAAGGTTGGATCAAGGTCCTGTTTAGGCATCTTGAGAACTTCTGGAAGTTCAACATAAGCCAATGTGAGAATTGTTCCAGACCAGACAAGGATACCAAGTCTGACAAATGTTGATAGGATTGCGAGTTGTTCTTCTTTGTCATCCACACTCTCTTTAAATTTAGTTAGTAGCCCCTTCTTCTTCTTTTCTTCTTCGGGGCTTTGGTCTTCAGTTGTTTCAGTTGATGGGTCTGCCATTGATTTACCTCAAGGTGATTTTCCATGACAGAGTTCGTATCACTTCTAATATTTAGACCAAAAAAGGGGTCCGAAGACCCCTTATTTCGTTCACTTGGTGTAGATTCTTCCACGATAACAGAAAGAGCCATGTGACTCTTCACTTCCCTGATGAACCTGACATTCAATACCACGATATTTCGTGACGGTGATTCTGGCATCGTGAAGTGCAGAAGCCTTCTGGATTTTCTGTTTAATAAGTGCGAGCGTGTTCATGTGTTTACTCCGGTTTGGGTTGGTAGTCCCCGTTCCTTCGTCAACGTTTGCGTCCTATGTTACTCAAAACAAACTGGGTCGGTTGCTTCAATAAGTTCTAATCTTATCTCCGACCTTTGTACTTCACTAATTAGTTCACTCTTTTCAACTCCCCTTACTACCCATACATAGTCCTCACAACTGAGGTAATGTCGACTCTCAAAGATAGAGGTCGTGGGCGATACTAATAAACCGATCGTTACCAGTGATGAGAGAAACATAGGATGAACGCCTCCGTTCCGCGTTGGCTACTTGCGCCAGAGACCTAAGTCTCCGGTGAACGTAAGTCTATTATAATAGACCGTCTCTATTTAGTCAAGGGGATATTGAGTTTAACAGAGTTGATTTTTCTTCTTCTGGGGAGCATTCACATTTCATAGGGACACCTTTGTAATTGAAACCACAATACTCTAACTCAGGAAGTGATGGGTCACCTGGCCAGATTGATACAACAGCCGGAGGTGTTGGTGGGATAGGGATAGGACAAACAAACATTACCATTTACCAATAGGACATGAAGTTGCATTGAACTTCGCTTTCATTAACATGTAACAACCACACTCTTTACATCTTTTAGTGTGGTGATTGTATAGATCACAGCCTTCACATAGGTTCATTCGTGATCTAAACTTTTCTTCATCGACCCAAGATGGGTCTTTCACAATCACTTTGGCAGTCTTATAAGCACCGACTGCCATCTTACCCCAACTCATAGTTTAAATCCAGAGAAGGCATTTTCCCTGATGTCTTGTTTGATACCACCAATGATGTAGGATTCAACTTCTGTTTCTTGTGGGGCAACTTGGACACCTTTAGATTTAATCCAGTGTTCAGTCCAGGGTAGAGGGTTGTGTGTTGCTGGGATATCATAGAGTGGTTGTAAACCAATCGCTTTCATACGACGATTAGCAATCCACTCCACATATCTGTGGAGAAGTTGTTCGGACAGACCAATCATAGAACCATCTTTGAAGAGGTATTTGGCCCAAGCCTTTTCTTCGTTAACACAGTTATCGAACATCCGGCGGGAGTTTTCCACCTCTTCATGGTAGATCTTCTTCATATCCGGGTCGTCACCATCTCTCCACTTGTTAATGATGTTCTGTGTAAGAACCAGATGTTGGTTCTCATCACGAGCAATCAATGAAATAATCTTAGCGGATCCTTCCATGACCTTCAACTCACCGAAGGCAAAAGTACACGCAAATGACACATAGAAACGAACACCCTCAAGGATGTTCACATTCATCATCGCTTTGAAGAGTTTTCTTTTAAGTTCGTAACGTTGTTCTTTAAACGAACCAGCTCCTTCAATAGCGTGCTCCCAGTCGCCGAGGCTGTATCTTTGAGCTTCTCGTATGAATCCATCATAAGATTCTGTAACCGTTCTTGCGCGGGAGAGAATTCTTTCATCTTCTAGGATAGTGTTAAAAACTGAATCGGGATCACTGTAAAGGTTCTTGATAATGTGAGTATAGGATCTGGAGTGAATCATTTCCATGAAACCCCAACACTCCATCGCCGACTCTAACTCGGGTAAAGAACAATAAGGAAGGAAAGCCATACTGGGTCCACGACCCTGAACGGAATCCAACATAACCTGATACTTGAGGTTGGAAGTAAAGATGTGTTTTTGTTCGGGTCTGAGAGTTTGATAGTCAGACCTGTCTTTCTGGAGAGATACTTCATCTGGTCTCCAGAAGAAACTCAACTGGGTTTGTGTGAGTTTATCAAAAATAGGGTATTTGAAACTTGTGTATTGTTGTACCCCAAGTGGTTGACCAAAGAACATTGGTTGTTCCTTGGAGTTAACCTTATGGGGGTTGAAAACAGTCATTCCGTCAATCATCTTTTGCTTCCTTGGTGTTAGATTTAGGTGAAAAGTTTGGGGTTAAATTCTTGAACCATCAAATAGAACAGGTGTCACAGCCTTCATCATCTAATTCTAATAGATCTTCAACGGATAGTTCAGTTGGTGAGTCAGTTATCTCCTCGTCACCCTTCCCGTCGTAAGTATTCTGGTAATATAGGGTCTTGATCCCGAGTTGGTAAGATCGAAGAAGGTCAGTAATAAGAACAGAAGCAGGAACTTCCGAATTATCATAGTGTTGTGGGTTATAAGATGTGTTGGTTGAAATGGACTGGTCCATAAACTTTTGCATCAAAGCCATAACATTGAGGTATCCATCCATCGAAGTCATATCCCACAGAAGAGTATAGTTATTCTTCAGGGTGCTATAAGAAGGAACAATCTGTTTGAGTGTTCCTTTCTTCGACTTCTTGACCGACAGATAGTCGCGAGGTGGTTCGACACCATTAGTGGCGTTACAAACTACAGAGGATGACTCAGAAGGCATCTGGGCGGTCAATGTGGAGTGCCTGAGTCCGTGTTCTTTGATACTCTCCCTTAGGGTTTCCCAATCATAAAGATAATCAACGGCGGGACTGAATACTTCATCCACATCCTTCTTGTATGTGTCGATGGGGAGAATACCATCAGAGTATTTGGTTTCGTGGAAGGCACTACAGGCACCTTTCTCTTTCGCCAAAGTGTTAGAAGCTACTAGGCAGTAATACTGAAGAGATTCAAACAAGTGGTGAGTGAGAGATAAAGTTTCTTCATCACTATACTTTACACCATGTTTGGCGAAGTAGTGGGCAAGTCCAATGACACCGATACCGAGGCTTCTGCGGGCCTTAGTGGCCCGTTCAGCTGCCTTAACGGGGTATCCTTGGTACTCGATAAGCTCATCGAGAGCCCGAACAGCAATATCGCACAAATCTTCCAACTCGGTAAGCTTACGAATCTTCCCGACATTAAGTGCCGAAAGAATACACAGTGATATTTCAGCACCTTCATCATCTATATGGTTGAGTGGGTCAGTAGGGAGGGTAATTTCCTGACAGAGGTTAGACATCCTAACAGGAACTTTGAAAGAGGAGTGAGTGTTACAGTGGTCAATGTTCATGACATAGACACGACCAGTCTCTGCTCTTTCCTTCATCAAGCTGAGAAAGAGTTCTCTTGCACTGATGGTTTTCTTAGGGACGGCATCATTGATTTCGTATAACTCATACAGAGTATCAAAATCTTCAGTACCAAAGGCTTCATAGAGACCTGGCACTTCGTGTGGTGAGAACAATGTGATGTTCTCATCTTTGATGAAACGTTCGTAGAATATCTTAGACAACTGGATAGAGTAATCTAGTTTTCGTACTCGATTATCCTCGGTCCCTTTGTTGTTTTTGAGGACGAGGATGTCTTCGATTTCTTTGTGCCAAATTGGGAAGTGAACCGTTGCGCTACCGCCTCTAACTCCGTTTTGAGTACAGCATCTAACAGTGGCTTCAAATTTCTTAAGAAACGGGATGACACCTGTATGTTGAACTTCTCCATCACGTATCCGAGAACCCAAAGCTCTAATCCGACCAGCATTGATACCAATCCCCGCACGTTGACTCGTATAATATCCAATAGCCATATCACTGGCAAAGATACTATTAATAGAATCATCAGCATCAATGAGAACACAAGAAGCGTACTGACGAATAGGAGTTCTAACACCGGCCATAATAGGCGTCGGAATATTGATAAGATGCCTCGAAGTGGCGTCATAATACCTCTTAACATACGAGAGGCGCGTTTCTTTAGGGTACGCATGAAAAATAGTAGCAGCAATCAACATATACATGAACTGGGGGGTCTCGAAGACCTTCCCAGAAGAACGATCCTGACACAGATACTTGTCATAAACCTGTCTGAGACCAGCATAGGTAAACTTAAGGTCTCTATCGTGATCGATATAACTATTGAGCTCTTCAAGTTCCTCTTCGGTATAGTAACCGAGGATAGCCTTGTCATAGACACCTTTATTGACACCTATGTTAATCTGCTCCAAAATCGACGGGAGCTCCCACATTCTATGGTAGATGGATTTACGAAGTGAGAATAGAAGTAACCTTGAGGCAACAAACTGATAGTTGGGGTTTTCGAGTGTAATCAGGTCAGAAGCAGATCTGATAAGTGTCTCCTGAATGTCCGCCGTAGTGATGCCGTCATAAAATGACAACTCGGCATTCATTTCAACTTGAGAGGATGAAACACCAGAGAGATCTTCACATGCTTCTTCGACCATTGCATGAATTTTGTCCAAATCTAGTGGTTCTGTTCCTCTGCCATTTCTCTTTTTGACAAAGATTTGTTCTTTAGTAGCCGTAATCATTTCTTCCAATCGTTAAATTTGAGTTTTGCGGTGAGATCTTGATAAGTATTCGATTTTACAATTTCATTGACAGGAAGACCTGCCAGGTACATGTCATTGATGTCCTTCTCCTTAATATTTGTGGGCCATATTACAACTTGGTGACCTTGACTAATATGCTTTTTGATTCTGTCTGTAATCTGGGTGTTTCTCGGCTCATTGTCATAGACGTATACGCAATCCCCGAGCTCAGGAATAACAGACACGTCAGCACCTGCCATCGCCAAAGAGTTCTCAAGTAAGAGACTATCAAAGGGTCCTTCAGTGATGAATATGGTTTTATCATAGTCAATAGAGTTCATTCCAAAGATTTTGGGTCTTTCCTCATCAAGGAGGATAGTGATATAGCGCAGACCAGTATTATGAAGTGAGCGCCCCTGGTAACCGAACACAATTCCCTCTTTATCGATGAAAGGAATGATAATCCTAGACTCATCTTGTTTGATTTCCTGGAATGTGTCTGGTTTAACAGAGTTTGTCCACTCTTTAAATTTCTCTGTAAAATACAGAGCTTTGGTCGGTAACTGCCGGGTGAGCAAATACTCTTTCGCCGGGTGTGAATTATTTAGTTTATCGACAGGCGTGAGGTCATCTAAAATGCTCCGGGGTTTGAAGACAGGGGTGGTAGATACTATCTTCTTTACCTTCCTCATATCGACTTTCGTCTTTCCATTATCTTTAAACTTTTCCATCCTGTATTGTTTATACATTACAGGATCCAAGTCTTCCAATAACTTTGGAAATGGAACACTATATTGGCAATTATGGCACTTATAAAGGAGGTTGCCTTTCACTTGAAAGACGAACCCCCTAACTTTATTCTTGTTTCTCTTAGAGTCGCCACATACTGGGCATCGGAAGTTCCAAAGGTAATCACCTTTCTTCTTGAACTTCTCCAGTCGTGGGGACAACATATTGAGATATTTGATCTCAGTATACATCGAAGTAGGGTTTACACCCCACTATTCTATCAGGTTATAACCGAGATGTCAATTCCCATAAAAGGAGGAATCTTGCCAATCATCCTAAGAAGTCCATCAGTAAAGGCAGCAAGACAAAACCCACCCAACCACATACTAATAATAGAAGCGTTTCTATTGTGACGAGTGATAGCTCTGTCAATCATTTCTTGAATTTGTTCTTCAGTCATCACTTACCTTGGATTTAGAATCTAACCACATCCTGTCTACTATAACACGAGTACTGGTACATTCGTTACGGGTTTGAGCCATTTCTTCACTAAACCTCACATGCCATGAATCTTCACTTGTGATGTGTTTGGTTAGTTCGTCGTTTGTGACATAGTTTTCTGCCACGTTGACTCTAAGGTCATCGACCTTTCCATCTAAAGTAATTAGACTTTCGTGAATTCTATTGAATTCATTACTCATAAACTCACCATTCTTTTTATTAACAAATACAACAAAAGAGATAAGGCCACCCATCATCGGTCCTAAGACAGCGACTAGTATTTCCATTACTTTTTCTTCTTCTTATCTTTCTTCTTGTCTAATAATTTAAGGGTCCTCATGAGGGTCGTCTCGTCACCCTCACCTTCTGAATCGTCCATAGCATTACCAGCTCCACCTGAGGAGTCACCTTCACCTCCACAGGTAGCACAGACATTCTCGAACATCCTTCTTTTTCTTTCTGATAGGGATGGAAGATAGTTGGGCATTTAACAAACCTCTTGAAACTTGTTATACTTGTAGTGTCAACTTCAAATGGTTATAAACCATTAAGTATGTTACTGATATTTATATCTGCTTCAATGTCATGTAAGAACGTATGAGGGTACTCTGGGACTCTTTGGAGGTAAACCAGGAAAGACTTTAGATAAGACCAGTATGTTGGCTCTAATTTGAAGAAGAACATAGGAATGGCGGCGTCATTCCAACAATTAAACAGAATCATAATATGATTCAATAAAAGATGGCTGTTGATATTACCACTTTCGTGATACTTCTTCAGCCATCTTTTTACATATTTGAATCTTTTAAGATCCTCCTCGAACTCTTCTTGGGTAAGAGTGTTTGGATTTTCATAATGTCTCACAGCAAAGAGAAGGAAATTATCCTTATTCAATTCATCAAATCTCATTTCATATTATATCGATACGGTACCTGTAGCTGTGCCGCCAGTTGCAACAATCGTGAATGTGTCACCGTCTTGGTATCCACTACCAGCTGCGTTGATATTCGCATTACTGATAACGCCACCGGTTACATCATAATCTAAGGTGAGTCCTGAACCATTGCTACTGGTTGTGGCCTTATTGGTGACAGCACCATCAGCCTCAGTCGTTGCTGTGTTTGTTATCGTAACCGCTGTTACGGGACCAGTTACAGGTGAAACTACGATAGCACTGGATGTCAGACTCTGTGGTGAACCACCAGTCAAACCAGCATCAGAAGAGGATGCTTGAGCAATAAAGGTGTAAGTACCTGCTGCGTCAACTGTAACAGTTGTCGTTGCTGAAGTGGCGGCACTGAAGGTTGCGTTTCCACTACCAGCACCTTTGCTCCACTGCCAGGTTACGGTTGCATCACCACCAATGCTGGCTGCGAAGTTAGCAGCGACACCAACGGTCATTGAACCAGGTTCGGTGTCAATGTTAACTCCACCAATAGAAGTGGCGGATCCACTGCCGTTGTTGAGAGTAGGAACTCCACCACCAGCTGCAACTTGAGTAGAATACTGAAAGTCCTTGTATGTGTCTCCACCAGTCTCGACAGTAGGGGACGTTACTGTACCCAACTTAGGAGGGTTGGTTGCTTGTGGGTTATCACCAGAAGGTACCTCACCAGCTACGATGATTTCGTCCCACCATTTAGACTTATCAGATCTTTTGTAGTGTCTGTAAACCCAACCTTCATCGGTCAGATAGATGTTATCGATATCGTAGGAGTCAGAAGCAATTTTTGTTGTTCCCAAGTCCCCGACAATGTTACTTCTTTGTGGCATAATTCTTAGTTAGATTTTGAGTTATTTAGTGGACTACTCGCCACCGCCGCCACCGCCGCCGTCTCCACCGCCAGCGTCACCGCCACCAGTATCGCCACCGTCATTGCCGTTATCGTTGTCATCATCGTCATGATGGTGACCACCATAACCTCTACCTATGATGATAGTGGTCTTCGAAGATTTCTTCTTCTTGACACACTTACCTTCATCGGAGTCCCATTCGTATCCATCCTTACACTTCTTCTTACCCTCTTCGAGAGCAATACCATCTTCTACGGATACTGAGTATGAGTCGTCGACGACTTCTACTTTCTTGTTATCTGTCGTGGGTCCGTCTATAACTTCTGCGAAAGCGTCTGCCATCGACTGCATGGATTCTCGACTGAATCCTTGTCCTAACCAAGACATTGTTATACCTTATGTACTATAGTTATTTATTATTTCAGTGAGAGTGACTTATCTTCTAAGTTTCTTGTGTATTTGGAAAGTTTGTCGAGGTAGCCACGATTGCGTAATTCTTTGAATACGAGGTTTTCTGGAGCCGATTCGCCGCCTTTCTCAATGGCTCCAGCCCTCATACCCTTGAGTCTGTTTTTTAGTTTCTTAAAGGCATCGATGTCATCGGACTTGGAGTCGATGAGTTCATCGATGGTATTCATGTAGTGTTTGGTTTTTCTGATTACTTCTGGGTGTGACCGGTCGATTTTATACTTCGTGGGCTCCTGGAGCCATCTATTAGATTGGAGAGAATAGATTCCCTGACCCTTTCGGAAGGGATCTCTAAAATCTTGAGCATAAAGTTCGACAGGCTGTCCCTTGACTGTGATGTCATGAGTTAAAGCCCAAAGTTGCTTCTTTGACTGTAGATAATCATCTAGTAATCCCTGACATTGGATCTTCTCTTTATCGACCACGAGATGAAGGTCAATGTCAGACTGGTTTGTGTAATTGTAGTTGGCATTTCCCCCGGTAAGGATCACGTCACGGATCGCACTTGCCGGAATATTAGCAAAGGTCGCCCATTCTTTGCTTATCTTATTTAGACTGCGCCAGACTTCGGGGTCTAACTTCTCATTAGACCAAAGTTGGGGGTTTAGTGTTTCGTTAGATTTAAGAGTGAGCTTTAACTCACTTATCAGAGAACGCATCGGTCTCCATCCCTTTGACTGCTTTTTTACCCATAAATCCTCTTAATTGAGGAATGGCATTGACCATTCTTCTCTTCTCATTCTCTTTGGGTGTGGCAGTGTTGTCACTATTCTTGACGGGTGTGTCACCACATCCTTTACTGATTGCTTTCCCACTCTTTTTCTTCTGGGTAGTGTAATCCATTGCGGCTTCTGTCATTCCACCAGGAGCCTGAGTTAGTTGTCCCTCTGCCTTATCTTTGGCTGCGGCTTGAGCCATCATCTTTTTGGCTTCCTTCATACGGAAGTCATTATAGGGCATAACCTCAACAAAGGGATGATCTGGGTCATCATTAGGGTTGGCTGCTTCCATTAGTTCGTGTCTCCAATCACACTTGGAAGACTCTCTCAACTTTACAAGTTCCACTCTGGCAAGAGTTTGGTCGTATGAAGATTGAATATTTGTTTGTACTGGAGTTGTTGCGTTCATTTGAGTATCTCCCATTGTTGGTGATTTCTTACGAATACCCGTGTTAGTTGCCTGACCGCCGGTAGATTGACCTACCGATTGTTTAGTTTGTGCTGCTCTGGCATTCACTGTGCCTTGACTCTGCATATTTGCTCCCGCATTTGCCATATTACCAGATGCTGTAGCATTCCTAGTTGCTGGGTTGTTGGATGTGATAGCAACACCAGCGGCATTCTCTGTAAGTTTTAACTTTGAAAAATTCATGACTCTGCCTTTTTTAGTATTTAGATGACCTGTACATCATGCACGAAGTTCTTAAACATGATACCATTCTCGGTCACACAAATAACATGGTTTGTGCCACAACGGTGAACTCTACCCACAAGACCAGAAGTCAGGGACTCTACAATATCACCCTCGGCAATCAATTCACCTTCACGATAGATT
>VMHT01145602.1_pt1 | contig 16087 bp, 14 predicted proteins | sample 4693611 | NCBI WGS metagenome assembly VMHT01 (sample SAMN12280063, study PRJNA550983) | marine metagenome | isolation source: seawater sampled from same location over 5 years 0.02-0.2 micron viral filtrate | place: USA: collected off the coast of southern California halfway between the port... ... | reverse complement strand
GTGCTAGAGTGGGCGATCTCATTGGCTGGAGTGAGAGGCAGTGGCCCTGATCCCGGCTCCAACCTGAACAGTAATGTCATAAGGAGTGTTTGGTGAAATCCCAATCCTGGCTCTGGTCTCTGATAGCGGTGTTGGTGCTCGCCGGCGGTTCTTATGGGGTTTTTGTTCTGTTTGGGGAAGAGCCCTTGCCGCAGGGAATCGTCTATGGCAATGGCCATATCGAGGGGCGGGAAGTGCGGATCGCGGCCGAAGTGGCCGGTCGGGTCATCGAGCACCATCTCGCGGAAGGCAGCAAGGTTTCGGCTGGCGACACGGTAGCCGTGATCGACCCCGCCGATGCCAGAGACCGCCTGCGCTCGGCACAGGCCGAGCTGGCCTCGGCGCGGGAAGTCCGTGACGGCTTCGACAGCCAAATCACCACCTGGCGTCATCATCTCAAGAATGCCGAGAAACAACGGCAGCGGATCCGGGACTTGCGGTCCCGCAATCTGGCCAGCTCGAGTGATCTGGATGAGGCGGAAAATGCCGTCAGTGAGGCCCGGGGCCGACTTGAGTCTCTCCAGCGGCAGAAGGATGCCGCCGAAGAACAGGTGGCTGCAAGGGCGGCGCAGGTGGCACTGGCTGAATCGCAACTGGACAAAGCGGAGGTTGCCGCGCCGCTCTCCGGAACCATCCTGATCCGGGCGGTGGAGACGGGAGAGGTTGTCGATACCGGCCAGCCGCTGGCCACGATGGTGAATCTGCAGCAGCTCGAACTCAAGGTCTATGTCCCCGGTGATATCCTCAACCGGATCAGCTTGGGGGATCCCGCCAGAATCCGCGTGGACGGTTTGCCCGGGGACTTTTCCGCCAAAGTCGGCAGGATTGACGATTTCGCCCAGTTCACCCCCCGCGATGTCCACATGCCCGACGAGAGAGTTCGGATGGTCTATGGCGTTACCCTGGTGCTGGATAATCCGGCCGATGCTCTGAAACCGGGTATGCCGGCAGATGCCTGGATTCGCTGGGATCCGGACGCCGAGTGGCCAGCGACCCTCTCGGTTCCGGCGCGCTGAGCCGTCATGTCTTCCCCGGAACCCATCGTCGCCAAAGGCCTTGGCCGCCAATTCGGAGACAATGTTGTCATCGAGCCACTGGATGTTTCCGTTGATCGCGGCCAACGAGTGGGCATTGTCGGTGCTGATGGCGCTGGCAAGACGACGCTGTTACAGATGTTGGCTGGCATCCTGGACCCCACTGTGGGGGAATGCCGGGTCCTGGGCTTCGATACCCGTCGTGAGGCCAAGCAGGCTGCTGCCCGGATTGGCTATATGTCCCAGGGATTTACGCTTTACGATCGACTCAGCGTCAAGGAAAACCTGAGCTTTGCCGCTCGCATCCGGGATGTGCCCGACGAACTCTATCGGGAGCGTTCAGAAAGGTTGCTATCCATGTCGGGGCTTGGCCGCTTTACTGACAGGCCCGCCGCCAAACTGTCCGGTGGCATGCAGAAAAAGTTGTCGCTATGTACCAATCTGGTCCATGAACCGGAGCTGCTGATCCTTGACGAACCGGGGCTCGGCGTCGACCCCCTGTCCCGGCGCCATCTCTGGACCATGCTCGACCGCTTCCGGTCGCAGGGCCTGACCATGGTTGTGGCTACCTCCTACATGGACGAGGCGGAGCGCTGCGACAGGATACTGCTGCTGGAACAGGGCCGCGTTCTTGCGGATGGGTCGCTGGAAGAGCTGCTGAGGCCCGCCGCCGGAAGGGTGTTCACTGTAAATGCTGGAGATACCGGACGAGGCTTGCGGGAGTTGTCCGGCATCCTGGCTCAAATTGACAGCGTCCATTCAGTGCAGTGGTTGCCGGATCACCTGCGACTGGTGATGAACGCGGACATCGCTGAAAACCAGCTCGCCGAGTTATTGCCCGAGGGAACCCACCTGGCGGCGGCCGAGCCCCGGCTCGAGGATCTGTTTGTGCTGCGGACGGACAGGAGGGCCGGCGAGCAGCAGTTTCCGGAATTGGCCCGGCAAGACAGGGGAAAAGAGGAAGGGCTGGTGGCCACCGGCCTGAGCGTCCGCTTCGGACATTTCAAGGCCGTTGACCGGGTGAGTTTCGAGGCGCCATCTGGCGAACTGCTTGCGTTGCTGGGGCCCAACGGGGCGGGCAAGACAACCCTGATCAGGGCCTTGTGCGGGCTGGTGGCCATCGATGAGGGCAACGCCCGGGTGGCCGGGGTGAGCTCCGGCGGGGGTAGCACCGCATTGCGCCGGCAAATTGGTTATATGTCACAACGGTTTTCACTCTATCTGGAACTGACCCCCTGGGAGAATCTCCGCTTCTTTGCCAATGCCTACGGCCTGGCCGGAGGCGCGGCGCGGGCTGCGATCGACTGGGCCAGGGAAGTAACGGGGCTGACAGATATTCCCGACAAGCTCACCGGTGATCTTTCAAGTGCCTTGCGCCAGCGTCTGGCGCTGGCCTGCAGCCTGCTTCACCGGCCCCGGGTCTTGTTCCTTGATGAGCCCACCTCGGGTGTCGATCCCGTCGCCCGGTACCGTTTCTGGCGGGTTATCCGTGAGCTGGCCGCCAGCGGTATGACCGTGCTGGTCACTACCCACTACCTGGAGGAAGCGGCCTATTGTGATCGTTTGGCGTTAATGCTGGACGGGCGGCTGCTTGCACACGGTAGCCGATCATCGCTGAATCATTCGCTCGGCCTCGAAGCCGACGCCACGGTGGAGATGCTCTTCACGGCGGCCATAGAACAGGCGGGAACGGCCAATTCCCGGGCGTTGGGACCATGAAGGCTCATCGGCTTGGAGCCCTCATCGTCAAGGAAAGTCGCGAGCTGATTCGCGACCCGGTTACCATTGCGTTGGCCGTGATCATGCCGCTGATCATGCTTTTTCTGTTCGGCTATGCGGTCAATCTGGATGTGGAACAGGTTGCCGTGGGCATTTACGATCTGGACAACACGCCGGCAAGCCGCGACCTGTCAGCCCGTTTCGACAGCTCGCGGTATTTTCAATTAGAGCAGAAAACGACCGATCTCCGCGATCTGGAGTCGGCACTGCAAAGCTCGACCATCAGCATGGGCGTGGTGATTCCAGCCGGCTTGGCCCGGCAACTGCTCAGAGGCGACGAGGCGCCTGTCCAGGTGATCGTGGACGGCGGCTATCCTGTTCTGGGTCGATTGGCATCGGCCTATGCCGAGGCGGTAATCGCAAATTTCCCCGCCCCGCGTCAGAGCGCCGTCCGGGTCCAGGCCAGGGTCTGGTTCAATCCCTCCCTGCGCAGCGTCAATTTCGTCATCCCCGGGTTATTTGCCGTGATCCTGATGGCGTTCCCACCCCTGCTGACCGCCCTGGCGATCGTGCGTGAGAAAGAGACCGGTACGATTGAGCAGATCTATGCATCGCCGGTCACCTCAACCGAGTTTGTTGTCGGCAAGCTGGTGCCCTACGGTCTGGTGGCTTTCCTGGAGATTCTTATGGTCATGGTGGTGGGGTTTGCCTGGTTTCAGGTCCCCATTGCCGGCAGCCCGATACTGCTGCTGACGTCCGCTTTCGTTTATGTGCTGACCACGGTGGGTATCGGCCTGTTGGTCTCATCCCTGGTCCGTACCCAGTTGGCGGCCATGTTGATAACGCTGATTGTCACCTTGATGCCGTCGTTTTTGTTTTCCGGTTTTCTGTTCCCTCTGTTCACCATGCCTCTTGCCCTGCAACTGTATAGCTGGCTTTTCCCTGCCGGTTATTTTATGGAAATCTCCCGGGGCATCGTACTGAAATCAGCCGGCCTTGAAGCCGTTCTGCCAAATCTGATGATGTTGATCGTCTATACGGTCCTGGTATTTGTCTTCGCGGCCTGGCGAATGAAGCAGAAGGTGGCCTGATGGGAATTGCCTTATTTGGTTTGTTGCGCAAGGAGCTCGTGCAGTTCTTTCGTGACCGGTTGATACTGACCCTGATACTTTGGCTTTACACCATTGAAGTCGTCATTTGTGCCGTTGCGCTCAGTTTTGATGTAAGCCACCTGCCCCTGGCGGTGGTGGACGAGGATCGCAGCGCCTTGAGTCGCTCGTTGATCCAGAAATTTGCGGTGAGCGAAACCTTCGACCTGAAATTTCAGGAAACCCGTGTGGCAACCGCCACTGACCTCCTGGAGAAAGGCGATGCCACCATGGTGTTGGTCGTTCCCGCCGGGTTCGAAGGTGCTCTTCTCGCTGGCAAGAGTGCTCAGCTCCAGTTGCTCCAGGACGGCACCAATTCCAACATTGCCGCCAATGCCGTCAATGATGCTCTGCAGATCGTCCAGCGCCAGGAGCGCGAAGCGCTCCCTGCTGCCGGGAAGAAGGGGGTCGCGGTACCCCTGATCCGTATCTGGTATAACCCCGATCTGACAACATCGGGTTTTATCGTGTTATCGATGATTGCTCTGGCCGGTATGATGGTGGGCGTTATTCACCCGGCCGCCTCTATTGTCCGGGAAAAGGAGCGAGGCACTATCGAGCAGCTGCTGGTGACGCCCATTTCCACCCTGGAACTGTTCCTGGCCAAGGTCACACCCACGCTGATCATGGGCGTACTGTCCATCTTTCCGAGTTTGGTGATTGTCAGAGTCTTTGATGTGCCCCTTCAGGGCAGTCTGCTTTTATTTCTGGTGCTGACCGCCATCTTTTTGCTCAGTGCGATTGCGCTGGGCGTACTGATTGCCGCCTACAGCCGGACCCTTCAGCAGGCGTTGCTGCTCTCCTTTTTCGGACTTTTCCCGCTGATGTTCCTGTCGGGCAGTTTGACGCCGGTAGAAGCCATGCCGCCTTTCCTGCAAAGCCTCTCCCTGCTGAGTCCACTGCGTTATTACATGGATATCATCGTCGGTATTTTCCTCAAAGGCGCCGGCCTGGCGGTTCTCTGGGATGAGGCTCTCGCCTTGCTGGTAATCGGTGTCACGCTGTTTATTTTCTCCCTTTGGGTCTTTCGACGCCGGGTACAATGAGATCGGTTGGGTGAGTGCCTGACGTTTGTCGCTACACGGCCAAGAGGATACGGCGCATAGGCATCAGGATTACCGTGATTATTCATTTTCATCAGTAACCTGAATCAATGGGATGGACTCCTCCTCACCTCACCGGCATCTACGTGCCAAAATGGTGAGTGATTTGGCGAGAGTCAGTGGGGCGATTTCATCCATGAACTCAACCATCATCCCTGTGTTGATTTTGCCGAGCGCAAACCGAACAACCAGCTGCATGTCGTCTACGATGGAACCCATTGGTCTCTTGACGAGTTAATGGAACTGATCAAAACCCACGGAGGCGGGTTGCAGGCCGGGTGGTGGACCCAGCGGAAACTGGCGTGGTGTCGGTTTACAGACGACAATGTTCGGGCCAACGCAAAACATGATCCGTTTTGCTGTTCCTGGAAGCAAAAGCCAAGGGCAAGGCCTCGGAGGCCATCCGGAAATTGCTCACCCTCGGCGCTAAGACCGCGCGCGTGGAACGGGAAGGGGAAGAGGTCGAAATTCCCGTGAAGGATTTGGCTCCAGGCGACATCATGATTGTCCGGCCCGGTGACAAGGTGCCCACTGATGGTGAAGTGGTGGATGGTGAGAGTCATCTGGATGAATCCATTGCCACTGGCGAGTCTGTCCCGGTATACAAAAGCACGGGAGACACGGTTATTGGTGCCACCATCAACAAGGAAGGTCGCCTGAGAGTCAAGGCTACCCGTGTTGGTGGTGATACCTTCCTGGCCCAGGTGGTGAAACTGATCGACGAGGCTCAGGGCTCCAGGGTGCCAATCCAGGAGTTTGCTGACCGCATGACCGGTCGCTTCGTGCCGCTGGTTCTTGTTATTGCCCTGGGCAGTCTTGTGGTCTGGCTGTTTGCAGGCGATACACTCCGACCAATCCTTGAATGGGGCGCCGCTTTCCTGCCGTGGGTGGACCCGACGGCGGCCACGCCGGTGCTGGCTATCCTGGCGGCTATTGCTGTGCTGGTAATTGCCTGCCCCTGTGCATTGGGGTTGGCAACGCCGACTGCGCTGATGGTGGGTTCGGGCGTCGGCGCCGAGCGGGGCATCCTGATTCGTTCTGGAGAGGCCATTCAGACCTTCAAGGACGTCAAGGTAATGGTCCTCGATAAAACGGGCACCATTACCAGGGGTGAGCCGAAGCTTACCGATGTAGTACCCGCCGACGGCGTTTCGGAGACCGAACTGCTGGAGCTTGCCACCGCGGTAGAAAATGCGTCTGAGCATCCCATCGCCCGTGCCATTGTGGACGGTGCCCGGGAACGTGGAATCAAACCCGGGAACGTTGTTGATTTCCGCTCCACCGGCGCCAGAGGTGTTTCGGGAAGGGTCGGTGAGAGCACCGTGCTGATTGGTAACCGCCTCTTGCTGGAAGAGCAGGGCGTTAATGGACTGGAGGCCCTGGACAAGAGTCTTTCCGACCTTGAGGATCAGGGCAGAACTGCCGTTATTGTTGCCCGTGACGGCAAGGCCTACGGCATTGTCGCGGTAGCCGATACGCTCAAGGACGAATCGGTGGCCGCCATTCGGGCCATGCACGAGCAAGGACTGTATGTTGTGATGATTACTGGTGACAACGAGCGTGCAGCCAACGCGGTTGCCCGCGAAGTAGGCATCGACGAGGTTCGCGCCGGGGTGTTGCCGGAAGGTAAGGTGGATGCCATTCGGGAACTGCAGGAAAAGTACGGCAATCATGTTGCCATGGTGGGTGATGGCATTAACGACGCCCCGGCACTCAAACAGGCTAACGTAGGCATTGCCATAGGCGCTGGTGCGGATGTGGCTATCGAAGCTGCTGACGTTACCCTGGTCCGTGGCGAATTATCTGGTGTTGTTGACGCCATGGTGCTGTCACGTGCGACCTTCAAAAAGATCGTTGAGAACCTCCTATGGGCCAGTGGATACAACGCTGCGGCTATTCCTATAGCTGCGGCGGGGCTGCTGCATCCGATGATTGGTGTAGTGGCGATGACTGTCAGCTCGCTCTCGGTCATTGGTAACTCAATGTTACTGCGTCGGCGTTACGAGAAGGATCACCGGTAGGCCGGATGAGCTCTGCTGCTGGGCCGGACGCAGTGCAAAGCGCGGTGATGAGCGAACAATTTGCCATTGGCTGCATCGGCCTGGGTGCGGGGATCATTGCGTTCGCTATGCCCGGTGGAGTGCATTGGAGTCGAGTAAAGGCCCCTGTTCGGAAACAGCGTTTAAGTGTATTTTTTAAAGTATACCTTCCGCGAGGGATGAGCCCGTATGGATATCAAAACACTCGGAGAGCTAATTGACTGGACGAGCAAGCTCCACTCGCACTTGGCGCGGTGTCTGTCCCATTGTGAAACAAAGCACGAAGACAAGCAGGCAAGGGCCCTGTTGGACTATCTGGCCACCCATGAATCTGAAATCGAGCGCATTGTGAGGGAGTTTGAGCGCCAGGGAGATGCGAAGGCATTGGAGAGTCGCGTTTACGATTATCTATCTCATGATCCCATAAAAACCCATCGGACCTGTGACGAGCCATACGTGAGGCTTGATATTGCTGGCATCTGCCGTGAAGTGTTCGACGTCCACGAGCAAATTCTTGATCTCTATCAGACCCTTGTCGAAAAAGCCGAAATTCCCGAAGCACGGGAGCTGCTCCAGTCGCTCCTGATCATGGGAGAGAATGAAACCAGGCGCCTGGCCCGCCAGATTGGCCGTATGGATGATTTCTGACTGTGTTTGATATCTGCGACAGTGCGCAGCTCAGTACCACTTGTTAACACTGAATCTGCAGGAGCAAGGTTCGGAGTCGAGCACCCCGACCTCAGGAACCGGACCCTTGAATTATGAAAGGTTCCATTAATCATACCAGTACATGGGGCATCGCCCTAGTCGTCATCGTACTGCATGAACCTTTTGGAGCAATACGGCCTGTTGCCAGGCCTGGTGGTCGGCATCGCAGGTATGGTTGTCTGTTTGTGTGGGCTTTCCCGCGCGATAGGCCCGACATGTCAAGAGCCGTGCAAGGATGTGCCGGCGAGTTCCGGAGTCTTGTTGCGGGATCCGGTATGGGGCTGGGACCGACCTCAGTAATCTTTATGTTCGCGGAACACGCTTTGCTGCCCGTTGGCACGGAAGGCAATCACCTGGTAATCATCCTTTCTACCGGTCTCCATACCGGGGCTGCCCTGGACCATGCCGGGCACTGAAAGTCCCACTGTATTGAACCGGGGATTTTCCCGGTAAGCCAGAATATCGCTGGCTGGCACATGGCCCTCAATCACCAGATCACCGATTAACGCGGTGTGGCAAGAGGCCACATCCCGGGGCACACCATTAGCCTGCTTGACCTCATTAACGTTGTCGGTTTCGATGGTGTTGGTCTTAAACCCGTTGGCTTCAAGGTGCTCAACCCAGGATTGGCAGCAGCCACAGCTAGGGCTCTTATAAATTGTGATGGCCGGGCCAGCCTCTGCGGTAGAGGCCGCAGCGGTGGATGACTTGGCAGACTCGTCGGCCTGGATCGCCAATGTGGTTGCGCCGGCGGCGAGAATAGTGACGGTTACTCCGGTAAACAGGGCAAGTTTTTTGGTCTTCATGGTAATCCTCGATTTGATTCGATAATGGGTAGCGCAAGGCCCGGGTTCACCATGGCTTCCCCGGGCAATCAATGTCAGTTCGGGGCGCACCCGTACCTTTAGTTGGACTCGGCGCCTTTATCGTTCTCACCGCCGGCCATGTGGTCACCACCGTGGCTTTGCATCATTTTCATGCAGGCATCGGTCATGGCTTTACGATCTTCCGGAGACATGTCGGGCATCATTCCCATCATGCCGCCCATTCCCTGCATGCCTTCCGAGGACATCATGCCTTTGCCTTCGCCCTCGTGGGCAAACACAGAGAATGTGCCGATGGTACCGGCCAGAAAAATCGTTGTGATCGCGAATTTGATTTTTGAATTGCGCATTTGATTCACTCCAGTTAAAGATCCGTGATGAAAAAACACGGAGCTTCATAAAAATCGTTGCAAAAATTTACGTCAATGATTTTGCCGTGATGGGCACAAATCCGGGTTGCAACTCAGGAGTGATGTAGTGGAGGGGGCGTAATGGAGGCTAGGAACGGCTCCTGGTAGAGGGCCGCGGGGGCATTTAATACCGGTTGGGACCCGGTATTGAGCAAACCATTTGAAGCTGCCAGAAAAAGAGCAAAGCTGGCGCCACATTTGCTCAGCCCGCTGGCGCTCGGGCATGTCATGTCAGGCGTTGGAACACAATCACCTGCTTTGCCGGAAGAGGAGTCGTTGCTTCCAGCCTGCTTCATCATCGTGGAACCGCAACCTTTCATCGCAGTATCCTCCTGACCAACTGATATTTTGGAAATGGCCAGAACCGGCCCACTCATCACCATTAGCAGTGACAGCAGCACGGAAATGATTCGGCGGTTCGTTGGGGTCATCTCGATTTCATCTACCAAACGGTCGGGTTGAGTGCTTTGACACACAGCCAGCTTTTTAGTTTAAGAGATCGTAGCAGTTTTTTATTTTAATGACACGATTACCTCAGTATCGGGCGGCGTGAGGCAAATTCCCGATTCTCACGACCAGTGTCAGCCTATTCGCAGGTAGCCGGATATCGCCTGAGCGAAGCAGCTCAAGCTCATTCGTGCATCTTTAATAAATCTCTTGACCTTAAAGTCTACTTCAAGGTTATGGTTGGGGCTGACCATTAATAGCTTCGCATAAGGTGTGTGAATGAAAACCTTTAATATCGGTGAGCTCTCTGAGAAAAGCGGCATGGCCAGCCATGCGATTCGCTTTTATGAACGGGAAAAACTCATGCCCGAGCCTGCAAGAACTGAGTCCAATTATCGCCGTTACCCGGAGGATGCGATTGCCAGGCTGCAGTTCATCATTCACGCCAAACAGTGGGGCTTCACTCTTGACGAGATTCGTGAACTCCTGATGCTACAGGACGCCAATGGCGATCGCGCTGAAGCCAAGCGCATCGCCAGAGAGCAACTGGAAAAAATCCGGGAGCAGATCCGGAGTCTCTCCCGTATTGAGACGGTTTTGTCGAAAACTCTCAAGGAATGCTCGGGAGAGGGGCCGATGGATGGTTGTCCGATAGTCGAAGCCATCGGCCGGGAAAAGTAATCCGCCCATTTAATGCCGGGACGAATTGATCAGAACGCTGCTGGACTGGTCGTGCAGAGGAGTAAATCGGCATGCAAAGAATAGAGATTGGTATTGAAGGAATGTCCTGTGCATCGTGCGTTGGGCGAGTCGAGCGGGCTCTCTCGAATCAGCCCGGCGTTTCGGTATCCCAGGTAAACCTGGCGACCGAAAAAGCCAGCGTGGAATTCGATCAGCCCGCGACCATTGAAGGTCTGGTCGAAGCGATCCGGGATGCAGGTTACCAGCCGCGGTTAGAGTCAGCAGAAGTACCCGTTTTCGGCATGACCTGTGGATCCTGTGTCTCTCGGGTTGAGCGGGCACTGAATAAGCAGCCCGGCATGATCAGGGCTAGCGTCAATCTGACCACCCAGAAGGCCTTTGTGGAGTTCCTGCCGGACGCCCTGTCTCTCGCGCGAATTTACCAAACCATCCGGGACACCGGTTATGAGCCGCAGGAGCCTGATGCTCAGGCCGTAGATGAGGACAAAGAGGGTGTCAATCTTCGCAGTAAAGTCATCTTTGCGGCGGCATTGACCATTCCCGTAGTTTTGATTGCCATGGGCAAGATGATTCCCGCCCTGGAGGCCTTGTATACCAGCGTTTTACCCCATAGAGGCTGGATGACTATTGAGTGGCTGCTTACCACGCCCGTGCTGTTTTACGCCGGGTCGCGGTTTTTTCGGGCCGGCTATGCGGAACTCCGGCATGCAAGTCCGGGTATGAACACCCTGGTGATGATCGGCTCAAGTGCCGCCTATTTCTACTCTGTTGCAGCACTATTCGTTCCCGAGTTTTTTCCGGCCGGTACGGCCCAGAGCTATTTTGAGGCGGCGGCGGTGATCGTGACGCTCATCTTGCTCGGGCGCTATTTCGAGCACATTGCCAAAGGTCGTACTTCGGAGGCAATCAAAAAGCTTTTGCAGCTGCAGGCCAAGACTGCTCGGGTGATTCGCGAAGGGAAGGCAGTCGAAGTGCCCATCGAAGCTGTAGTACCTGGAGACCGTATCCAGGTCCGCCCGGGCGAACGCGTTCCTGTTGATGGAGTGGTGGAAGAGGGCCAATCCTACGTGGATGAGTCCATGATCAGCGGCGAACCGGTGCCGGTCGCCAAGCAGAAAAAAGCTGAATTAGTGGGTGGAACGATCAACAAGAATGGTTCACTGATCTTTCGGGCTACCCGGGTCGGTGCGGACACCGTCCTTGCACAGATCATTAGCATGGTGGAATCGGCCCAGGCCGATAAACCTCCGATTCAGGAGTTGGCCGACAAGATTGCGGGTGTTTTTGTACCCATTGTGATCGTCCTTGCAATCCTGACGTTTATCGCATGGTTCAGCTTCGGCCCCGCTCCGGCGCTGTCCTTTGCCTTTGTAACAACGGTCAGCGTTCTCCTGATCGCCTGCCCCTGTGCGATGGGCTTAGCCACACCGACGGCGATTATGGTTGGGACAGGTAAAGGCGCCGAAATGGGCGTGCTCTTCCGCAAAGGGGCTGCCTTGGAGACTCTGGCCCGAATGGACACAATCGTCCTCGACAAAACCGGCACCCTGACCCTGGGCCGACCCGAACTGACGGATTTCATCCTGGTAGAGGGCTGCGAAGATGAAGTTCTTGCCTGGGTGGCAGCGGTTGAGAGCGAGAGCGAACACCCGATTGGGGAGGCCATCGTCAAGGGAGTCAGGGATCGGGGCCTCACTTTGCCAGCAGCCAGTGACGTTCAGGCAGAGCCGGGCTTCGGGATTCAGGCCCAAGTGGCGGGGCACCGTATAAACGTGGGCGCGGACCGATACATGCGCAGTCTTGGGGTTGACGTAGATGGCCTGGCAGACAGCGCGAGGTCACTTGCTGAAAAGGCCAAAAGCCCGCTCTATGTCGCCGTCGACGGCCAACTGGCGGCCTTGCTTGCGGTTGCCGATCCCCTCAGGAATGGTTCGGTGGACGCGGTTGCCACCCTCAAGGCCACAGGACTCGATGTGGCCATGCTCACCGGTGATAATCGTGCTACAGCCGAGGCTATTGCCCGCCAAGCAGGCATTGAACGGGTTCTTGCCGAGGTATTGCCTGACCAGAAAGCGGCAGAGGTCAAGCGCCTGCAAGAAGAAGGTGCAAAGGTTGCTTTTGTAGGTGACGGCATCAACGACGCCCCCGCACTGGCTCAGGCGGATGTGGGTATTGCCATCGGGACAGGTACCGATATTGCAATCGAGGCCGGGGACCTTGTTCTGATGCGTGGCGACCTCCGAGGTATCGTCGATGCCACTGAGCTTTCCCGACGCACCCGCAAAACGATCCTGGTAAATTTTGCCTGGGCATATGGGTACAACCTGGCACTTATTCCAGTGGCGGCGGGCGTTCTATTTCCGTTTACTGGCTACCTGCTCAATCCCATGCTGGCTGCCGGTGCCATGAGCCTTTCCAGCGTATTCGTGGTGACCAATTCCCTTCGGCTGGGCCGGTTTAAGTCAGGTGACAGACACATTGCGATCGGCGACATGAAAGAAAGCGCTACCGCCGCCCAGGCAAGCGTTTCATGACGGAGCCGATACCGGCCTCCGGCCTTTCGCGTTCAGGCCGGACGTATCGTTGATTAAAGTCCGAACATACCTTCAAACACAGAATCAGGAAGGCCAAGGCCCATGCTTCAATATCCTCAAATTGACCCTGTTGCCATCTCAGCAGGTCCGCTACAGATCCATTGGTATGGTCTGATGTACCTTTTTGGCTTTCTGGCGGCTTGGTGGCTGGGCCGCCGCCGGGCTTATCGATTGGGGTTGAGCCCCGAGGCTATCGAGAACCTGATTTTTTATTGCGCCATTGGAGTGATACTCGGCGGACGGTTCGGCTACGCGCTATTTTATGGGTTTGAGAAGTTGACGGATAATCCGTTTTGGCTATTCAAGATCTGGGAAGGCGGCATGAGCTTCCACGGCGGTCTAACCGGGGTACTGGTGGCGGCCCTGGTTTTTGCCAGCAAGCATAATCTTCGGTTTTTCCGGCTCACGGACTTTATTGCACCCCTGGTTCCGATCGGTTTGGGTGCGGGTCGTCTGGGTAATTTCATAAACCATGAGCTACCGGGACGGGTAACTGATGTACCCTGGGCCATGGCGTTCCCGCACATGGGGCCAGAGCTACGGCATCCTTCAGCGCTGTACCAATTCGGGCTGGAGGGCGTCGTATTGTTTATCGCATTGTGGTGGTTTACTAGCCAGCCTCGTCGAACTGGAGCCGCGTCCGGATTGTTCCTGTTGCTTTACGGGGTTTTCCGTTTTTCAGTCGAGTTTGTTCGTCTCCCCGATCCGCATCTGGGGTTCATTGCCTTTGGATGGTTGACTATGGGGCAGTTGTTAACTCTGCCAATGATCATTGGCGGACTTGCCCTGATTGGGTGGTCCAGATTTCAGCCAATTGGCTCGACGAAGGCCTCGACAGCCTGACATCGCCCTAACTGCGAAATTAATACATCTCGTTCTTCTGACACGCGTTTAAGCTTAGCCTTCAAGCGCCGGTTTTCGGCTTGGAGGTCAGTCTTTACGGCACGGAAAACCTTGTGTTTTGCCGCAGGAGAACATTAGCCCAAGGGAGGATAATAAAGAATGATTGTACGTGACATTAAAGACTTGTTCGGTACCGAACGGGAAGTAAAGGGGCCGGGCTGGACCAGCCGCCGCATGCTTCTTAAGAAGGACGGGATGGGATTCTCATTTCACGAGACGATTATCCCGGCGGGCGCCGAACTACACATGTGGTACAAATACCATCTGGAAGCCGTCTACTGCATTGCGGGCAACGGCAGCATTGAAGACCTGGCCACGGGTGAGATCCACCAAATCTACGACGGTGTCATCTACGCTCTCAACGAGCACGACCGCCACATCCTGCGCGGTGGCACCGAGGATATGCGCCTGGTCTGCACCTTCAATCCGCCAGTCACCGGCCGCGAAGTGCACGACAAGGATGGCGCTTACCTCCCCGACGAGACCTAGCACTGGATGCATTAGCATGGCCACTCCCCGGGGTAAGTCCATAAAACGGGAATCACTGTCTCCGAGTTCGGGGTATTTTAAAGACGGGCGCTGGTTCCCGAGTGTTTACAGTATCGGAAATTTGCAGAACTCCATATGGGATCTATGCTTACGGCAGAAATTATCCATACAAGGCGCATTAGGGCAAGCAAATTGGGCGTGGACCATTTGCCTGCCATGTAGTCTTCTCCCAGTCCCACATCACCGTGGGTGATCAGACGATCAATGACATGCCACTGCAGGATTGTCATTTCTGCATGTACACCGTCTTGCTTCCCTTCATGGCACGTCTTTTCTCCATCTGGCCATGTAAGTGATAACGAGCCGAACTGAAGAGATCTCAGCGCCTTTCGAAAAAGATTGAGCTGAATGATGCTGCTTTTCCCCGCAGGCCTTTTTTGAGGCTCAAGGTGCATGCTTGCCGAGAAAGATTCGTTGCTCATGCCTTTCTCTCCTCAGAGTGTTCCTAGAAAACATGTTTCCAGTAAATTCAGTAACCGGCAAGTGCATGCGTCATCAATTTTAGGACATTGTTTCTAATTTGATCGAGATCAAGGTGTGCTCTGTTTCGGTCCGGTAATTCAGTTTGAATTCAGGCAGATGTGGTTAACTTGCGTCAGGAAATGCCATGCCCGGGCCTGAAGCAATGCAAAGGCAGCTGGTACAGCAGCAGACTGGAGAGGTCTTTATGGAATGGTTGGCGGAAAACTGGTTCTCGGTGCTTATTGGCATCGTTTTCGTGGGCATGCATATGTTCGGTCACGGAGGACATGGTGGTCACGGCGGGGGCGGGCATGGTGGACATAGTGCGCCGGACAAGTCGGAAAACGACCCGGACAGACGTTCTGGCCATCGGCATTAACGGAGGACGGAACATGCTTGACACAAGACTGGTTACCTGGGCGTTGGGCCTCTTTGCGGCGGTCACCTTCATCGTTTGCGTGATCTATGGACTGGTGACGCCGCAAAGCCTGCACATGCACACGTTTCTCGAGCAGGTGCTGCCGGCGTTCAAGTGGCTGACCTGGTGGGGATTTCTGCTCGGATTGATTGAGAGTTTTCTATATGGCGCTTATGTCGGGCTGGTGTTCTGCCCGATCTTCAATTGGCTTCATCGCCATCTCGGTGTCGGGCGCGCGTCGGGCTGACGAAAGCTCCGGTCTGCAAATAAGGAAAGGGAAACAAGGAATGAAAAATACCGTTGTGGAGATCCACGGTTTGCTATCGGTACTGAGTGCCCGGGGCGTAGAGAAACAGCTATTGAGATTGCCCGGCGTCAAGAAGGCCGAGGTCAACTATGTGGCCGGCAGCGCGACCGTCACCTATGACGAGGCGACGGTGGACCTTGAGGCTATCAAGGCCCGGATACACGAGTGCGGCTATCACTGTTCCGGAGAACAGTTGCCCAGGCACGTTTGCGACCCGGGGGACCCGCCGACCGAAGCCGGGGCTGTGTCCACGCCCGTCCACGATGGCCATGCCTCCCACACCGGCCACGACGATACGGCGCATCCTGCTGAACACGGCGAACATACCGGCGCCAAGGACGAGATGGCCCACGAGATGGGCCACGGCGGCAGCATGGACATGCAGGCAATGGTGCGCGACATGCGCAACCGTTTCTGGGTCTGCCTGATCTTCAGCCTCCCGATTTTCATTTATTCGCCCATGGGTGGGATGTTCGAACCACCGGTGCCACCCTTCGGGCTGCGGCTAGACCTATGGTTGCTATTACTGGCAAGCATCGCCGTGCTCTGGCCAAGCTGGCCGTTCTTTGTTGCCGCTTGGCGCGCGCTGAAAAACGGCGTGCTCAACATGGCTGTGCTGGTCGTTCTCTCGGTGGGTACTGGCTACCTGTTCAGCGTCGGTTCCACGCTCTTTTTCCCGGG
>VMHT01071313.1_pt1 | contig 16089 bp, 27 predicted proteins | sample 4693611 | NCBI WGS metagenome assembly VMHT01 (sample SAMN12280063, study PRJNA550983) | marine metagenome | isolation source: seawater sampled from same location over 5 years 0.02-0.2 micron viral filtrate | place: USA: collected off the coast of southern California halfway between the port... ... | reverse complement strand
TCCCACACATGATAATACACCATGGGCACACTAGCGCGTACTTCGTTCTCAATTTCCCATAGCCATCCATAAAATCTGGGATCCGTCATAAACCATAACATATCCGGTCGCTCTTTTTGGAGAATGGAGCGGATCATCTCGTGTGTTCCATAGCCGTCGACGGGATATATCACCCAGTCCTTTTGCCATGGTTCGACAAACTGAGGGGTATAGTCGTGGTGCTTTATGGCTCCGCCCAAGCAAATAAACTGGTATTTTCCAGTTTTTAGGAGGGCCTCGATCATATATTTTGTTTGAGTGCCAACACCCGAGGGTGAAAGCGGATGGTCAGAAAGGACCAAAATCTTTTTCTTGTTCATTTATTCCTCATGGACAGTGCTCTGTCCGGTAAAATTTACATCCAAATTTAGCTGTACACGACAGCCTATTCTTAATATAACGCTTTTTCTTGATGTTGTATAGAGCCATGTTTAAAGTTTTTAGTGCATTTTTTGTTTTTTGTTGTCCAGATGTCACTCTAAAAAATTCAACACGATTTTTCTTGGCCGTTCTTTTAAGTAGTGCGAAGTGTGTTTCTACATTTTTTGGATCGATATCCATTTTCTGACAAAAGAAGTGTTTGTACAGCGTGAGTTGATAATTCACTATTTTATCACTTTTCCTGCGAGAATCCCACCCCCACGAACATGTCTTCCAATCAAAGATGTGAACTTTTCCATCGGGCGTGGCCACCACTGCATCGATGTACCCCTTAAACTGATAATCTTCTTCAGTCTTAATTGGTTCATACAGGGACATTTCCACGGCCATCACTTCATACTCTTCGAAATAATTACTTAGCGCATCTTCAATTTCAGGAATGATCTCTTTCCCTTGAACTCTCATCTCACTCACAAGCTTGTTATCTATCTTCACATCATCATCTAGTTTTTCTAAACAGTTTTCAAATTCTTGGATAAAAAAGTCATCATTTACTTCTTCTTGAAGTAGTTTCTTCTCGCACACAGAGTGCATAGCAGTACCAAATGCCGTATGGGTATTCCCTTTAAATCCATCGATCTTATCGACTCGGGTTAATTTGTGGTAAAATGCGCAGTGAACCCAATCTTTGAGTTCAGAATATGAAATATGTGGCATAACAGCTCCTTAATAAGCTATTATAACCTTGTGAGCACCAAAAGTCAAGTAATTAATGAACAAAAATTTTATTTATTGTGTTATAGAGCTTCGGGCTCATCGTCCGAAAGAAATCGTGATTGTTGGGATATAGAAAATATTCTGCAAATCCAGTTGCAAAATATTCTCTCAGGGAAGTCGCGGCGTATGCATTGATAAACATCCCACTGCAAATGACATTTAATTTATCATACCCCACAGTTTTAAAAAGAAATTTATCAAACTCTGGCTCAAATTCAGTTTCAAGGAAAAAGCTTTTTGGCGCTTTGTAATCCATGGACCAAAGGATATTGTACAAATTGATCCTTTTATCAAGGAATTCTTGTTTGACTTTGTTATCACCATAAATTTCTAACCCATAAGGCTGTTCTAACGAGTGAGCTATTTCATGAATAACGTCCTCTACCATATCCTCATTATTATCTTGGACATTGGTAATATACAAAGTGCCTGATTCATAAAAGGCATTTATGTCTCGCTCTTCAAACTCGTCAAACTGGCCGATTATGATCATTTCAATTTCTGATAGGAATTCTGTGGGAATTTTAGACTCAACCGTTGAAAGAACCTTCTCGGGGGAGACTTCCTTATTCTCAATCTTATCTTTGAAGTAGACTGTTATGCCAGACGGGGTATAAAAATCGCTATTCCGCTGGAGTTTCTGATTGTGTTTTTCTTGCAAATGTTTTATGAGCATCATCTAATCCTAATTGATAGCCTCGTAAGAAGTTTTCTTCTGCAAAAGCAAATGTGAATTCTGGAAAATCAGTGCCAAGTACTTCAGCTATCATGTTAACCGTTACTTCCTCGTTATCAAGTTTGGTTCCTACATAACCCACAAGATATTCTTTTAGTTCCGAATCTGGATCAACTTTTAACGCCAACATGGGGTTGGTATGAATCTCTTCTTCGGTTATAATTTTTTCTTCTTTTTGTATAGACATATATTTTCCTTTTTTATATTATAGTACTTTAGAGGCCAAGGTTGCTAACTCTGATCTCTCTCCCTTTTTAAACGTCACATGACCTGAAATTGAGAACTCTTTAAATTTTTCGACCGCATGGGCTAGCCCGTTAGAAGTCTCGTTGACATAGACATTGTCAATTTGTTCAATATCTCCAGTTAACACAATTTTGGTTCCTTCGCCAATACGAGTAATTATAGTTTTAATTTCATGTTTTGTTAAATTTTGCGCCTCATCGATGACAATGAAAGCATTTGCGATTGAGCGACCGCGGATATAAGTAAGAGCTTCGATCTCAATCTTACCTTTTTCCACATACATTTCTAAATTTGCGCGATCTCCCATCAAAAACTTAAGATTATCTTGAATTGGCATTAGCCATGGAAGCATTTTTTCTTCCATCGTACCAGGAAGAAAGCCAATATCCTTGCCAAGTGGCTGGACAGGGCGCGAGATTATAAGGCGCGAGTAGTGGTTGTTTTCGGCGCGCAGACCGATAGTTTGTTGAAGGCCCGCGGCGATCGCCATCAGTGTTTTCCCGGAGCCTGCGCGGCCGATCAAAGAAACAATCTTAATATCTGGATTTAAAAGCATATCGATTGCGAAGCACTGCTCCTTGTTCCTTGCGTTTATATTCCAATCGGGGATACTCTTATGGATTACTTTTTGTAGTGGCGCGAAATGGCTCTTAAAGCGTGCTAAAGCGGATTTCTTTTCATTAGCATTGGAAACCATCATCACATATTGATTGGGATACCACATTTCCGTTATTTCATCTTCAGAAATGGTTATATCTTCGCCATCGTAATAGCGATCGATTATTTGATCGTCCGTCGAATGGACCACAAAACCATTATATAACTCTTCGGAAGAAGTTACTACATTTTCAGAAACATAATCTTCGGCGGCTACGCCTATTGAATCGCAGATAACGCGCATATTGATGTCGCGCGACACAATAATTGTTTTTCTATTTACTTGTTCAGCTTGTATGGTTTTCGCGGTGGCGATAATGATATGATCGGGATGGCGCAAATCCAAGTCTGCTGGAAATATTATGTCTTTAGCACCTACAAAGGAAACTACCTTAAGTATTCCCTTTCCTTTTTCAATCCGAACACCTTTTTCTAAACTACCTTTTACACGGTATTCATCCAGGGTCCGGATGATCTTTCTCGCGTTTGCGCCGGCAGAATCTTGTCTTTTTTTATGTCCGTCTATCTCTTCCAACACTTTGAGTGGCAAAAAGATATCATGGTTTTCAAATTTAAAGAGGGCATCTGCATCTGTTAGGCAGACACTTGTATCAAGCACATAATTTTTTTTAGCCATAGACTTCTCTACTATGTTTTAAATAGTTCAATGATCTCATCTTCATAGATAAATGTTGTGATGTCCTTTGGGTATTTAAAAGGAATAGAATATCTTTTTCTTAAATATTCTATCTCTTTTCGATTAATCAATTCAGCATCCCATCCAACATACCCGGGCCAATCCATGGACGATCCTTTTGATGGTTTTACTTCTATTCTTTTAATTAGCTTGAGGGCCACCGGGGCCATGTCTCTTAGGTGGCGAAATTTTGCTATTATAATATCATGTGGCTTATATTTCATTTACGCTTCAATGATTGGTGGCGTGATGCCACTGCTATCTCTACTTCTTCTGTTGGCAAATCCAATGAGTCTTTGATCTCCCACAGCGCTTTTTCAATTTCGTCAGTATACTCCATATCCTCTTTAGCAACGACCTCATATACTCCTGGTTCGTTACCAAAATACCTAATTCGAGTTCTAACTTTATTATATAAATTATTAAACATGTTTATTGTCCTTATTGATGTATAATAAATAGTGGGCGGGACCAAATGGAGCCACCTGTCGGAGTCGAACCGACGACCTGCTGATTACAAATCAGCTGCTCTGGCCAACTGAGCTAAGGTGGCAGAACGGGATATAACTTTTCACAAGGAAGCTCTTCATAGGTTGCAGCCGGCAAATTGAAGACTGAAACATTAGGGGGAGTGACGAATACTTTCAAGAAATAAAAATACATAAGGGCGCCTACCATCATTGATAAAATTGCTTGGAAAACCCAATCGCCCATATAATAGTTAGGGGCTTAGAAGATCTCCATGTTAAATATTTTTTTGTTTAGTTCAATTATCTCAGGATCATATGCAAACATTCTAAATAAGGGCATTTCTATTATAGTCTCATATCGTCGGTGTAGATTAGAGCGTCGCTGGACAACCCCATCAACCGCATGATCGGAGAAACTAGATCCTCCTCCGAATTTGCTTGGTGTATTAAATCCATAGTCATCCTTTCCTAAACCATGGCGTGCGCACAAAGTGTCTCTATATTCTTTATCTAAATTCCACGAATTAAATAAAACAACATTTTCGGGATTATTTAAATATTCGTAAGCAATACTAAGCCAGCATGCTTTCATTTGTGCCAACTGCAGAAGCAGGTCATTGGCACCACGCCCACCTGGTACGTACCATGTAGTCGTGGTGGTGTCGAGGTCAGCGATTTGGCGCGGTGAATGCAACTCAGAAGCCAAAGTATTGTAGAAGTCTCTTAATACTCCAATGATCTTAACTTTTTTTCCTTTAAAATAAGATGCAGAAAGTATCCCGGGGGGGGCTGTCATACTTTCATTTTCAAAGCTAATAACTTCTTGCTCAATCGAGCGAACAACATCCGGCAGGCCTGAACGATATGGCTTTTGTAATATATACATTTCCGTATCAAGTGCACTAAGTTTGGGCCCCGATTTTTTGCCGGGGGGATAAGCATATATTTTAGAATGGTTGTCCCCCTTTGGTAAGAGTATTGATTTTGTGGCGCCGTCGATCGCACACAACTTATTTATGTCTATATCATTAAAGTGCACAACATTATATGGCATGTTCATTGCGATCCAGTTTAAAACAGCATGGTGGCCGCTACGTTTAGTAGCAAATATGCACAGCGATTTAGTAAAATTAAATTGCGCGAATTCAGGTAGCTTCTGGATCATGAAATTTTATAACAAAGGTGGCTGGGGCAGTTGGACTTGAACCAACAACTTCCGGATTAACAGTCCGACGTTCTGCCAATTGAACTACACCCCAGTGTCCGGTTATTCTGCCGCGGGCTAGGGAACCGGTAAACCTCTGCCTGCGTGACGATCGGCAACCACGTCTTGTTTATAAAGCGAACAAGATAGCGCTAAGCAACAAATTTGATGATCAATTATCAACGCGTTTAGTTAAATAAGTTACATCCTTAGAAACATTAGATTTAAATCTTTGCAGTTCTTCTTTGAGGGTGTAAATTTCGTCAACGAGTTGATTCACTCGAGTTCGTAAGCTCTTCACCTGATCGCTCAGTTCTTTGTTTGTGTTGGTAGCCATTATCAGCTTCTCCTGTTTGGGTTAAGTATTATCTTTCTGAAGGTTTGGGCGTAAAGCGATTGGGTGGCATTTCAAAATCTCTTACTTTCTTGGCAAGGTCTGAGGAGCTTGCCAGTTTTTCATCTCCGCCAATACCCCATAATAATTTGACGCCCACTTCTTCGCATACCGCTTGTTCTGGGGTATTCGTTCGGCCTCGATCGCCGCCGTTAGCAAAGTATGTAGGCTTTAGGCGTCTAATCGCCTTGCATACAGTACCATCTGAATCGTCAACTGAATCTACCAAGATGACCCCCTTAATTGCATTCAAAATTTCCACTCGGCGCTCCCATTCCATAAATACAAAGCCCTTCTTTCGATAGAGCCAATCATCTGAATTGGCTATAACAACAACATCTCCGTGTTGTGCAGCATCCCTGATCATACGAATGTGTCCTGCATGGACAGGATCAAAACCTCCAGACACCATAACGGTTGGTCTTTCTTCAGTCATCTTATCTTCCTTATTTATTTGTTTTTGGGCGATGCGTTTTAACTTTAAATTGTGTGCCCATGGGGCCACATCTTCTAATTTTGATTTCTAAATCAGAATTGCAATCTTCGAGCATAAGCTCAGTTCTTAAGGCATCTGCCTCTTCATAAGTATCAAAAACCTTGATTTTTTGCCACTTTTTAGTGGAAAGTTGTGTCATTTTTGCTCCATTTTCTTATATATGCTTGTGTTCTGCGATCCCAAATTAATTTATTCTGAGAAGCCTTGTGAATATAAAGCTCCCGCGGGGTCATATTATCTATTGTAGATTGTATCTTATTATTGAGTTCTTGTGTCTTATTATTTTCTTTTTTTATAAAATCTAAAAACAAAGCGGCAAAGGTCACCAACGAACCAATGCATGCACCACAAAACAGTACCACCCAAATACTCATGATTTTGCCCTCTTTATGGTCCCGTATCTCCCGTATCTTCGGGCTCAAAGTAGAGGTATCCAATCTCCACTAGATCTCCGCCAATTGGTATTACGGTAAAATAAATAGTGTTGTCGGCAGAATCATAATACCAATCATGGCTTAGGCTTCCATTAATGAACACTCTTATGGAAGAAGTGGGATCCGGGGTATAAGATAATTCTAACGATTCTCTCGGCTCGATGTCAACCGAGGCGTCTGTGACGCCGGCGGACCAATCTGGATTGCATATATCAACGATCGTTCCACCAAAATAATTTGTTGCTTCCATATAGCGATCTCCCACATCGATGGAGTTGGGCGGATGATCACACATCGATTCAGTCGGATCTTTGTTAATAATGCTGGCTATATACATCGATCCGGGCGAACGAATAGTTGAATACCAATGTGTAAAATCGGAAACATAGGGGTGATAGGTACTACTTTGTTCTTCTTCATCAGAAACAAACACAACTAATAGCGCAGATGTGCCGGGACGCATCCATGTTGCCGCATAAGGATTATTTACAATATATTCATAAGCGGAATCAAATCCTTTCTCAAAGCCTCCTCTACACATCGAATTTAGCATATTGGTGGCATCGATAATATCATCACCGGGTACCAGCGGGAAGTGAGCCTCGGCCGCGGCGCATGTTGGATGATTAGAAATCATATTAAGGCGCCACCCAGAAGCCGGCAGTGCATTTAGCATAGTTTCAATACCAGCTAACAACTGTGCGTCATATCGGTACATCGAGCCAGAGGTGTCGATAATCCACAGAATATCGACACCGTCAGATGCTTTAGATTGTGTGAAGGAATCAACCCAAATATCGCCATGTTCGGCGGGGACTTCTACCTCAATATATTCGGGGACTTCTACATATACTGTTTCGCCCGGAACTTCGACTTCTATATAGACAGTCTCGCCGGCGCCACCTTTTACAATTGCATAATCTGGTTGTTGACAACCAGCAAAGAGGCTTACTGCTATTAGAAGCAGTTTATTGATTGTTTTGAGTGCCATCCCTATTAATAGGTAGGGTGTGGATCCGGAAAAAGGTGATGTTCTCGGACTTTTTTTATTTTTCCGGATTCTTCAATATAGATCCTGTAGTCATAATAAGGATCGTGGGGTAATGTTGCTAATATTACCGACCTGAATCTTTCAGAAGATAAAGATTCTGATGTAGTATCTGGTAACGGGCAGAACAGCACCCATTCATCCACTTGGTATTTCGTCATTTAAATTCAACTCTTTTATCAAGTTATATAACATGGCCGGGGATAGATCCGATCGGTCATAAATCTTAATTAGTCTCCAGTCGATTACACAACTTATTCTTAATGCGTACGCAATCCATTCACTGCAGTACCATTTATTTTTTCTTTTTATATGATATGGCAGAATTTGAGATAGTATCATCCCCACCCAATCATAACAGCAGCCTTCTGTTGAATTAAAAAATTCATTAATTATATCGAGCTGTTCTTGTGTTACTTTGATACTCACGAAATCCCAATCTTTAGGATCATGTTCAAAATCACATCTGGCTGATAATTTAGAAGTCTTAAAGGGGCTAATTCCGATCCACGTACAGCCATCAGCCATCACTAATTCAGCATGACTATACACACTTTTTGTCCACCATCGAACTACTTTATTAACAAAGCCGCCATGGCCACGAAAAAAAGCGATGTTAATTTCCATTATTAAAAAGCGTCCTTTTTATAACCTCTCTAATAGTATCTATTGCTTTTTTTGTTTTGTGTCTTCAAATTTTATAAAAAGTTCTTTTCTTTTTAGTTTCTTTCTTTTTTCAATCAAATGCCATGCATCTTCTAATTGATCGCTGAAAGCTCTATCAATGCTTTTTTGTTTATGTTGTTTAGGATTTTTCTTTGTCATTTTCTTCTCTGTTGGTCATGGTCGAGATTAAATTTACAAAACAAGAAGGGAGGGATTCTGTGATCCCTGTCTCGGCATCGAACCACATTATGGTGACTCTGTCATCTTCTATTTGTAGCCATTCTTCATGTTTATAAAAATTTCGATCGACTCCTACTACTATACCATACATAGGGTACCCCGGTGTAGCACAAATCCACATATGTTCGCTTACGATGTCACCAACATAAAATTTATAGTATAATAATTCATCGATCCCTCGCATACCGTATATAGGTGGTGGAGATGGCGGGAGTCGAACCCGCGTCCAAAATAAGTCCAATTCTAGTCATTCACAAGTTTATTCAGTTTTGATGTTCACCAAAGAACACCTGCAGCGAAACTGAAAAAAGCTGGATAGCTTAATCTGACCCCACCGTTTCCGGCACTAACCTTGATCATCAGATATGTTTTGGTGGTTTTAAGATACCGCTTACCACCCTGTTGCGATAAATACTCAAATTGGATAGAAGGCTTTGAGTGACCTCCCGATTAAGCCGCTAAGCGGACAGATTCGAAGTTATTATTGTTATTAGCAATTATATTTTGTATCTGCATTTAAAGTCTGCTGTTACGTTTGACTACTTGCACTATTCCTCTTTCTTACCCTGTCGAAACCGTTTCATCCCCTTTTTTAGTTTTCTTTCTTGTTTTTTTAATGATTAATCCTAACGGTGTACCATTATCCGCATCAAGCCAAATTACGATCTCCTTGCGGGCTTTAAATGATGGTAAGGTACTTCTTTCTGATCTTGCATAGTTTATTTTCTTTTTGGCCGCCTTTAATGCAGAAGCTTCTGAAGAATGTTCACTAATCAAGTCACCCATAATATAGTGGCCGTTCCATTTATATATTTTCCACATATTATACTTTCTCCGAAAAGTTGTTGCGGTTTAGTTTAAACATCTATGTTATATCTAGCGCATGCCTTTTTAAAATTCGCATATGTGAGTCCTAAAAATCTAGCAGCATCTTTTTTAGAATTTGTGGTGGAAATGGCAAACTGTAATACTGCGTCTTTAATAATATAACCTATATTATTCCAAATGTCAAACCCATAAAGTCTATTATTAATATGATTTGCTGATAATTCTAATTTTACAGCGATCAACTCTTCTATAGTTAAAGAACCGATCGCTACTAAAGCTTTGTCAGTTAATCTACCTTGATCTTTTAGTTTAGTAACAACACTTAAGTTTATAGTAGTTGATCTAGTATCTTTAGTTTTCATATTATTAAATACTATCACATGCAAGCACAACTTTAGTATAACGTCTTAAAATGTGCTTGTCAAGTATTTTTTAATTAAATTTCTAAATCGAACTCAGCTTCGCCAGATTCTTGGCCATCGGCGACTTCAGCATCAGCTTTCGCATCGCTATATGCTTGATTGCTTGGCTCGGTTACTTGGTCAGAAAGTTCGCCTTCAAACTTATCAAAATATAATTTTAAATTTGCGATCAGATAATCATAAAATAATTCTTGATCTTCAGGGTTTGATAGTAATTCATATGAATCTATGACTGATGTTTCAATTTTTTTGAAGCACTGGAAAGCCATATTCCTACCGGTCTCATCACCTTCTACACCCGTTCCAAAGGTGTCTCTAGGATCCTCTTCAGGCTCCTCATCAGCGCTTTTCTCAGCGTCCGTACGTATATCAATAAATTTATCATCATCTGGATCCGGATCGTCTTGGATATCGATCTCGATCTCTTGTAGCTCTGAAGCTTCATCACCGGCCTCGTTGTTGGCCATGGCAGGAGTTAGGGTGTTGACCACAGCATTAACAATATGCGCACGAAAAGACTGTCGTTGATCCGGATTTGTTGTTAAAGACTTGTAATCTGTCTCTAAAACTGGTACAATCTTCTTAAGGAGTTCTTCTAGCACATTGATGCCGGTCGATTTATTGGGTGTAGGATCTACATCTGGTGTCCCCCGCTCCATCAACATACTTTGAAGCTCAAGTTTGATTAATCGACTAAATGTGGATGCCATGGATTTATTTTCTTCAATAACTTTTTTATTCTTGACAACTTTAATCAATCGTCGTATACTTTCACGTAAGGTTCTTTCTTCTGGGTTCATATTGTAATGCCTCTTTCCTTAATTAGTTTCATAACTTCATTGACGATAGCTAAATTTTCATTCTTTGGCTTCTTGGCTCTTTTTTTCTTGGGTTTAGCCGACCCAGATCCCAAAGGGAGTGCATACCCTGCGACTCCGCTGGATGATATTTCTTCAATTGCGCCTGAAAGGCCTATAATATTCAGCACTGCATCCACGTTCTCTTCACCAACAAAATCAGCTATCTCTGCGCGATTTTCTGGGTTGCCAAGCGCTTCGCGAAAAGCCGTCCCGCTATATGGCTCACCACTGGGGCGCAGCGTAGGTACAACAGCGGTCTTCTCGGGATCCAGTAAAATTGCACCATCCTTAACATATTTTTCTGCACCAACCCACCTTTTCCAGTCATCATCTTTGGTGCTCGCGCCCAGAATGACTTTATCCCCTACGTTTAGGGGCCCCTTATCTCCGATAAAATCATATGCAGCGGTTATTGGGGACGCGTGGTCTTTAGAAGCCTCTACCTTGACATTAGGTAAGTCGCTAACGAGCACATTCCATATTTTAAGAGAATCTGCAGAAGTAATTTCTCTTCCATCTGGAAGGTATCTGCCATGCTTGGTTGGTTTAGAAATGATTACCACCACTTCATCAGCCATTTCTGCGTATTTTCGTACCATATCCAGATGTCCCTTGTGAGGGGGCTTATATGCGCCCGGAACAACAGCAATCGTTTTAGGAAAATCTGAATCTACTACAGGATCTTCGTCTTCATCTTCAATATCTAAGTCTACCCACTGCTCCTGATCACTAACAAAGCGATCTTCATACCATTCATCTGCTGCCGCATCCCATGGCGGTAGTTCCTCATCGGCGTCTTCACCTATCATCCCAGACCTTCTGGCGCGCCCAATAATCTGATTGGCCATGGCAAAAGCCCCGGTCAATTTGTAAATCTGGTCTGAACCGGGCGGATATTCGAATACGACACCTTCCATGGAAGAAGCAACGTTCTCTATTTTACCGAGCTTAGCAAGTTGCTTATCAATAAGTTCTCCCATTTTATCATCACCAGATGCCTGCAAGTTTTTGAGATAAGCAATTGATTGTTCAAGCTCTGCTCTCATGCGCGCAACTTCTTGATCATTATCGCTAACGAAATAACTCTTGACGCCACGCAGCACTTCAATAGCAAAATCGCTAATGGCGACTTCAAGTGGCTTTAAAACACTTGCAATATATTTTCTAGATTTAGTTTTAGTGCCGAGATTAGAAACAGTGGTTTGTAATTCTTTTGGGAGACCTTTCTTAAGCTTAACAACAGAAATCCCTTGGTCTTTTGCTTCATCTGGATTCAGCATTAAGGCAACAAGGCCCTCGACAACATCAGGGGGCAGGTTTACTTGTTCGGCGTATTTCCTAACAACTAATTCAACATAATCGCCTACGGTGGCATCCATGCCAACGGGCGCCGCGAATGATTGAATCTTGGAAGTTACATCTTCCAGTGCGGAACCATCAGCAAGGTTTTTAAGTGCAACTAATTTTGGGCCATTTATAGTCCACAATTCATTTGCTACATCTTGTGTAGAATTATCAACTGCTCGAGCTAGTTTAGGGAACGTTTCTTTAGCTATGGCATTTTGTCTTTTAAGCTCTTGTTTCGCTTCATCGCTTAACTTTGAATAATCTGCCAAAGCTTCTTCGCCGAAATATTTCAAACCATGAAGAACTATATTGGGAGCAGAATACAAAATAATGTTAGGATTCTTAGGATACATAATCTCCATGTTAACATACCTGTTCCCGCCGGCGAAAATTGCTTCTATATCTTCTGAGCTAAGTTTGCGCAAAGCTGCTGAGATTGCTTTAAAACCGTTTGTGAAGGCATTTTCGGCCGGGTGACCGATCCACTTACTAATATATTCATCGGTTGTCATACCACCATTCTTAACATCGGTGTTATTTCTAGCAGTTCTAACTTCTCCAGAAGAGTCAACGGTCAAAAACAAGTTTTGACCATCGACCTTTTCGGTAGCGTTAGTAATCTCGGCATTCGCGACTTTGCCGAGAATGTCTATAATTTCGTTAAATGTTAAGTCAGTATCTTCTGACAAATGGGCCATATGCCCTGCGACACCACCCATTACTCATCCCCTACATTTTCTTCTAATAGATTCAACTTTTCTTGAAGGTCCATATTTTCATTAAGCATGCGACGAGCATACTTACGAACTTCGCGGATGTGCTGTGTCGCAAGCTGGAGCCTTCTTTTTTCTGAAACTGTTCGAGGCTTAAGATTGGAAATTATCTCTTGAAGACCTTGGATATAGGTAAAGATGGTTTTCTCGTCCAGATTCTCGTTTACTAAAAAATTTCTCCATTCGCTATCTAATGACATACTTGTTCCTTCCGTTATTGTTGTAAATAACAGGTCTTGAATAAACTTATTTTTAAGCTTCTTAAGCTCAATTTTTACCTTTACCTGTCATCTTTATTGTTGTCCTTTGCGGATTTATTTCTTAGCAGACTCTTTGAGGGCCATTCGAATAATCTCCCGAAGACGCTTTTCCTCAATACGGACGCTGTCCGTTGATAGTTTGTGCGTCGAAGCTTCTTCCACACTTTCATGATCCTCTTCATAGTCGCGATCGTGCTTCAGGGCCCGAAGGTGTTTTTCAATAGCCTCAATATGGTCTTCGTCATTCCATGCGTTGTGCTCATCATGCTCTTTTTCTTCATAGCCGCTATCTTCTTCAACTACATCATCATCAGCCTCTTCCATGGGTCGAGTGCGGTTATCATCGCGTGCTGGATCTGGTGAGGTACCTCTCCGGCGCCCGCGCGCTGTTTCTTCGATATCATCACCATCATCTTCCTCGACAACTTCTTCCTCAAGATTCCCCTCTTTTTCTCTTTTCGATACATAGGGTTTATCTTCTTCTTCTTTCTTGGCTTCTTTGTCGGTGAGTTCACCACCTGCTCCGCCAGTATCTTCGGTTAAACGTTCAACGTTGAACTTAAAACCAAATGCTTCAGAGAGAATTGTAGTCAATTCTCCATTTTTCCAATCTTTTGTGCTCATCTTTTTGTTTCCTTTTTGTAGATGTTCATAATAAATAGTACCTTTTGTACTGTCTTCCCAATCTCTGAAAACTATTGACGCTTGATACGCCTGTATTTCCATAGTTCTTAGGTGATCATCGGCTTGGGCATAGCCCTGTTCACCCATATTAGATACTCCATCAAAGTCGCCATTACACTTTTGTGTATGGTGCATTAATTCGTGAGACAGCGACCTCATAATATCTTTAGGGTGTCTTTTCCCAATATATATTGTAATTGATTCGTTGTCTGGATCATAATAGCCCGTCTTTCCCATCGGATTGTCCGCTTCTGTCTCATCATTTTTCAAAAAAAGTTTGGGTGTTCTATCAAACCCCATCTGTTTTTGAGCAAACGGCATAAACTGACTAATGAGCGGTTTTAATATCTCAATCATCTAAAAACACCTCTTTTTGGTTGTCGGAGTACCAAATATACTCTAAATAGTTCCCAAATGGGTCTTTTACATAAACTCCTATGGTTCCATCGCGATGTTCAACAACTTTACCCTTTTCTGTTGGTAGGTCTTCTTTATTCTCTACCAAAATACCAAAATGCGCATGCGGATAGTGATTCTGATCGATAAGCGCAATATTAGTATTGTCCACGGATAATCTTATATATTTATCATCTCGAAAAGTAACAATCCCGCCTGCATGCTCGGTATACCATTCTTCCGCTATTTGTAAATCTTCTACGAGAATAGCTATATGATCTATTATTGACATCCCGGCTCTTCCTTGTCGTTTATTTTTGAGACCAAGCGCAAACTCATTGTGAAGTGTTCAATTTCAGAGGTAGCATTATTAACGGGCAACACTTTTGATATTGATACTAGGCGATCTGAACGCAATTCATTTTTGATCTCTGATATCATTCCGTAATTATAATCCCACTCTTGGTTGTCGTTGTTCCACGATGACCACTCAACGATATCTCCAACTTTAAATTGTTTTGAATGTAGATCTCCAAAGATGTCTTTTTTATCCATTATATGATACCACCCAAGAACAAGTACCGTTTGCTAAATGCTCATTCATGATCTTATGAGCATCACCCTCTACGGAATATGGGCCGTCTGATGTGGGCTGGCGGCTGGCGGCGTCAACTTCATTCCAGAAAACCACGAACACCCTCTTGCGGCTCCTTTTCAAAGAGTCGCCATCGCGGTGAAGATACCTTCTTTTGTTGGCCTTTAGATTTTTCATTTATACCATAATTAGAATTATTCTTATTTATGGCATCGCATATCGCGGTTTTTATTTCAATAGTTGTCTCGCCAAGATTAAAGCCATAAAGGATACCATGGTAAACTCAAACCCTGTTAAAACATAACACATCCAAGATGCAAAAAGTATCGAGATGGTTTTCCAAAAATCATTGAATCTAAACAACATTGTTAATCAAAGCCGATCAATTCTAATTCATCTGTGTCAATTAATACCATATCACCAGACGACGTATAGATCATTACCCTATCATCACCTGGTGTGCCTGAATTAATTACATAGGCCCCTGTATTTCTAGTTACTTTAACCATCTTTCTGCTCGCCGGCGCCCAGCACCACAAATGCCCCCGACCAAGAATTCTATATTCGGGGATTAATTTTCCATCAGATTCGTCTACTTTACCAGATAATTGTTTAATCAATCTCTTTAACAAATCACTTACAGTTTCGGTGTCATGGGCCATACTGTATGTAGGCAACGCAAGTATGTTTTCTTTAGGAGATATCCCGCCGGAAACCAAATAGCGTCGTTTTGTTTTTGGTAGTATAGAATACTTTACCATATAAATAAATTTTTTAAAATATTTCCAAGGCCCATGCCATGGCAATACCCATAATTGTTTGCACAACCATAAACATCGTCACGGCTTTCGTTCTGAACACTTTTAATTCTTCGACCTCTTGAATCATCTCTCTTAATTGTGGAGGAGAAGCAACATCATCCATCTTTTCCTTCCAAGCTTTCAAATCGTGTACTCGATCTTCTTTGGCTTTTAATTCGGTAAGTTGTCCTTTAACGTCTTGTAACTCCGTACGGAGGCTCTCGATACCATGCGACATGGTTTCTAGCTGTTGTAAAACTAATTTAGAATAAGTTTCCCATCCATTTCCACTATTGGCGCCCTCGAGCATTATGCATCCTCCATTTTTAAATAGTTTTGAATTAGCAAGTAATCGGCTCTAATTTGTAACCATCGCCAAAATTAACAACTTTGTGGATAACTAATTCAAAATCTTCTGGTTTAAGCTCCGACAAACTCTGTTCGTTACACACTTTGGCTAAAACATCGTCAATATTCTTTTGAGAATCCTCATAATATTCAATCCGGTTGATATTCGATTTACCATCTGGCATAATCTTCTGTCCGATCATATGTGCAATCACATCTCCCTTCGATTCGCCTTGTGTGGCGATAGGGCGCACTTGATTAGAATCAATTCCGATATCCTCAAGATAATCT
>VMHT01052696.1_pt1 | contig 16092 bp, 22 predicted proteins | sample 4693611 | NCBI WGS metagenome assembly VMHT01 (sample SAMN12280063, study PRJNA550983) | marine metagenome | isolation source: seawater sampled from same location over 5 years 0.02-0.2 micron viral filtrate | place: USA: collected off the coast of southern California halfway between the port... ... | reverse complement strand
TGACCAGCTGGAGGACGCTTAAACGCCGAAACATTGCCAGCTTCATTGCTGGCTTTGTCTAATTAGATTTGGTTTTCTAATTACTGATGATGGCAGACCCATTTAATAAAACTTTTAGGAGCGACAAAATGAAGATCGATAAAAAAGCGATTGCTGGCATAAAAAGATATGTTAGGGATCTTATTAAAGATAATCATAATCAATTATACGGCAAAGAAGATTTGCACGATTTTTGGGGAATGTATGTTCATAACGAAAATCAGAGCAACGAAATCGTATATGACATTAATATTTTTGGTGGAGATTTTGGCGTAAAAAAAGATCATGTAAAAGCCATAGTTTATCCAACAAAATTTGACGGAGAATATTATAGCACAGATTTCGACCAAGAATTTGATCTAGGCTATTTCTATTGCCAAGAAACTTATTTTGGCTGGGGATTGTATGTCAAAGGAGGTCATGGATTAGTTCTGGAATCATGGAACAAAGACAAACAAGACACGCTGGATATTCAAAAAGAATGGATAGCAGAATTTCCAAGCATTGAAACTTTCGTAATTGAAACAGAAAAGGGAGCAACGCAATGACTCATTCTGAATTATGCTTATGGTGTGGCGAAGATACATCATTCGGTAGTGGTAGATTTGTAAACCGAATACCAGCAAGCAGACAAGATGGCATTGATGACGAATATAGAGATGGTTTTCAATGTGCAGAATGTCAATGTGAAGAGTGTAGTATTTGCAAGCAAAGTGTTATTGAATATTCAATAACAGAAAATTGTGATGCTATTTGTTATGAATGTAATCCTGATGATGAATAGAGGAGATAAAGCAATGAGTAAAATTACTGTTCAAATAGCTTGGGGATCTAATCGAGATGAAAATAATATTAAAGAATATACTTTTGATTCTAGGGAAGAATACCACGGCTTTATGAAAGGTGTTGATGAATCTAATGGTTGGCTAGATTACGCAACCATAGGAGATGGAGAAACTTTTGAAACTATCGAAGAATGGAGAGAATATTATGAGTAAGCAAATAACAGGTTACGATATTATCATACATTGGAGCGATGGCACAAAAGAAGATCTCGATGTATATGGTGCGATACCTTATTTCAAAAGCGTTGATTATTACCTAGACGCTATACAAGAAGAAGTAAATGAAAGTGAAGAGGAATAAAGAAAGGAGGTGTATAATGAAAAGAGTGCCTGAAAAAGATGAGCTTTTAGTAAATGTAAACAAAATTGCAAAAATTCAGCAATTAAAAAAACATTGTGAAAGTTTATCTGACCAAAACATTGATGCTTTAATTGATCTAGCTAAAAGCTGGAAACAATACCAGCAATAATTACTTCTTACGCTGGTTACGTTTAATCTGTTGTACTTTCTCATATCCAATAGATGCGTAACCAGCAGTATCTTTATAACTATCATCATGCAACAGATTGAAAGACTTCCTTACAATCTTTTGTATTTCGTTAAAAGCAACAACATCAAGAGCCACGAATACTGGCTTACCAATTTCTAATTGTTTTTTCTTACGCCATGGCGAATCTAAATATAACTCAAACATCTTTGCCGTCTTATCTATTACGTCCATCGGATCGCCGTATTCGGCGTTACGCTTATTATCTACAATATCGATAACTTCTTTTAACATTTTAGAACGGCAACTCGTCATCTAATTCTTCCTTTTTAGTTATTTTGGTTATTTCAGCACCAGGAAAATGCTTTTTCACTTCCCCATATATTTCTTTATAGTGAGCCTCGAATACTCTTATAACTTCTTCCATAGATATAACTGTAATATCTTTATCAAAATAAACATGATCGGAAGAGTCATTAACAAAAGCGTATTTTTTACCCTCGTCATTAACCATATGCCAAACCTTTTCGCATTCAGGCTTATGTCCAGCTTCTAATACTTTCTTTTCGATAATTCTCCAGCCACGGATCATATCTTCAGCTTTAGCCACGACTTCAGATATACTTTCCTGACCTAGAGCATGGTTTAAGTTTTGTCTAGCTTGTTCGAACCTTGTCGCCAAGGCTGGATCGGCTAATTGTTCCAGCTTTCCTATGCCCCAACGTTGTTCCATATCTCTAGCTACTTTATCAACCGATTTGAGCGATGCTCGGATTACTGCTGCTTTCTCTTCTTCCTCGTACATTTTCGGTACGTCCATAGCAATGTAATCCACACCAGTATATTCAGGTTTCTTTTTAGTCTTTGACCACTTCCCATTATACGCCATACAAACCTCCATTAAGGTTTACTGTTAGCAACAACCACCTCCAAGGTGGTGTTGCGAAAGTAACACCTAGGGGGTATGGGGGGTTTACTTTCGCATTACTTTCGCACACTTTCGCATTACTTTCGCAAAAAACGGCCTTTTCTGATTCATTACTTTCGCAAATAATAGCCATATCCAGCCTCACTTTCGCATTTTTAAGCTAAATATGCCTTTACTTTCGCTTTTTTGCGTTTGCGAAAGTAACATATTTTCCAGCTGATCTTTAAGTTGATTCAGCAGAATACCACGCTTATGCGCTTCTTTTTCCAAATCATCTATCTGTTGCATCAGGATCTCTTGATTCAGTAACAGTTTAGTTATTTCTTTTTGTAGTTTATTATTAAACATAGTCGCTCCTTTAATCTGGTTGCCTTACGACACGCAATCCTTTTAGGTTCTTGTGTCCATCTACTGTAGCTACTTCTATGTAGCCTTGGTCTAGCCAAGCATTCATATAGTTTTTAGCTGAACGGCTTGGCATTCCGTACTCTGACTTTATCCAAGCCAAGAATGATCTTTGAGTATTGTTGCCTACGGCGAATGGTTGTTCGTTATTCCATCGTTTTTCTATTTCTGTGAATATGCTGGCAGTTTGTCCACGATCCAGCTTTGCAGATGCTTCTAATATAGCATCGATTTCTCCTGATCTATCGACAAGCAAGCCTCCCTCTTCCCTAACAAACGTATGCGTAGACATATCAGCCTGATCGTTTACCTTAACAATCCCTCCACAAACGCAAGTGCCTTGCCCAGCATCAAATCCCATCTTTTGAGCCACGACTATTTCATCGCCCTCTGGCATATTCCACAATCCATATACCCATCTAGCGCCGTCTACGAGTGCCGTTGTGCCACGAATAGCTTCTCTTGCTTGCATTGATTTCTTAATCGCAAATGTGCCGTCCTTACGCATATGATGAGCAACAAGAACATTACCATTTATAGCAACGCATAACTCTGACATAAGCGACCACCAATATTGAGCAGCTGCTGGATCAGTATTTATATCTGCGTGAGCAAAAGCTTGTAATGGATCTATAACGACAAGTGCAACTTCTCCAAATTCAAGTAATTGCTGCTTAATATTTTGATAAAACGCCGTAAACGAGTATTGCCCTTGGTACTGACCAATAAAAGCATTTGTGCCACCAGCATCAGGCATAGGCACGATAAACAAATTATTTTCTGCTCTATCACGCAATGTCGGATTGCTGATACCCTCGATACGTCTATGAATAGATGACGCTGAATCTTCAGCGCCAAAGAATACCACTTTCCCATTATGAGAAACGTTGCCACCGAATGCAGTTTCTGTGTGCATTGTCTGATCGCCACCAGCTACCTTTAAGCATAGATCTAATAATATATATGATTTACCGAGGCCACCGATTGCAGCAATTAGTCCAGGAACACGCCTTGGCAGTATATTATCTATAAGCCATTCTTGTTCAGGTGCTTTACCAGCGTATCGGTGCATACCCCAATCTGTTATAAGTAGAGGAGGAGTAGCATCAGGAGCGACCAAGACACTACCCTCCTCCGACACTTGGTTTAAAGGATTCCTGATTTTTTCCAAGTGTTTTTCTGATCCAGCTACAACATTATGCAAGATTTTAAGTTCATTTTTTCTTGCTCGGTAAAGTTGATACTTAGATCTTCGTTTAAATAAATCGAGGCCACGCTTATCATTATCAAGCGTTTCGCCTCTTGCTCTAACCTTACGTTCATATATTGGCCAGCTTTCCTCTACCAGCTGGTCTACTGTAGGCAATATACCTTTTTGACCCCACCATGATCTAATTGTTCCAAGAATCAATTTGACCATATAACCCTCACGACCATCAATATGCTCGCCCCACATATTTGTTTCGCCGTTTTGCATAACGTCAGGAGTGTATGTTGGTGCGTCCAGCATATTAACAAGCCAATCTGGACTATGCTCCATATCCGAGTGATGCGTTACTTTATATTTGTTTCCTGATTTATGATTGCTGGGAGCAACGACTATAAATCCACCCTCTCCTCTTGTATCTATTCCTGATCCAAGAGTATTCTTTCCAGTAATAATTGTTTTATCTTGTGGTGCTTTAAATAGATAATGTCTGCCACCACCACCAGTAAGCTGCTCTAACGTTTCAGGCAAATCATCGTTTGCCATACATAAATCCATTAAGCTATCGTTACCAAGCTTACCCTCATTAGTATCTACATCAACGGCAAATATATTGCCTGATACTTTGCCAGTAACAACGCCTAAGTTATAATCTTTATATCGTCCATTAAACCACATTTCCAAAGTATATTCGTCTGCGCACTTCTCTTGAAAAACACTCCAGCTTTTAGGTGCTGGGTGTTTTCCTGGAGAGGGGCAGTCATGCCCTAACGGACATGAGCAACTACCATCAGATCGGACATAGTGTACTGGAACAACGCTAAAACCTTTGTTGCTCCAAAACTTTGCCCAATCTAATTTTGTGGATAACTGATTGTCAAATTTCGTCATCAGCAAAGACATCTTCTTTCGCTGGTGCTGGTGTTGGTTCAGCTTTTGGTTCAGGCGTGGCAGTTACTGCCTCTTCGCCGTCCAATTCAGCTGGTCTATCAACCCATTTAACAATTTCAAAGTTAGGTATTTTAGTGCTACCTTTACCAATACGAGTTGGCGTGCTTTTTGTAATCTTGATAGCTGGCACTTGTCCTTTACCAAAATCTTTTTCGCAAGCATCATATACTGCTTTGACAAAACTAAATATACCAACGCCATTTGCTGACAATTCTCTTATTGGTTCGTCATCAAATAGTTTTGTTGAGTAAAACCTAACGTTAAAGCCTTGTTTATATTCTTCGCTTGGCTTTAATGTTTGTGCAAGTTTTACGTCATTGTTTGGCCATATAATCCAATCACGCCCACCAGCTAATTTTAGCCAGCCTAGTTGTATATTTTCAATGTCCACAATTACTGGACTATTCCATTCAATATCAACTAGATCGCCTGATTGACTTGACCTTGACCATTGGTCTAATTCAGCAGAGAAACGTATAAACGCTGCTCCACCACCTGAGTTTAAAGTTTCTAATGGCATTTCAATCTCCTTATTTTCGCCTTTTTAGCGTTCCCATATCTGGTGGAACGAACCAGCCATCTCGGAGTAGATGGGGATATTGCACTTTCAACCATCGTTGAACTCGCAATTTCGTGTAGCTGGGATCAAACCCAGCCAAAATACATACGTCATTAAAATCTTGGCTATCGTTATAAAGCCAATTGATTGCTCTTTTTGCGTTGTTACGGATTTCAGGTCGTGTACTATCAAGACCCTCTGCGTCTTTAAATTGTTGCATAAGCACGCCAAACCAAAGCCGTTCCCACGGAGTCTTTTCGATTTCGTGATAATCTTTTTCAATAAAATCATTCTGCAATTCATCATTTGTGTCATTATGGGTAGTATTGTTGGAGGACATCTTCTGCACCATTCCAATAAAAGCTATCAGGATTGTGTGGCGCTCTTTTCAACATAGATTCAAGATCGTCATAATCTGACAAAAAAGCTTCCATTTGAGATACTGTTCTCTTAAATGATTTCAAATAAAACGTTGGATCTTCTAACTCCAGCCATACAAAAGGATCTTTTTGTCTGCTTAATACATATAAAAAGAACACTTTTACTGGCTTGCCAGTTTCTTTTTCCATAGCTTTTTTATAAATAGATGCTTGTATTGCGTGTGATAGCGTCCATTTACTTGGTGCTTTAGCCGTTGTTTTTAAATCAACAATAGTATTTTCTTCAGGAAACCAGTAATCTAAAAATCCTATAACTGGTATTGTGCCGAGATCGCCCTCGGCAAATCTAACTGGTATTTCTATTTTGTGTTGCTCGCCTAGTGTTGGTTGCTTTGGTACGCCAATTGTTCTTAATTGTTGTATGCCAGTTTGCACCATTCTCTTAATAATAGGTTCTCTTTTTGCATACTCTTCTGCGTAATTAGGTAACAAGTTTGTATGTTTTGAAAAATAATCTAATGCTGATCTAATACAAAAATCTATTTCTTTACCTGAATAAACGTTTTGGTCAACACCCAGTTCAACTGCTTTACCTTGCCACATTGGAAAATTTGTAGGAAACTTTGCTCCACCCAGCTTATCCACCAACCATACATCAAAAGCTTCTCTAGCTTTGTTGACTGAACTAGATGAAAGATGCTCAATACTGTGCTTTTGAAATCCATTTCTATTTTTGTTGATCGTTTCTTTCAACATTTTCTCCATAAGTAAGGCCATAAAAGGCAATTAAAGCAGAGTCTGCTCTTCCGTCATCTGATTTTCTTGCAAAGCTTTGTGAGTATGCTGGGAACACTTCCATAGCACGACTACGGCTTGCGTCTTTACCATGCTGCACTCCACATTTTCGCTGCCAAGTTTGTGGTGTTACAAGGTTAATAGGCATATCTAGTGCAATAGCTACGCCCTCGACAATACCAGCTGATCTACCAAAGCTAAACATTGACGATACGCCTTGTCCTGGTCTTGCCCCTACTCTTTCTATATATACTTTGCCAAACTGGGTTTTAAGTATGTTGCTAACCAAATGACCTGACACAACTTTCTTGCCGTTACGTTCAACAATCGGCATATCGTGTATATCAAGAACGCCGTTTTCAACGTCAAACATTGTCAACGCACCATTTATACCAACATCTATTCCCCAAATAATCATTTTTTATTCTCTCTATCAATCATTTTACAAATTTCTGCATTGTGATTAAAAGAGTCTAATCTCCATTTAATAAGGCTATCGCTTTGTCCATATAAATAATTTCCATAAATTGCTAATGCAGATAAAGCTGCCTGATGAACAGATAGATTTTTATTTTTTGTTAATATTCTTATTCTTTGTAGTAAAAGATATGCACTTTGCACATCTTCATTATCAAAATTTTGTTCCATATTATTTTCATATTTAGAAAATACCGATCTACAATACTCTATATCGGCCATTTGTTCTTTTGAAAACTTATCAAAATGAATTTCTACAATTTTATTTTTTTTCTTCATTGTCTTGTTCCGTTAATATGTAATCGTACAAATCAAACCTTTTATTACTTTCTTTAGCGATAACTGCCAGCATAAGAAGAGATTTGAGATTCATTGCGTTACGTCTACGCCACTTATCAACTGCACCTAAGGTTATTGGGTTGCCGTTCTGCGTAAGTGCCTTGCAGCACTTAGTCATACCTCCAAACTCTTTAACTATTTTTTTTGTATTTAGGCTAACGTTCATTAATAATTACCATGTTATTGATTTTTGTAGATTGTTATATTCAACACTTAACATGACAATGAATCGCAAGTAAATAACTTTTTTTAAAAAACGTAAATTTTTTCTTTACGGAATAAATTTAGCTAGACATTATTTCTGATGTGTAGTATTTGTCGATATACATCAACAACAATTTGAAAGGACTCGTGGCGTGGCTTGTACCACGAGTATAACAAAATCTGGGGAGCAAAATGAAAAAAAGAATAAGAAAACCAAGATGTTTAAAACTTAAATACGCAAAACTTGAACATACAAATAGTTTAAATTCTCTTAACGGTTGGGCTGATTATCAACAAGCACCACCACCAGTTACATTGTTATGAGGAAAGCTTAAAACTTTAACATTGTAATGGAGGAAAATTTGAAACAAGCAAGTGGGAGATCGCCTATTAGTGGCGTGGCTACTGATGTTGATTTAAGCGTCAGATCAATAAGAAAACAAGAATTTGCAAAACGCTTATATGCTTTACTGCAAGAAAAAGACATGAATCAAAGTGATTTAGCTAATCAAGCTGGCCTTGGTAGAGATTCAATATCGCAATATGTAAGAGCGATAAACGTACCATCGCCAAAAAGCCTAAAGAAAATTGCCGATGTATTTGGGATAGAGCCTAGTGAGTTATATCCAAACTATGAGGCAGCTGCCGTAGAAGAGGAATTGCCTGAACAAAGCTTTAGAGCAATGGCTGGCGATAAAAACTTTATGTGGGTAAGGCTAAATATAAAGCTACCTAAGGAAAAGGCAGTTAAGATTATGGGGATAATTAATTCAGATGACTAAAGAAGATAGCTTGGTTACACAAAGCCAAGCTTCTGCTTTGCTTAATGTGTCGGTAAAAACGATCTACAGATTAAGACAAAGAGGTTTATTGCCCACAGTTAACATAGGGAAAAGCGTAAGAATAAAAAGGAGCGACATTAAATGGTTACAAGGTCATTACCACCAAGATTGGATAAAAACAAAGATGGATTTTACTATGTCATCTTTAGTGAAAAAGGTAGAAGTAGAAAACAAAGCCTACGGACAAAAGATCGCCTTGAGGCTGAAACGAGGTTTTTAGGCTGGCTTGAACAACGGCAAAAAGAATATATATCCTTAAACACTACTGATCCAAAAGTAAAAGACTGTATTGATTTATGGTTCGAGCAACAAGTAATTACATTTACTGACGGAGTGCAAACTAGGTTTAGATCTATGGTAAAAAATATAAATTCTTATTTTGGAGAAATGACAGTTAGCGAAATAACAAGGCAAGACTCACATATATATTATAAGAAAAGAAAAGATGGATTGCTTGGTAATTCAAAAGCAGCTGACTCAACTATACGATTAGAACTATCTGAATTGCGTGCAGTATTTAATTTTATGATTCAAAAAGTAGAGCCGAAACAAAGACGTATATCGTCTGAGATTGTTCCGTATTTAGATATACCACCAAACTCGCCTCCAAGGGATCGTGTTGTTACAAAAGAAGAGCAAGACAAGTACATAGATTTTGCATTTAACGCTAATTACAATGGCCTTGGCGTAAAACGTTCAAACAGAACACACAGAATACAAACGTTTTTAGTTTTAGCTATTGAAACTGGAGCAAGAAAAGGTGCAATTATAGATTTACAATGGTCTATGATTAATTTTGCTAAAGGTATTATTAATTTCTTACCACCAGGACAACGGCAACAACATCAAAAGAAACGCCCTACTGTACCAATGTCTGATATTTTAATTAAATTTTTAAATCAATTATACGAACAAAAAATTAATGATTATGTACTAGAGCATAAAGCAGATGTTTTATCAGGTATTGATAGAGTTAATGGATTGCTGGGTATTAAGGGAGTAACGCCACATACATTTCGTCATACTTGGGCAACAAGAGCAGCTGAAGATGGTGTAGCAATGGAGCAAATAGCAGATTTTTTAGGAGATACTGTAGAAACAATTAAAAAAAATTATTTGCATCTAAGTCCTGATTACCTCAGATCAGCTATAAATCGACAAAAATAGTTGTGCTGCTAACCCCCTAAAAATTGTGCTAACAGCACAAATTGTGCTGTTGATGTCCTCTACAGTCCTCTACAGTCCACTCAAAATTTGTTAGAAAATATGCAGAATGTTGTCTGATATAGCTTTCAACAGATTCAATTATGGTGCGCTCTGAACTAATTAAGCGTTGCAATTTATTCAATAAAATCAATGTCCGTAGAGCAAATCAACAAACTGAGTTGTGCTGTTATTTGTGTTGTTAAGCAGTCATAGTTTTTGCAATTTTGCTTTTCTTTTTATGCTTATTTGCAAATGCCCTTGCTTCAGCTGCACTACTAAAACCCCACTTCCTTAATGTCAAAGCATAACGAGTTGGCCTACCTTTATCATCTTTCATGGGAGCGTCCATTGCACCAAACCTTGCAGCATAACTTATGCGTCTGGGATTTGTGCCTGAAGAGATAGGTGCTTTTACACCAAACTTTTTACGACCAGCATCATTGAGTCCACCTGACTCACTTTGATATTTCTTGGCTACCATTAAGCTAAACCCATAGCTTTAGCAGTCCTAGACTTTTTGCCTTTTTTCTTAATTCTAAGCATAGCAAAATCTTCTGTATCTAGTCTGTTATTCTTGTTTAGATCTAACTCTTTTTGTTTGCCTTTGAGTTTAGATGGCATTTTAGGCTTCATATATCCTGGCATAATTAGTACCCCATTGCTTTTGCAGTTCGTGATTTCTTTTTATTCTTTTTACTATTAGGAAAGCCAGCTTGCATATTTGCATAAGCTTCCTTAGTGATTGTGCTATTCTTTTTTGAACGAGAAGTTCCACTTCGCTTTCTCTTATTAATATTTTCGTATAAACTCATTTAACGCTCCTTTATTTTGTTATGCCTTTATAGTCTTGCGATGGTCTGCCACGCTTACCAGGTGTGTACCTTTCGCCGTAAAACAATTCAAGAATGTCATTGACTCTTGCATTCTTAAAATCTTCTGACGTTAGATACATAAGTGCTGGCGCTCCACCCAACGCAGTTGGTGGCGACATTGGAGCAATTGCATATAAAGCTGATAAAATTGGATTAATTGTTAAGTTCCATAATCCTTTAAGAGCATTATATTCGTTTGATAGCGTGTTTTCGCTATTGTTAATAAAAAATTCTAATATACTTTGTCCATTCTGTAATATATAACCACCAGTACCAGTTAAAGTGTTAGCTATATCTCTTCTATACTTTAGGCCAGTAAGCATTTGATAGTACGGATCAAAAGCACCAGTAAAACCTGATCTAGCAAAGGCTAGTGGTAATAAATAATCTGTGGCAAAAGCTATAGGATCATTGTTGTTTTCTTCCCATTCACGATCCCAGCGATCCTGATTAAATATTAGTTCTCTTACAGTCGAAAACACTAAATGACCAGCATACAATGTAGCTAACGTAGGAGCAATTGTTCCTACAACATATGTAGTTGCATCTAATGTAGCTTTTGGTTTTGACGCACCAAGTTCTTTAGACACTCCATATTCACGCCCTACTTTTCTTGCCATGCCTTTTAATACTTTATCCTGGAAAGAATAAATAAATGACGTTATACCATAAACAATTCTACCTAGTGGATTTTCTGCCCATTTTGGTCTATCAGCTATGCGTGGATCTTGCACAGTCTGGTCTGCAAATCTCATTATAGAAACAGCTAATTGCAATCCCATATCAGAATATTCGCCACTATCGTACATAATATCTTCGTTAGCTGGCAGTTTTGTTTTACCTTTTATCTGTGATTTTTTTCTTATCGGACTAACTTTAAAATCATTAAAGCTAGTTACATAATCAGTAAATTGATCCATAACAGAATTAGATACACCAAAATCATTTAAAACTTTTTGTGCTACAAGTTTTCTACGTTCATTAATTGGATTTTTATATTCGTGTGCCATTTCACTTATATACTGAAAGCCAATTTTAGATGCTGTTCTACGTTGTGCATTTGTTAATCCAGTTAGCTTTGTCTTGTAAAAGAATTGTTGCATCATACGATTAAGCTTTTGGTTATTAGCAAAAGTACCACCAATTCTGTTTGTCATTATGTCGCCAACTTCAGGATCATCAATAACCCCAAGTATTCTTGCAAATTGTTGTCTTAATCTTATATCCTCTGCATTACCTCCCATTTCTCTAATTTTAGGTAGTTCTTGCATTGTTGTAAGGAAAGATGAAAAACCTTTTTTTACACTTCCTGAAGTGATAGCAGCTGTAAATGGTTCAGCAAGTGATGCTATCGGCGCTCTTACTAATAAAGTAATAGATGTTAATGCTGCAATGTGATGTGCAATAGTTGATCCTTTTATATCTTGCCCAGGTGTTCTTGATTTTCCAGTAATAAGATTAACTGTATCTGCAAATAATGTGGCATCTTTTACGGCTACGCCCTCATTATTAAATCCTCTTTGCATAAGGTAATCAAGGTAATCGTCGTATCTGCCTTTTGGCACTTTGCCCTCTGAATCTTCTATTGGAATCTTTTGTGCGCCAAAGCGTCTATTATATTCTGCACGCCTTGTTGCTCCCATTATGTAGCTAATAATATTTTCTACTGGATCACTTACATAAAACTCATCTAATAAAGCATCAGTTTCAGGTGGCAATGTACGTTTCTTAGTAAAGTTACTTGTAGGTGGTGCGTCTAACGCAACTCCAACTTGCTTTTCGTATAAAGTATTTTTCCAATTAGTAGCTGATACATCTCCATACGCAAATTTCATATCTGCGTAAAAAGTTTCATACATTTCAGATATATCAGAAATTGCTTTTTCTAAATTTTCTTCTGCTTTTTCTAGTTCTTTTTGTTCTTTGTCGTCTAAACTAGTATCTTTTTCTTTTTTCTTTAGTCTTTTGATTGTAGCCATATTATCTACGATGGCACGGAATTGTTTTGAAGTTACAAAATCTATAAACTCTTCTTTGCTTGTAATACCCAGCCTTGATTCTTGTATAAATTTTACAACGGCAAGCATTTGTTTTTCATTCGTTGGATCTAAATTACCAACTTCATTTACAAAAATTACTTCATATGCTTTGGCTGCTTGCTTTTGAAACTTAAATGGCCTTGCGTTTACCATTTCCATATCTAAAACTCTTTGCAAATAACCAGACTCGGCATAGCCAATATTTAAACCTGAGTTTCTTATGTATTCGTAAATTCCATTTAACAATCCACGCAATTGTCCAGCTGCTTTTTTTACTTGTGGAGATGCTGAGTCAAACGTATCTTGGCTAGTCAAGATCATTCTTAACAGCTTTCTATCGTCTGCACTCATTTCATTGATTTTGTTACGTTCTATAATACTCGTTAACTGAAATGAAAATAATCTAGCTTGTCTTACTGTGGCGTTTGCAAAGTTATCTCCTGGCACTTTTGATTGCAGCTTACCACCAGCTTGCGTTCCTAAGTTTTGAAACAAATATTGCATTGTTCTGTTTCGAGGGTATCTTTTAATTATTGATTTAAGAACGCCTTGTTTTTGATAAAAAAACTGACCAAAAAAAGCATCTTCGATAGATTCGTATAATCTTGTCCTTAGTTTCTTTTGTGTTATTTCTTTGTTTAATTCTTTTTGTCTATCTTTTTGCCTATTGTTAAATAGCTTCGCCTCATTCATAACACGCATTTGCTCTTGCATAAGGCTTTCAGATCTTTCTTTTGGTATTTCGTATAACTTTCTTACGTCTATTCTTGTTTCTTCAGATAGTGTTTTGCCTTTTTCTCCAAGACCTAATGCTGTGTCTTGTGATATTGCATCAATAAGATTTTGCATTGCGCCAAATATTTCCATACGCTCTTGTTCTTTTGGAAATGTTAATGCCATTCTTGAGTCTAAAATTTTAGCTACATTAGCAGAATTTTGTAATCCCTCTTTGGTTACGCCAAGCTGCTCTAATGTTGTAAGATAACCCTCGTTAGTTTTAGATAGAAAATCTGCGTCCATCTTAGCAAGGTTCATTTTGTATGTAGTAAAAGCCTCTCCAACTCTTGCAAACATTTCGTGTGGCGATGCCCAATAGTCTTTGCTTTGTCCATATATAGGCGCAAAAAACTCTGCGTCTTTTCTAAATTGTGTTTTATCTACTGTTTTGGCTGACGCTTTACCACCAAGTATGTTTTCTTTTCTCTTTAATAATGTTTGTATCTTTTTAGCTTCAGGCTTCTTTTTAGATATGCGTGAAATTTCGTTGTCTATCTCAATAAGCTTTTGTGCTTCTACTGCTTTATCCTGAAACATTGCTCTTACTAAATTAGTGTAAGCCTCTTTTAGATTTTTAGGTGCATCAGGTAATACTGCTTTTGATCCATCTTTTCTAACGGCTTGGCTCATTAACCTACCACCAAAAATATCTTCTTCTGTAAGCACGCCAAACTTTTGAAAAATATAATGATCTAACGCATGAAACCACTCATGGGCAAAACTGTTTACTCTTCTTGGTATTGTTATTGTCTTTGATCCTGGGGAGTAACTTCCATAAGCATTGTATCTCTCTACCATATCAAAGGTAAGAGTTCCCTCTAAGCCAATAGCTTTATATGGCAAGCCAAAGAAATTAGCTAAAGCTGATAAATTGTGAAAGCCAGTAAGTAATTGGTCTACTGCATCTTTAGTATTTTTGTCTGAAGATTTAGTAACTTGTTTCATACCAAACTGATCCACAAACATTTTTTGTAGTATTTGGTACTGTCTTTCTATTGGTAAATTAACAGCAATATCAGGATCAACGCCAGCTGCTTCAAACGCAGAGAAAATTAACGCTGTTTTGTTTCTTTCTGCGAGTTTGTCGACAAGCGTTCCTGGCTTTTCGACTCTTTGGTTTTTGTAACTGTCTTTGTTTTCGACAATGATTGCCTCCGTAATATCGGATCGTGAGGCAGTTTTCCTATTCGGCTCGATGGTTGCATCTTTTAACTCTTCTTGCTTTCCAATTCTTTCTTCAGTTCTAACGCTGCTTCTCTTAGTATCGGTTCTTTGTTTTTGTTGGCGACTCTTAGTAGTGCGTTGACTGCTGCTGTCTGTGCCTCTCTCGAAGAGGGTTGGGTCTTCTTGGCCATCTGCTTTCCTCCTTGCGAATTCTATAACTTTTCCGACTGTGGTATCGTCTTCGAACATTCCACCAGTTTGTTTTTTGCTGGACTCTTCAACGTAAGCATTTAGAAATTCAGTCATAAATTTCTGTGATTTTGCTCTTGTTAACTTCTCGTTGTAAATTCCCTTAATAAGCATCTTAACCAACGGATCGATTTCTGCAAGCATATCTCCTTGATTTAATATATCTGATATAGCTGTACCATCTCTTCTAGCTGTAGAGATACGTTGTGCCATATCAGTTATTTGTGGTGTAATGTCATACTTTGCCTCAACCTGACCACTTGCAATATTAGATTTTAATTGCGCAAATCTTGGTGCAGCTGAAAGCATAGCGTTAGAAATTGCTTTAATATTATCGTCTGTGCTATCTAACATTGTAGCTAAAGCATTAGTATCTTCATAAGCTGACGCTAATATAGCATTTTGTATTCTTTGCACGCCCTCTCTGGTTAACTGTCCATCACGGCTCATATTGCCTTGTTCGTTTGGCGTAACAACTTTTTGTATAAACTGATTTACAAATGCTTTGTTTTCTAAGCTTGTTATATCGCCACCTTTAAACTGCACAACTAAATCTGTTCCCATAGCTTTAGAATCTCTTTGTGCTTTTTCTGTAGCATTCATAGATGCCCCAGTATCACGATTAGATAAATCAGCTATTTCTATAATTTCTTGATTAGTTAAATCTCCATACAATACACGAACTAAAATAGGCAATTCGTCTGACCTAGCACTAAATTTTTCATTAGTGTATTCGTCTAGTGATGTTATGTATTTATTCCATTGCTCTGGATAATCTGCCTTTGCTTTTTTAAGGCTTAACACTCTGCCATTGCCTGAGATAATTGTTCCGTTTTTACTAATTATTGGAGCGCCAGTATTTGTTGTTGGCGATTCAAATAATTGCTTTGGATCAAGATTACTTGCTCTATCTATAACAAGGGTATCAGATTCTTTTAAATCTCTATCTCTTGGCTGAAAATCTCCAGTAGCTTGCTTTAACTTATTAGCATCAACAACAAGGTAAGCTACATTTAATTCTTTTTCTGATCCTGGCGTTCTAATCTTTTCCATCTTGCCACTAAAATCGCCAATAACATTTACTTGTTTGCTAGTATCTTTTGTTTGTAACTCTTCAACTTCTGTAGTTTCTACTGGCTTTGGTTCAGGATCAATCTTTACAGATTCAGGTCTTGGCTTTGGTATTTCTACTGACGTATCAACTGGTGTTTCTACAACTGGTGTTTCTGTTGTTTGGTTCTCAGACTGAGCAACCACGGAGGACTGTGAGTCTACAGTCTGAGATTCTATAAAATCATTGTCAAAGTTTTCTCTGCTGTACTTATC
>VMHT01000514.1_pt1 | contig 16097 bp, 17 predicted proteins | sample 4693611 | NCBI WGS metagenome assembly VMHT01 (sample SAMN12280063, study PRJNA550983) | marine metagenome | isolation source: seawater sampled from same location over 5 years 0.02-0.2 micron viral filtrate | place: USA: collected off the coast of southern California halfway between the port... ... | reverse complement strand
TTGCACAAGATACGTCTCAATCTACTGATTCAAATAGAGTTAAGTTTTATATTAATGGCGTACAAGCAGGTATTAGAAGCGGAGTAAATTTAAGTTACCCTGCTCAAAATTTAGAGAGTGGGTATAATGTAAGTGGAGTAGATTTTTTCTTATCTAGTTACAATGGTACTGCGGCTGAAGTAAATGGTTATTATGCAGATGTTTATTTTGTTGATGGACAACAGTATGCTCCAACAGTTTTTGGTGAAACAGATGATAACGGAGTTTGGATTCCTAAAGAAGCTAAAGACGATGTATCTTTTGGAAACAATGGTTTCTTTTTAGAATTTAAACAAACAGGAACAGGAACAAATTCAAGTGGTATAGGTGCAGATACTAGTGGTAATGATAATCATTTATCAGTAGCAGGTTTAGCCGCACAAGATATTACAACAGATACACCGACAAATAATTTTGCTACAATGAATCCTCTTTCACCAACTCAAGGTAATCCTGTATACGCTGAAGGCAATTTAAAAATTTCTGCTAGTGGCACTGATGCTTACTCATATTTTCCATCTACTTTTGGTTTATCAAATGGTAAATGGTATGCTGAAGTTAAAGTAAACTCACAGGGTGGTAACACTTTTATAGGCATAGCGGAAACAAGCATGGAGGCATACTACACTGGAGCAGATAATGACCCACACTTGACTGCGGGAACTATTTGGTATGCAAATGGTGGAAACGGATATTATGATGGTTCATCTCAAGATGCATCTACTTTTGGAGCGGCTTCATTTACAAGTGGTGATATAATAGGACTTGCCTTAGATTTAGATAGTGGAACTAAAACTATTAAGTTTTATAAAAATAATACTCTTACTGCTACTAAAAATTTAACATCTAATTTTGTTGACCCTATAGTTTTTGCCGCTAACCTTTATAATACACAAAACCAAAGTTGGAATTTTGGTAATCCACCTTTTTCTATATCAAGTGGTAATGCAGATGCAAATGGATATGGTAACTTTGAATACGCACCGCCTAGTGGGTACTATGCGTGTTGCACAAAAAACTTAGCGGAGTTCGGATAATGGCTTATACAACAATAGACGACCCATCAGCACATTTTCAAACAGTAACATATACAGGAGGGGGTAATGGTTCTTCTGTAACTTTTAGTGGTAATTCTGATTTACAATTAGATTGGTTGTGGGTCAAGAGAAGAGACTCAACAGGTAACTCTAAAGTATTTGATACATCACGAGGTATTGGTTCTGGTAGTGAACCTTACTTAACAACTACAACTAATGAACAAGAACAAACTTATGGTTATCTAACTTCAGTTGATTCAGACGGATTTACTTGGGATACAACTGATAGTTCAGTAGGAGCTTCAAGTAATACTTATGTCGCTTGGGCATGGAAAGCTAATGGCGGAACAACAACATCATTTTCTGAAAGCGGTAATAATCCAGGTGGTGACAGACAAGCAAATACGACAGCAGGGTTTTCAATTATAGATTATGTAGGAACAGGTGCGGTAGGAACAATAGAACATGGATTAGGTAAAGTGCCAGAATGGATTGTTTTTAAAGATAGAAGTAGTGATGGGGATAACTGGTTTGTATATCATCAAGGAACAGGAAATGGTGGAGGTTTGAGATTAGACACAAATGTTGCAACAGGTTCTGATTCAAATAGATTTAATAACACAAGTCCAACAACATCAGTTTTTACAGTAGGTGCTTCTGGCGGAGTAAATGATGATGGTAAAGCAACAATAGCTTATTGTTTTGCACCAATACAAGGCTACAGTAGCTTTGGTAAATATAAAGGTAATGGGCAAGGAGACGGCCCTTTTCTCTACATGGGTTTTAAACCTCGTTGGGTAATGTTTAAAAGAACTGATGCAGGTGAAGAGTGGTACATATATGATACTGTAAGAGACCCTATAAATGTTATGGATAGAAAATTATTTGCAGACATAAATAATGCTGAATCACAATCAGAAACATTAGACTTTGTAAGTAATGGAGTAAAACTTCGTAATAGTTCTTCAGCATTTAATACTAATGGTGGCACATACGTCTACATGGCATTTGCAGAACACCCTTTTGTATCATCAAAAGGTGTACCAGTAACAGCAAGATAATGGCTATAAAACAAGATAACACATATTTTACGCCAGTAAAAAAAAGAACGAGTATAGGAGACTCATCAAGGAGTAGACCTAAAAACAAATCTAAAAGAAAATTACATAAACGAACTAGAGGACAAGGGAGAATATAATTATGCCACATGAAGCAGGACATGAAGAAGAACAAGCTACTACACAAGTAGTTCCTCCAGTGCAATTGCCACCTGGTGTTATTCCAAGCCCACAGGCAGGAACTTCACAAGATATATTAAATTTAGCAAAACAACAAACAGTTAATCCTATGTTACCACAAGGAACTGCAATAACTCCTGTTGCACAAAATGTACAAGCAGGTGAAATATTAGCAACTCCTGGTGTATCCACAACAACACCTACTGCAACTGTGCCAATGGCAACAGCTTATGGGGCAACAGCAACAACCCCCGCAGGGGCGGTTCAAGTAGCAGACCCTGCAACACAAGCGGCGGCTAACTATACAGCTACAACTGTAGGAACAGGCCCACAAGTAACAGCGGCACAAGGAACTGTAACTCAACCTATGATTGCACCACAAGGTCAAATTACTAGTGATGCAACTGTAGTTGGACAACTTGAAGGATTACAGCAACAAGTAACAGATTCTGTAACACAAGGTAAAGAATTACCCGCATGGGCAAGAGGTGCACAAAAATTAGTAGAAGCCAATATGGCTAAAAGAGGACTTGGTGCCTCTAGTATGTATGCAGAAGCATTAGCAGAAGGAGTATTAAAATCAGCAACTCCTATTGCGGCGGCAGATGCTAATACATACAAACAAATGATTTTTCAAAATCTTAATAACAGACAACAAGCGGCTGTTATGAATGCACAGTCATATCTTAAAATGGATATGGCTAATTTATCTAATCAACAACAAGCAAATTTAGCAAACTTACAAGCAAGACAATCTCAATTATTTAGTGACCAAGCGGCATCTAATGCGGCATCACAGTTTAATGCTACTAGCACAAATCAAGTAGACCAGTTTTATAAAAATTTAACAACAAGTGTGCAAACTGCAAATGCACAAAGGTCTGATGCTATGAATCAATTTTCTACATCAGAAGCAAACAAAGTATCTGCACAACTTGCTAATAATGCAACTGCAGTATCACAAGCTAATGCACAAACAGAAGCAAGTATTAATCAATTTAATTCTCAGTTAACTGACCAACGTGAAAGGTTTAATGTACAAAATCAACAAGTAATAGACCAATCAAATGCAAACTGGAGAAGACAAATTAATACAGCAAATACAGCAGTAGCTAATGCGGCAAATCAAACTAATGCACAAAACTTACTAGGCATATCTAATTTTGCTATGTCATCATTATGGCAACAATGGAGAGATGAAGCATCATGGACAAATGAAGCATCACAAAATGCATTGAACAGAGCACATAATATGGCAGTAGCGGCGTTAGAAAGACAAACAGCATTTGATTTACAAGACCAAGGGTCAAGAGATGCATTGTTTGAAATTATGGGTAGATTTGCGGCAGGTATATTTGCAGGCAGAGAAGGAGATTAAAATGGATTTTTTTGGAAACATATTTGCAAAATTTGGAATGGACATGATTAAAGATGGATTACAATCTGCTTTCATGGGAGATGGTAGCAATAGACAACAGCGTCAACAAGCAATACCTCCAAGTTTTGCTAATGCAATGATGGGTGTAGATGCGGCATCACCTGCAGGGCAAGGACAAGAAATAAAAGTGGCAAATTACGATGTAGTAAAAAGTATGTGGGATAGAAGACTATTTGGCAATGAATCCTATACTAATATTACAATACCAAGGATAAATGTATGATAGAAAATCCATTTGATGCACCAATACCAGGACAAAGTTTAACAGATACTCCAGGCAATGCGGCTTGGGAACATCCACCAGAATACACAGATGTAGAACAAGCATCTGAATATGTATGGGATAAAATGCACACTCCTAAAGTTGCAGAACAAATAATTGCATTTTTAAAAGAAGGTGTGCCAGTAGAAGCTGTTGTAAGATTAATGTTATTTGGTGGTTTTATGGAAGGTAAATGGACACCAGATGTAGCTATATTATTGTCTGAAATAGCATTTAAACAAGTTATGGCAATGGGAATAAAAGCAGAAGTTCCTAATATGAAGTTATTTTTAAAAGACCAAAGTAACACTAAGTTTCATAAACGTTTTGCTAAATTTAAATCATTCAAAGAAAAAAGTAAGAATGGTGCACAAGTAGAAAATAAAGCCGAGCAGTTTGCTAATGAAGTAAAAAAAGAATTAGAGGCTAAAGAACAATCTGGTTTAATGATGAAGGAGACTGACTAATGGGTTTAATGGATATTTTACAACCTCTTGCAAAAGGGTATTTTGAAGGCAGTGTAGATATAATGACAGCTCGTGCAAAAGAAAAAGCTGACGCTAAAAGAATAGATGATGAATACAAAGCACGATTAGCAAATAGTTTAGCTGTTTTAGAAAAAACAAAAGAACTAGAAGAAGAAAGCAATCAAGCTGAAAAAGAAAAAAACATAACAAAAAATAAAGAATACGCAAACGCTTTAGGTTTAACACCAGATTACATAGCAACATTACCAGATAATATTTTTGAAGATAGGGTATCTTTTAATGATTTTATGTCTTACAAATCAAAACAATATGGTGGTTTTGAAAACTGGTATGTAAAACCTATTAATTTTGGAGAGTATAAAGGTCAAACTATTCAAGAGATGGAGCTTGGAACTAAAATAAAAACTAATGTTAATTTTTCTAAAAGTAATGTAGTAGATAATACAAAAGTAAATTCTAATATTTCAGATAGTATTGGGTCAGTTACATTAGGAAATTATGAAGATAGTGGTGGTAAAGATGAAAATTTTTATGGTCAATATTTATTTAATCCAAAACCACAATTAGGATATAGTGCTACTACACAATGGGTAAATCCTACTGTTCATACAGAAGGTAGTGGGCAGTTACCATTATCTGTATTTCAAATAGAAAACACCCCAGGTGCAAAAGATTATGGTAATGATTATTATTACTATGATGCAGAAAACAAACTTACTCAAATAAATTTAAGCCAAGGTTGGTTTAAAGCAAATGAAGGTATTGGTTTAGATATTTCAAAAAAAGCTATGAATATGTTTGAAGATTCACAAGAAGTAAGTAAACATATGGTAGAGTATAATGGTAATTTTTATCCAATAGATATAATGACAACTAAACAAAATGGAAATATAAAAAGCCAAGATGTAACCTATGCAAGTCCAAAATTATTAGATTTATTAGATATTAATTTAAAACAATATGAGTCAATACCAAGTAGTGTACCAGGCGTTCCAGTAGAAATATCAGAACAAAAAGTAGTAGGTTTTAATTCTATACAAATACCTAAAAATGATTTTTCACAAATGATAGGCTCAGACATTCTTGATTACAATGACAAAAATATAATAGTAGACCCAGACCAAAGAGAAGGTGCAAACTTTAATAATTTAAGTAGAGCAGTAAATTCAAATTCAAAATTAGTATTTGGTCAAAATGCTTTTGGTTTTACTCCGTTTGTTGAAGGTGGTGTCACAAAATATAGTATGACAAGCATACTATCAAATGACCCTAACATTGAAGCGGCGTTAGCAGGGCTTACAAGTACAACTAACAATACTGAATTTTATATTCAAAATTTAGCAAATAACAATTTAACTATAAATTCAACAGTTGCAAATGTTTTAGGATTTACAACAACTAATCCTGTTCAATTATCATCAGAAGAAGCTACTTTAAAAGTTGGACAAGCGTTTAAATTACTTAGAGAGGATTACTTAAAATACTATACTCAAGTATTAAAAGAAACTCCAGATGCTTATGATGCTGAAAAAGAATTGTATGACATACCAAAAACTTTAGAAGGTGGGGCGTTAGCAATTGCTTTAGCCAATATTAATATGAGTGAAATAAATGGAGTAGAATCTTTAGTCACTAATAGAATGAATTTTGATAAATCTATGGCTATGCAAATTAAAGCAGGAGAAGATAATATTCAAAGTGCTATAGAAAAATATTTTCCAAATTTTATGTCTCCTTCAAAACCAGGAGATACAACTTTAAATCAATTTATATTAGAAAATATAACTTCAGAAGATTTGATAGCTATTAGAGATGGCAATCAAACAGAAAATACTTTAGCTAAACTTAAAAATGCTCTTGTTACAGATGTAGTAGATGCTACAGATAGAAACATTATAGCAGATGAAATAGACTCTATATTAACAGCAGTTATACAAGGAAATGGATTTATAACTATTGACCAACTTCAAAAACAAGAAGGCACAATGAATGAAATTACAGGTAGAGTAAGTGACGAATTGCAAACTTGGTTAGATGCAAATAAAGTTGCATTGCCTGCTGAAATAAATTTAGCTGATGAAGGATATGATGTTGAGGATATGGTAGGATACCAAATTAAACGTGCACAAAATGAAGTGTTTATAAGAAATAATCCAGACCATAATCCAGAAACAGGATTAAAATTATTTGTAAATCCAAATTTAAAACCAAATCATGTTGAGCCAAGACCAAGAAGTCCATTTTTTAAAGGTCTTCCAGACCAACGTGGTGGTTTTGAAGATTGGAATAGACTTTGGGGAAAAACTCATAATCCAGATGGCACACCTAAATAATGGGCACAATAGCAGATTTATTAAATACAGATACTCAAACTAAAAAAGAACCTTTATCTTTTTTAAACGAGTCTCCATCAGTTATTGAAATTACTAAACCAAAAGTAAAAGAAAAAAACTATAACATATCTGGTTTATTAAAATCAGATGTAAATATTAAAAATGAAAAAGCGTCTGGTTTAGAATATGCAGGTGATGTATTAAAAGATATTGTTGTACAACCTTTTGGGGGCGTTGTAGATGCGGCAGAATCTTTAACTAATTTAGCGTTACCAAATGATAAACACATTGAAATAAGTAATTTAGTGCCAGAACCAGAAACTGTTGTTGGTCAATTTGTAAGACCTGGCAGTCAGTTTCTTATACCTTACACAGGTGCATTTAAAGTTCTTAAAGGTGCAACGTTGTATGTAAAAAATAGAAATAAATTAAAAACTGTTTTAGAAGGTGCAAAGAAAGAAAAAACTATACCTTTAAATGAAAGAATAAGTTCAAGAACAGGAGAAACTTTTAAATTTAAACCAACTACAACAGTAACAAGAAAACAAGCAGGGGCCATAGGTATTGGAGCAGGTGCAGTTACAGATGCATTTGCATTTGCACCATACGACCCTAATCTTGCAGATTTATTTGTTCAATTTCCTGCAACAAAATTTGCAGTATTTGAATGGTTATCTACAGACCCAGATGGCGACCCAAGTATGGAAAGACTTAAAAACGTTTTAACAGGTCTTGTTCCGAGTTTTGTTATACCAGAAGTTACAAGAGGCGTTGCAAAAGGATTTAATTATGTATCAAATCCAGTATCTAAAAAAGTAAAAAAATATGCTGATGATGTTATTGAAAAAGAACAAACACAAGTTAAAAAGATATTAGATGACGCTAGTGCAAATAATAAAAAAGTAGATGTACTTGATGCAAATGATTTAGTGCAAGGTAGAAGAACATTTAAAGAAAAATTTGCTATTAAATTTAAAAATCAACAATTACTTAAAAAAACTATTATAAATTTTTTAGACAAAGTAAGAGGTATACAATATTTTGAAGATGCGGCTAGAGCAATAGGTGTAAAAAATATAAAAGGATATGGTGTAAATACAAAAGATATAACAGCATATCAAGAAGCTAGATTTTTACCTGCAGTAGGTGGTATGGTAGAACACTTTCTTTTAAAGAAAACATTTCGATTTAAAGATGGTGTATTTGAAAGTACAAATAAAGATGGTTTGCAAGATATTATTACAAACAATTTAAGTAAAACAGACAATGTAGATGATTTTTTTAATTATGTCGGTGCTAAATCTTTACAAGCATTAAAAAAATCTGATTCTAAAGTATACAAAAGCATATTAAATACAAAAGCAAAACAAAAACAATTTGATGATATTGTAGTAGCAGGAGATAAAAAAACTAGTTATCAAAATACATTAAATAAATTAAATAGATTTAACGAAGATTTATTACAAATAGCTGTTGATGCTCAATTAATTAGTGCTAAAACAATGGCTAGTTTAATTAAAAAAAGAAAACCTTATATGCCATTGTATAGAGATTTATCATCAGATGATTTAATAGCAATTAAAGCAGGGGCAGGAAATAAATTACGAGTAAAATTAAAAGGTGCACCTGTAGGTAGAAAAGAAGGTGAATTACCTTTTGCTAATTTTTTTGATAATTACATAGATAATGTAAATGGCATAATAAGTTCTGCATATAAAAATCATGTTAAAAAAAGTGTCTTTGATATTGTTGACAGTGCAAAAAAACAAGGCAAGGGCATGGATGATTGGGCTGTTAAATTAAAACCAAAAGATAAAGTCAGATTTAGAAAAATTGAAGTAAAACCTGCTGAATTAAAAAAACAAATAGGCAAACAAGAAACTGCTTTAGATTTAAATAAATTAGATGATTTAGATGACTTAGCATTATTTCGTTCTGAAAGAATAGGTGGGCTAAAAGAAAACGAAGAATTTGTATTAAGAACAAATGCAAAAGGAGAAACAGTAAAAGATATATACGAAATTAAAAATCCTTTACTGTACACAACACTTTCATCTATTAGTCCTAAACAATACTACGGTACTAATGCTTTTGTTGGTTTTGCAAGGTTTTGGAAAAACTTACTTACTCGTGCAGTAACATACGACCCAGGATTTTTTGCAGGTGCTAACTTTGTACGAGATACTATATCTGCGGCCATCTTATCACGAAATCCTTTTCATTTACCATTCTTTAGCACAGCTATAAGATATAGAAATAAGGTCATGAGTAATAGACCTATAAAATTAAAAGATGGTACTACAACTACATACAAAAAATTATCACAAGAGTTTTTTTTAAACGGCGGGTCATTTGCATCAACACTATTAAAAGGTGATTTACAAGAGGGTGCATTAAAACGTATCTATAGACAAATGGGCCATTCAGATTACAACAATGTTTTAAATACACCAAGAAAATTTTTAGACAGTTATGAAAATGTTGTAACAGGATTTGAAAACGCATCAAGATTTACAGAGTTTGTGCTATTAAGAAAAGCAGGAAGAACTGCAAGACAAGCGGCTTTTGAAGCCAGAGAGGTTGCAGTAGATTTTGGTATGCAAGGTGCATGGAATTTTTGGAGACAATACGTTAGCACAGTTCCATTTTTAAATGCAGGATTGCAAGGTTTGTTTAGAACTGCAAGAGCATTAACACCAGGGTCTGGTCAAGTATCATCAACTATAGCAAAATTAATAACATTTGTTGGAACACCTACAGCAGTGTTTTATATAATGAATAAAGACAATCCAGATTACTATAAACAATCTCAACAAGTTCGTGATTTAAATTTTATGATACCTTTAGAAGGTGGCAATTGGTTAAAAATACCAAAACCATTTGAGTTTGGTGCCGCATCTACTATTGCAGAAAACTTTTTTGATATGTTAAATAAAACAGGTAATGCTGACAAATTTTTTGCAACAACATGGACTGTATTAAAAGCACAAACTAGATTGTCTGTAGTGCCACAAGTATTTTCACCTATAATTAATTCAGCATTTAATAGAACATATTTTGGTTCACCTATTATACCAGAGGGCATGAAACATAGTATTCCAGATTATGGTCAATCATATCCTTGGAGTAATAAAACAATTACATCAGCAATAGAAAACGCACCTCCTTGGTTACGTGACAGACTAATGTCTCCAATTGAATTTGAAAATTTTTGGAGAGCGTATACAGGAACTATAGGTGGATACTTTTTAGATTTACTAGATACAGGTATGGAATTACATACTGATGTAGAATTAAAAGATTGGAGATTAGATGAATATCCAATACTAAAAAGATTTTTAACATTAGACCCTGCAAAATATACTTCATACGAACAACGTTTTTATGATTTAAAAAAACGTGCTGACCAAATTAGAAATCAAGCAAAAAAATTTAAAGATGATTTTAAATTTGATTTAGCAAAAGAACTACTTGAAGATGAAAAAAATCAAGAATTGTATGCACTAAGTCCAAAATTAGAGCAATACTCTAGAATAATATCTCAATATAATAAAGAAAGAAACAGAATACAAAATTTACCAGATATGAGTGGAGAACAAAAAAAAGTAAACATTGATTTAATTGAAAAACAAGTTGGTCAAATATTTGATAAAATTATGAACGAATTAGAAAACATGGACTTACAAGTATTTGAGCCAATGATTAAATTTACTCCTGTAAGTGAAGAATGAGATGGGTAATAGTTATACTATGCGTAGGGTTTCTTATGACAAAAGATAACTTAGCACAGCAAATGGATAACGTTTTAGTTATTGTCAAAGAAAAACCTAATCTACCTGTTAGAACAAATAATTGGATGGGCATACAGGGTGGCGGTGACTGGGAAGGATTAGCAGAAGAACAAATACATCCACGTCAATTAACATTTAACAATGCAGAAGATGGTGTGCGTGCAGGTGCTATAAGTTTAATTACAAGAGCAATAAGAAAAAACAATAAGCCAGAGCTTACAATTAATCAAATATTTTTTGAAAACGATGCATGGGCAGAAGATAAAGAGTCATACAAAATGGACACAATGAGTAAAGGTATATCTGAAAATAATACTATAGATGTTATGGATAGAGGTAAAATGATAGAATTAATTAAATTTATCTCTAATCATGAGATGGGGCCAAATCAATATGGCCAATTAAAAAATGTAGATAAAACAATTAATCAAGCATTAGATAGAGCATACGAATATGTTTTAAGTGATGACTATTCATTAAAGGAGTTTATCAAATAATGGCTGAATGGGAAAAAGAGATTGCCGAACTCAAAACGGATGTTAAATATATTAGAGAAGATGTTAACATCATGCAAAAACAAATAAGAGATTTAAATAAAACTAGTAATATGGGGCTTGGAGGTATCAAAGTGCTTTTACTCATAGGCGGTATATTAGGAGCAATTTGGACATTTATTAAATTATCCGATTAATGGAGACATTATTACTAGCGATAACAGGTTTTAATTTATTTAGTAACGTAACAGAAGACGGAGGTACAAATAGTATGTTAGGTGGATTACCAGTAGAAATGATTACAATGCTAGGGTCTAGTGTATTAGGTGGAGTAATGTCTATCTGGTCACAAAGTATCAAAGCAAAACAAGACGAGCAAAAAATGTTATTGGCTAGAGCTGATAACCAAATGAAACATATAGAAAAAGCAAGAACATATGAGAACAAAGGTTTTCAATGGACTAGAAGAATCATAGCACTAACTGCTGTGTTTATGGTTATTGCATATCCTAAATTAGTTCCTGTATTTTTTGACGTTCCTGTTATCTTAACATGGACAGAATTTAAAAGTGGATTTTTATTTTTAATAGACCAAAAAGAAGTGTTAATGGATAAAGCCTTTGCAGGTGTAATTATAACTCCACTAGATACTCACTTGATGTCTGCAATAGTAGGATTGTATTTTGGAGGTAGCCTTGTTAAGAAATAGTTTAATTATATTATTAGTATTACTTGCAACAACAGCATTAGGGGATTCAACAAATGACAACAATGCACAAACAAACTCCTCGGGTAGCAACACGCAAATCACAGGAGGGTATACATCGACTACAACTAACTCATACAGTGGTGGACAAACAAACACAACAACGAGCACCACTTCATCTACTACCAATGGGTCAGATGTACCTGTCAACTCTGCAAACTCCCCTTCCTATTCGGCTATGTCTCAAGATGTGTGTAGCATGGGGATTAGTGGCTCTGTATCTACTCTTGGTTTTGGTGGTTCTTTTGGTAAGCATGTTCGTGACCTTAATTGTGAACGAATAAAATTATCTAAAGTATTATATGATTACGGAATGAAGGTAGCGGCTGTGTCAATTTTGTGTCAAGATGAGCGAGTATTTTTTGCAATGGAAATGGCAGGAACACCTTGTCCATTTGAAGGCAAGATTGGTAAAGAAGCTTTAGACCAATGGAACAAGTATGATATAGAAAGACCAGACTACAACTCCTATGTATCTAAATTAGAAACACGTTCTCGTATTGATGCTGAACTTGCAGAAATAGCAAGACAAGAAGAGGCTAGAAAACTAGCAGAAGAAAAAGCTAGGAAAGAAGCTGAACTTGCTACACTAAAAGAAGAAGAAAATCTTAACGATATAATTATTGAAACAAAAGAAATAAAAATAATTAACGTACACGGAGAATGAGGTATTTATACTATGGGATATGGTTTTCAATAGCCATATCATTTCTTTGTATCTACAGCATAGGAAATGCCCAAACAGTAAATACAGGAAACGTTCTTTCTAACTCTACTTTTGGAACGGGTAACACTACAAGTACAACTGGTTGGTCAACAGATGGTGATGATGGCGTTCACTCTCATGGTGCTTGGAATGGATTTCCATATCAAACAGGCATGGATGATAGTGGTGGTGTATTAGCATTTGAAGGTCATGAAGAAGATAATGTATATCAAGATGTAGATTTAGTTGATGATGGCCATTTAACACAACATCAAATGAATCAAGGTTTTACCTCAACCATGGAAGCAGATGTATGGTTTTGGAACAGCATTGAAAACACACTTACTCTTAAACAAACTGTTACAGGTTCTGATGGTTCAGTATCTACACAAGTTAGAGAGATAAATGACCATGACCCTAATAGAAATTTTAATGAGGGTACGTTTACAAACTACACAAATGTTTATACTCAAGGCTCAAATACACAAACAGATATTACAATTAGGGCGGAGTTGTATAATGAAACTGCAGGTACAACTTATGATAATTATCATCGTGGGCCAGATGTAGATAATGTTACATTAAATATATCGTATCAAGATATACCCCCTATTAATGAAGATACACAAGATATTATAGATGATATTGATACAGATATAGTAGATATAATAGAAGACATCCCAGAAGATTTTGATTGGTATAATGACGACTTACCTATATATGAGATACCAATAGAAGAAGAGATAGTATTTGAAGATGAGTTTACATTTGATGACTCATTTTATTTTGAAGATATTGAAACAGTTTATATAGATGAACTGCCTCCAATTGAAGAATTTGATATGGAGGTTTTTGAAGAAATGCCTACTATGGAAGAGGTATTTTTTGAAGAAGAATTTTCTGAACCAATGATGGTAACAGAAGAAATATTCACAGAAGAATTTGAGGAGGATTTTACTGAATTTTTAGAAGAGACTGGCATGGAAGAAGAGTTCATGGAGTTTCTTGAAGACGAAGGCATAACTGCCGAAGAATTTTTTGAAGAGATAACTGAGGAGGAGTTCGATGATGAACTTACTGAAGAATCTTTTGAAGAGTTTGAGGAGCCATTGGAAGATATCTCAACGGAGGAAGAAGGCATTTCTGAGGTTGAGGAAAATGAAACAGAAACAGTGGAGGAAGTTACTGAGTCAGAACCAGTAGAAGAGGAAAAAGAAGTTGCAACAAACAAAACAACAGAAGAAGAAGAACCCGATAGCACAGAATCTGAGGAGTCCGAAGTATCAACAGAAGATAGTGGAGAGCAAGAAGATATACAGTCGGAAAAAGTGGACACCAAAGACGGGGTTGTTGCAGATGTTAGAAATACCGAAAATAAATTAAAGAAGAATTTAAAAAATATAGCTAAACAAATAGCTAAAGTTACAAAAGAAGCGACTCAAAACTTAACAAAAGAAGATTTGTTTTTTAAGAACAATACATTAGACGCCTACAATAAAACACAATTTTATAAATCAAAAGATATATACAACAATCAAAACTTAGATTTATTTAATCAGTTAGATTTAGGCGTCTATGATAAAGAGATTTATAGTAGTGTGACTCTTGCAAGTTACACACAGAATGACCCTGTAGAAGTACACAAGGTACAACTACAAAAAGCACAGAGCAAAACTAATAAATTAAAATTAGAGTTGGAGGCTATGAAGAATGAAAATAATTGAAAAACTTAGTACATATGCGGCACTGATAGGAGTTATAGGTGCAATAGGTGGGGGTTTTTATACGTGGGGCCAGTTTAATTCAAGACTTGATGCAATTGAAGGTACGCCTCCAGTAAATTTATCACCATTAAAAGAAAAAGATAAGGAACTAGAAGCAAAGATTGATGATGCTTTATTGTATGCAAACGAATACAAAGTAGATTTAATTGATAGAATTAAAAAGGTAGATGATAAAATTGTACCTACAGATTTAACATTAGTATTTAAAGAAATAGGAAAAGTAAAAGAACAAATAGCTATGCTAGATATTCCAGAACCTTTTATTATACAACCTTTTATAGCACCTATTAATGAAACTATTAAAACTTTAGAAAGTTTAGTATCTGAACTATCTAAACAAATAGCTATTGCATTAAAAGAAAATGAAGTGCAAGATGCAGAAATAGAAGAAATAAAACTACAAAGTAAAAATCCATTAGGGGGTTAAGTGGCAAACGAAAGTTTAATGGCACAACAAATGCAAAAAGAAGAAGATGAGTATGTGCAAAAAGTTAAAAATTTACCAGTAACTAATTACCCCTCTCTTACTGGAATAGCGTTTGATTATGGAATGGGATATTTTGGTCGTAATCCACAAACATTACGTTCTAGTTACGCACAACCTTTTACATCAAAAGCAGAAGTAATGGGTAGTAATTTTAGAAACGCTATGAATAATTTAGATAGTTTTTCTTTTGATAGTTTAAAAGAATTTTTTTCAGAAGCAACTACTTCACCATTAAAGACATTAGTTCCAGACCCAAAATCTAGAGGAGAATAAATGGCACTACCAACTATAGAAAATGTAACTAATCAAATGCTAAATGAGTCTGTTAGAGAACAGCCATCAGTAGCAATGAAAGGTAATGTTACAAGACCAATGCTTGTAGCAGACTTGCTAAAAGCAATGCGTGATGTAAATTTTAGTCAGTTAATTAGTGAGTATGGAAGTATGGCAGGAATACGAAGTGAGGAAACAACACCTATGACAAAATCTTTAATGGCTGATGCTCCTAAAGTTCCTGCATCACCAAAAGATAGAACAGATTCAATGCAAAGAGTTGCACAAGCTCCAGTTGTAGATGAGATTGCAGAACCTATTAGCGTGCCAACACCTATGGCAGATGCTATGGCAAATCAAACTATGTCTCCAACAGGAACAGTTCAAGAACAAAATACAGGATTAATGTCAAATACTACGCAACAAATTGCGTAAATCTATATCAAATTTGTGAGAGTCTGCCTTACAATGATTTACAATAGCAGATACTAAATGAGCATAGTAGTCATCACCTAGCTCTTCTTGAACAGCTTGCACAGGTAATGACTCATGCCTTGTAATTAAATTACCATCATTATTTATTGACACCACAGTACTGAACAATATTGCTTCTTTACTGCTTGGTGTCATTTTTTTTGTCCGATTCTTTGACAAAAGTAGGATTTATTTTTGGGTCTAGTTTTGGAAGACTTGTTAAAACAGCAATACCTTGTGCTACTTCACCATAAGGTTTAGTAAACAAATACTTTAATACTGTATTTACTTGCTCTTGTGTAATTAAATAATTATTCATTCTTTCTCCTTAAATTTTATTTCTCCTGCTATAGCACTGTATGCCGCCATATCAACATAGGTATCTTTACTAACTGCACCCAGTTTAGTACGAGCCATTTTTAATAACGCCATCATAATTGCTACATCATGAGCTTCTATTTCTATATCTAGATAGGCAGACCATAGC
>VMHT01001543.1_pt1 | contig 16098 bp, 26 predicted proteins | sample 4693611 | NCBI WGS metagenome assembly VMHT01 (sample SAMN12280063, study PRJNA550983) | marine metagenome | isolation source: seawater sampled from same location over 5 years 0.02-0.2 micron viral filtrate | place: USA: collected off the coast of southern California halfway between the port... ... | reverse complement strand
ATTTTTATTATTTTCATTGAATACTATCCTCAAGTTCATCAAGTTTGTTGTTTAGTTCCTCCCAAGATATCTCAGGTGTAAAGGTTGCAGTTATTGTCAACCTAGGCTCTGAGGTATTCGTCATGTCTAGTTGATGTGGATGATTAGTTCTCACAAATGCACTATGCATATCTAACACTTCTGTATGTGCAACTTCGTCTGCTTCAACTACAGTATACCCTGCTGGAGGTGCATCTCTGATATCACCTGCATGTTCTATTTCTTGTAGTCTAACAGCCTTGTCGCTGTCTACCGGCTTGAACCAAGTAATTGGTGCAGGCTCTCCTTTTGCGTAATAGGCTACTCTCCAAGTAAATGAATGTTCAGGTGTACCGTCTATGTGCCTACTAGTTACACAACCAGGTTGTCCTGTAAACATTCCTACAGTATTAAGTTTTAATCCTAACTTTCTACCTAATCGGATCATGTTCTTTACAAAAGTTGTACGAATAAGATTCTTGTCTTTAGTTACGTGATACTCTAACCCTGGGTGTCCTTGATGCTCTGCAGAGTGTGCAAACTTTTCAATGTCCTCTTCGCTTATTGGGTAGTATGTATTCTCACGTAGATAGTTATTCATTACTCGCGGCTATTACTCTCTTTCTTAAACTGGTACTACTGAAACTGTGATCCCTGCCATTGAAGAAAACTTCTATGCCACGCTTCTCACATATCTCTTTACCAGTAAATGGTTTATCTCTATACTCTTCTCCGAGTATGCGTATATTTATGGGCAAGGTAAGTAACATGTCCTCTAAATCCTGTTCTGTGTTATAAACAATTATTTCGTCTATGTACTTGACAGCACTTAGTTGTATTTGTCTTTCTATGAGACTTTGTACAGGTTTGTTTTTCTCACCTGGCCTATCTATGGTAGGGTCACTTTGTAATCCTACAATTAGAAAATCGCAATGATGTTTTGCTTCTTCTAACATTGTGATGTGTCCGGCATGCAGTAGATCGAAAGTGCTACATGTAAATCCGATCTTACCGCTGCCTTTATAATCTAACCTCATAGTTTAACTTCCAAAATTAACAAAACCTTCAAGGGTTTTAGTAGCACTATTTACTACCGCACCCCAGAGTGTACCACCTTTTCCTGAACCTGTGTCAAGAAATACTGTTGCACCTCCATTTTCGTTTTTGTTAACAAGGGGGGCAAGTTGAAAGTTATTGAAGTCAGGGACACCAATCAAGGGTCTTGGATCATGGCCGACAAACAACCAATTGTCTGCCGGCACGTCTTCAACCCAATCGTACACCCTGATAGGATACGTTTCTCCATTATAATGAAATACTTTAGACTTATCAGCCTTTCCGTACATCATGAAGTCTCTGTGTTTCCTATCAAGTTGCGTTCTGTCACTCCACCAAGTTGGCTTCATGGCAGCATGAGATACAACCATGTTATCGTTGAGCTCTATGTGAAAGCTCATACGGTTGGTCACCTCGTTGAATGTGTCAACGAATTCAGGGTTGATCTCCATTTCATCTACGGTTGGCTTGTTTGGGTTAGTGATAGTTACATCACGCCCTTCTAACCAACGGTGTATCTTCCACTCGTGGTTACCAAACACTGCTGATGCTCTACCTGCTTTCATCTCAGATAGCATCAATTTAGTTACAGCAAAACCTTCAGTGTTATTGTCTATCAGATCACCTACACTAATTAAGTGCAGATCGTTGGAGTTTGCAAATGAAACAGCCTTCTGAAAAGGCTTCATTACTGCGTGTACGTCTCCAATTATTAAGTGTGTTCCGATCATTTATTTGCCCCGTAAATGAGTGTATATTATAACAAGTTTTCGGTTTCATGTCAAGTAGATAAATACATATAAGAATCAAGCAGTTAGGAGTAATAGGTGGCGTTGCACAAAGACTACGGCATGCATGGTGTACATAGCAATGTACAACTAGGCAAACAAGGCCCGTATATTAAGCATAACGGTGACGGAACAATCAGTGTAACTGGTGAAAATCAGTCAACGTTAACACGAATTCAGGCATCAAATGCCACAGCATCCAGCGATCTTGTAACCAAAGCTCAATTAGATGAAGTTATTGGTGGTGGCGGGGGCCTATCTGGCTTTAGTGTATCTCTAGGAGATATATCTGCTTCAGGCGATAGTAGTTGGACAGATGGTGCTGTACAAACTATAACAAACTCTACTACTATATCTGAAAGCATTGATAAGATAAATGAAGCATTAGAAAATGTTAGAAACGATGTGTTCGTTAAGAATATTGATGCTAGTGTAAACGTATCAAGCGGAGGTGCTCCTTTATCGGTTCAACTAACTTTGAGTCCTACAGGTAATGTAAACCAGTATGACGTTGATTGGGGAGATGGCAGCTATTCGAATAATATTACAACTCAATCTCCTACTCATACATATACAACTAATGTTGGTTCACCATTTGATGTAGTTCTTACAGCAAGAAATACAAATGGTAGCGGAGAAGGTAGTTCAGCAACTAGAACCAAAGAAAATTTTATTTCGATATTTACTGCTAACCCAACAGTGGCATTTGATTTATATGCTGCGGCTTCGGGCGGTTCACCTATAACAAATTCAGATCATGGTGATACAATTTACCTTGACAACAATGCAACAAATACATCAGGTGCTGTGGTTGCATACAGTGTTGACTGGGGCGACGGTGGTACCTCATCTATATCTTCAGATACAGTAGCAGGTGGTGCAGACGGTGCCGCGGCGAGACTAAGTCATCAATTCCAGACAACAGCAGAAACTGACGAAGCATTCACAGTTGAGTTGTCATTAGACAGTCACAGTTCTGCAGACGCAGCCTTAATACCAATGACAGCAACTGAAGTACACAAGGTATATGCAGAGCATACGCCAGATGTATACTTGAATGATCTTGTAGTAAGTAAGAGTGCTACAGGTATTAATGAATCTGGTCCAGGTGGATTACAAGTAAAGTTTACTAATAATACAGAAAACACAATTGGTAGTTACGCAGACTTTGGAATACGATACAGATATGTATGGGGAGATGGTTCAACAGATACAGTTAATGTAGGTTCAGGCGGTGTAGGAAGTGGCGATACCAGCCAATTTATTTTCCATACTTACACATTGAGTAGCAGTGATCAGGCTAACGGTGTTGCACAAGACTATACAGGTAACTTAGAAGTTATATCACAGCATGATAGTTCACCTTTTGTAAGTCAAAACTTTACAATACATGTTGAACCAGATGTGAGATCATTCTTAACAATCAGTAGTGTAACTTCTGCTTATAAATCAACAAACGACAATAATCAAACTGCGTACAAAGGCACAGACTTAACAGGTAGAAATCGTGCTATAATCACAATGGAAAATACAAGTCAAAATGCAAGTGATTATGAATGGGACTTTGGCGATAGCAGTACAAATGTTACAGTAACTCAAGTAAGTGGTAATGCCGGTTCTACCAGTGCAAACATTACACATGATTACAGTAGTGCATCAGCAGGTATTTACAATGTCTCATTAACAGCAACAGGTACACCAGATATAACTGCACAGACTAGTACTGCTGTACAAACTGTTACAGTTGAAAATGTACCTAGTGCTCCAGCAGGAGTAAGCAGTAAAAACTTAGCATGGTCAACAAGTAGTAATCAAGGAAGTTCTAGTAGATTAGCAAGTGGTGCAGTAGATACCACAAGCAGTGGGTTTGCCGCAGGCAGTACATTAAATTCAAGTTCATTAAGAAGATACGATAGCACAACTAGTATACAAACAAATACTATTGATGATGCATACAACAGTTACACTGGTACAGCATCTGCATTGGTTGATGATGTAGTAGATGGTTCTAAAACATTTAGTTCAACCACTGGTGAAACAGGAACATTTACTTCACTAGTTATTACAGCAGAAGGCGATGCACACAATCAAATAAGTTCAACTACATATCCACAAGACTTTTATCAAGTATTTTCAGCAAGGGTTTCAAAGAACATCAGTTCATTAGATCATGGTATGCATTCATTTGCTATAACACATGACAGCACAGGCACAACTAACAAAGTATATGCCCTGTATGACAATTTAACAACAACACCTACAGTTGATATTAGTAGTGCAACATTACAAGAAGACAGTGCAGGTGCATATAGATATGTATCGGGTATACCTTATTACAATACAGGTTCCCCTTCAGTTAAACTTGTTGGTGCAACAGTGAGTAACTTAACAGGACAAGCATATTGGTCTGGTAGTACTATTTTTCATATTGCAGGCGGCAGTAACTACGAAACACAAAATAGTCTCTCAATAGTAGAAGGTACAAGAGATTATGCACAAATAGATGGTGCAAGTACTATGTTAGATGGCAGTACACCTCTTGCTAACGTAGGTGTTGGAACACCTTATGCAATAGGTGATATATCAATACCTATAACAAACAGTAACGTAAAGTCAGTTGAAACTATTAGATTTGCAGCACAGAACATGAATGGTATATCAAGTTATACAAGTGACCACTCAACAAAAATTCAAGTGTGGAAGACAACACCTTCTACACCATCAATCGACGAAGAAACATTTCACGTAGACAACGACTTAGGCTTCTTCTATAATGATGATGCAAAACGTATTACAGAGTTTAGCGGATCTGCCGATACTCCTGCATACAGTAATACAACTAACTACTATCAAAATCATGCATGGAGTGGAGCAGAAACTATTGCAGGTACAAGCGAAGCAGTAGTTAGGTTTGGACAGGTAGCACATAACACTGTTGACTACAGTACAAACTATCTACCAGTAGGCCCAGATTTGAATACAGGCAGAAGTGGTGCACAATATATCACTTATGCATTTAGAAGAACAACAATGTCAAACTTTAAATTTACACTATCAGGAAAGATTAGTGGTATGTTTATTGCGGCGCCAGGCACTGACATTGATAATACAAGTACACTTAACGGTTGGTTAGACTGTAGTGTAACATATGGCGGAGCAGGTACACCGGGTGCTGACACAGGCGCTGGTGGTAATGGATCAAATGGTTGTGCATTTACATCAGGTGATAGAATAGGTACTGCTGCATATAGTGGCCAAGACTTCACATTTACACTTGGTGATCAAAATGCAACAAACGCATATGGTAACCAAATATTAATCAGATTCAAACTAGAGTCTGGAGATTACATAACAGGATTAAATGCGGACTTAGCATAATGGCAATATCAGATTCACAAAAAGTTGATTTACTTTGGAAGAAGGTAGGCTTTGGTAAAGCAAAGACAGATACCAACGATCAAAAGAAAGCACCTAACGAAGCAACTGTTTCCGACTTTGTAGTTAAGCCAAATCAAATTTGGACAAACTCGAATAACATTCCTACGGTTATACCAACTGCAAATTCATCAATAGTAGATGTATATGTAGATAGTATATCAGGTGCACTAGAAGCTGCAGAAGATATGACATCTACAAACAACCGTACATGGAAAACGAATAAGTACAATTGGATATCACCAGGCTTTGGTGCAACATATCAGTTAAAAGTATATGCTGCCGCAAGTGGTGCAACAAATGTTCAATCAAGTGGTACACAACTATTCGAAACAGGTTCCGGTAACGATGACCAGTGGTACTTTGACTATCAGTCAGGTGTACTGCACTTCATTGGAACTAACTTGCCTAATGCAATAGGCACAACAACCAGTAACGTTATACATGTTAGTGGTGCTGTATACACTGGTGCATTAGGCATCGATGGTTCAGCAACTGGTGCTAGTGTAACATACCGCAAAGTTAATTTAGCCTCAGTATATGCTGATATAGCAATACGTGATGGCGACTTAATCGAAGTAACAGATGCCGGCGACGGCGAAGTAGGAGTCTTTATTGCTAAACAAGACAATCCTACACAACTAAGTCATTTAACGCAAATTGCTTCTCGTGATAGTGGAGCTGCTGATTCTCAAACTTTAAGTGCAACCTTTACATTCGATAGCGGTAATGTTACACTAGGCGATGTTAGTGCAACATCAAGACCTTTAAGTGTAGTAGTAAATGTTACAGACCCATTTGATGGTAATACATCTATATCAATCGGCGATGATAATAATCCACAGAGATTAATGGACAATGACTATGTTGATCTCAGTGAGCAAATGGTGTTTGAAGTATCACCTAGTTATGTATATGTAAATGCATTAGATGCAGACAACACTATTAAAGTGTACGTTACAAGAGGCACTAGCACAGAAGGCAATGCCACAGTATTAGTAAGTTACACATAACCCCTACTAAATATCATATATGAGAGCAACAAAAATATCTTTTGAAGATATCCTGCCTATATGGGAAAACAAACTTTGGCCAAATAGAGAAAGTGCAATAGAAGGCGTAAGTGCCATGACATGGCCATACGAAGGAAATCCTGATCCTATAGACATGAATATATTTGACTACCAACCTACCTTTTATGGTGTATACATAGACAACAAACTTGTTGGGGTAAACTCAGGACACAGAACTAGCGATGCACAATATCGCAGTAGGGGTATTTGGGTTGATCCTGAATATAGAAAGAAGGGTGTTGCTCAATTGTTGTTTGTGCTAACAGAACATCAAGCACGGATTGAACAGTGTGAAATGTTGTGGAGTATTCCTAGGAAAACCGCCCTTACTGCTTATACCAAATTTGGATTTACAACTGTGGGCGATTTTATTATTACTGAAACTGCTGACGCAAATATATATGTTAAGAAAGTATTATGATTTGGGAAAATGTCTTTTTAAGTATTCAAGCATAGTATAAACATCTGAACATTCAAATGGATCAGTTGGTGCATTATCGCAAAGTCCTGGTTCTACATACATGTGCTTGATTATTCCATCATCTACAATAGCACTATATCTCCAACTACGCATGCCAAAGCCTAAATTATCTTTGTCAACTAACATACCTAATGTACGAGTAAATTTGCCACTACCGTCTGGTAGAGGTTTAACTTTTTCTATTGCTAAGTTCTTGAACCATGCATTCATTACAAATGAATCGTTTACACTTAAACAGTAAACGTCGTCGAACCCATGTTCTAATATAGTATCGTAGTTTGCATCAAACCCCGGTAAGTGTGTGCTAGAACATGTAGGTGTAAATGCACCTGGTAGTCCAATCAATACTATCTTCTTGCCTTTAAAAATATCTAAAGAACTTTTAGTTTGCCACTCGAATCCTGGTGCTTCGTCGATTTCCATTCTCATTTTGAAATCTACAACAGGAACGCCTATTTCAAAAGCCATTCGCTTCTCCTTTTAAGTTTACAGTATTTATAATGGGTTATAATATACCCATATAATATTTGGCTGCATCAGATATTTTATCTGGGTTCCAAGGCGGGTCAAATGTAAGGTTTACAAACACTTCGTGTACTTTGTCGTGTTTCTTACATGCATAGTCCACACCGTCTAGTATCTCATCTCCATATGGACAGTTGGGTGCTGTCAGAGTCATTAATACTTTAATGTTGCTATCTTCGTATTCTAAATCGTATATGAGGCCCAGGTCAACAATGTTGATTCCTATTTCTGGGTCAACAACTTTTTCTAAATTTTCTTTAACTTCAGATACTATGCTAGTTTTTTCATCGTGTTGCATAACTCCCCCACTAGTTTATCAGCATCTTCTTTTGTGTTGTATATACTCCAACTTACTCTTAGTATACCGTAGTTGCTTAACTTATTTACTATATGGTGAGCACATACTTTGCCTGTTCTAACAGCAACGCCCTTAGAGCCTAGCAGAGCGCCTATGTCGCTTGGGTGTGCACCTCTTGATACAAACGATGCAATGTTTGTATAACTTGCTGTAGCAAGTTCTAATTGCTTGTTAACGCAACTTAATCCTTTAACATCGTATAACCCAGCATCAACTAAGTATCCATTAACTGTTCTTATTCTCTCAGCAATAGTATCGTAACCTATATAATTAATCCATTCAGCAGCAACTCCTAGTCCGAGCATGCCTGCTACATTTGGTGTGCCTGGCTCATGCTTCTCTGGTCCTTCGTGGAATACAATACTGCCTTTAACATCATAGTGTTGTACTGGTCCGCCGCCAAGTTTAACAGGACGCAATTCGTTAACATCATGTCTACTGTATAGAGCTCCTATACCTGTTGGGCCGAACATCTTATGTCCACTGAATACTAAGAAGTCAACATCAGGGTTTGCACTTACATCTATTTTATGTGATCCTATAGTTTGACATGCATCAACTACAACAGGACAGCCACATGACTTTGCAATTCTTGCAATAGCAGACCACGGAGTATCTGATCCTGATACATTACTTGTTGCAATAATACTTACTAGTGCGCCTTGATTTTTTTCTAATATTCTTGCAAGTTCTGATAAATCTATGTCACCGTCTATGTGAGTTGGTATAACTTGCAATTTACTATTTGTGGTATTACGACCTTGTGCTAACCAAGGCATAACATTTGCACTATGTTCCAACTCTGTGATGAATACAGTAGGGACATTCTTAAACCATTCAGCAATCATGTTCATGCCTTCGGTGGCACCTTGAGTAAATATAATTTGCTCAGGCTTTGCGTTTATTAGTTCTGCAACTTGCTCACGTGCAACATCCACCTTGTCACTTACACTTCTGCTAATTTCATAATCTCCTCGATGGATATTACAACGCTCGAAGTCGTAGTAGTGATTCATTACATCAGAAACACTTGAATGCGTCTGTGTACTTGCGGCACTATCAAAATATGCTAAGTCGGGTGCATTGTGTAGAGTTGGAAATTGATGTTTGATGTTATCCATTCAGGAAGGCCTCTGTGAGAATATCTGTGGCCTGTTGTTTATCAAAGCCTCTGGCATTAAGTAAATAAAGTTGATCAGGATCAACAGAGCTTACTGTACAACCATGTGTGCATTTGATTTCCTTAGTACTAATGTCCAGTTTAGGTTCTGTGACAACAACCGATGTATCGCTCATTTGTAAATTTTTGTTCTGTAAGTTTGCGTCTACTTTTTCTGCTTGTTTTTCTACTTTAATATTACCTGCAAAAGTAAACTTGCTTGTATCATTAGTAATAGATTTTATATCTATATTACTAACACCTTCAGGACCAACATGCTCAACATCTGCTATGCAATGCACACTTTGTTTATCCTGCACAATGTATTTATTCTGAAAGTTAGTTACAGCACCTAAATATGATGTAACAAAATACAAGTCTTGTAAGTATTCAATGTTACCAAAGTTAGTTGCGTTAACATTTAACTTACTAGTTGGGTGTTGTATAATTCTGCTTTCGATAACTTCTGTGCTATGTTCTTCTTGGGCAGGCCCTTTTTTATAATGTCTATTAATTGTTAAGTTTGAACCTTCTCTTAGAACATATACAATTCTAACTATTTTACAAGGAGAGTCCTTCCAAAAATGTTCGTTGAGAATAACATTACTGTAGGGTGATACTTCTATATACAGACACATTGTATTGTAAGACTTGGATAAGTCATACGAGTCACCATGCCCATCAACACCAACTGTAGGCCTGACATTACTGTCTGCTCTAGTTGTGTAATGTATTACATAGTCTTTTTCTTTTGCTTTATTGCTTATAGTCAAAGCATGTATTCTATGATCACTACTTGCTATGTCGCCAATCATATTATTGCTTTCAAAGTAGTGCCTATATTTTTCTGTGTTGTATCTATTAGGAGTCACATCTCTATACATAAAGTTTGCTAACCTGCCGTCAAACTTTACACCAGTGGGCGTTACAATAATGCCGCCACTGAATCCTGCTGTACTTTCCCATTCGGTTTCGTTATATTCTTGTTCCGCGATACTAGATACTTTCTTAACATCCATATGTCTATATATGGAGTTACTATAGATTTTATCTGTGTTTAAGTTATGCTTCATTGTAGTCTTTGAATCCTTCAGTAAGAATCTTATCAACTACACCTACTGATGTTGTTTGCGTTGTTGTGCCATTAGCAACTACTGTTACTGTTGTTGGTTCAAAACTCTTAAGTAGTTTCTCATAATGACTAATCATAATGACAGTCTTATTTTCTTTCTCTGCGAACCATTTAATTTTATCAATCAATACATTAATAGCATCAACGTCTAAGCCACTGTCTGGTTCATCTAATATAGCAACATCTGAATCCATCATTATTAACTGTATGAGTTCATTCTTCTTTTTCTCGCCACCACTAGCATGTACATTAAGTTCTTTCTTATCCCACTTCTCTGGCAAGTTTAATTCTTTTGCAAGTCCTCTAAATCCATTAAGCTCATCCATAATTGAAGTAGTACTATTAAGTGCTAGTGTTTCTTTTACAAGTTTAAAGTTACTGAGACCTTCTATGGGTGTTGGGTTTTGGAAAGATAAGAACAAACCAAGTTGTGCTCTTTCGTGCGTTGGCATTTCGCTAAACTCTGTACCGTTGAGAGACATACCACCTGCAATTTGATATCTTGGATTATCCATAATAGCATGTGCAAGTGTGCTTTTACCTGCACCATTGGGGCCAACAACAAAATGTACACCAGGTCCAAACTCTAAGTTAACCTCATCTAAAATTGTTTTGTCATCTGTCTTAATTGACACATCTTGTAATACTAACATTAGTGATTACGACCTCCGTCAAATACACACACAAAATATAATCCTAAATGTCCTGTGTTTTTCACTCTATGAAATTCGCCGTCCTCTATACAAATCACGTCACCTTCTTTTACTTTGAATGTGTCGCCATCTATTGTCATTTCGCCTTTGCCATCTATAAAGAAGTAAACTTCTTCTTGCCCTTTGTGAGTGTGACCATTAGTTTGCTGATTAGCTCTTAAGAACGTACTACTTAAAACTAAATTATTACCAAATGCATTATCTTTTAATAGATAGGTGGAGTTATCTTTAATAACTTCGCCGCCAATATCTTTAATAGTAACTTTCTTCATCCTACTGCACCCTCTAAGGTTACACTTAATAGTTTGTTTGCCTCAGCAGCAAACTCCAATGGTAATTTTTGAAATACATCTTTGCAAAAACCATTTACCAAACAGTTGATTGCATCTTCTTCACTTAAACCTTTACACTGCAAATAATATAATGCTTCTTCATTAAGGTTAGTTGTACTTGCTTCATGTTCAACTGTGCTAGTAGTATTATACTGTTGAACGGTGGGTAATGTCAAGGCTTTTGATGAATCTAACATCAAACTATCGCACTCTGTATAGTTTCTACTGTTATGTGCATTCTTGCCTATTCTTACAATACCTCTATATGTGTTTAAACTATCTCCGCTACTTATACCTTTGCTGATGATTGTACTTTTGGTATTCTTACCAACGTGTATCATTTTAGTACCAGTGTCTGCTTGTTGTTTGTTTTTTGTTACCGCAACAGAATAAAACTCACCAACGGAACCATCACCTCGTAATATACAGGATGGATATTTCCAAGTAACAGCACTGCCTGTTTCGACTTGGGTCCAAGAAATTTTGCTATTGTCACCTCTGCAATCTCCTCTCTTTGTTACAAAGTTCAATACTCCACCAACACCATTCTCATCACCAGGGTACCAGTTTTGCACTGTTGAATATTTAATTTCTGCACTATCGTGTGTTACTAATTCTACTACAGCGGCATGTAATGTATTCTCATCATATGCTGGTGCAGTACAGCCTTCTAAGTAACTTACAAAACTATCTTTGTCTGCTATTATGAGTGTGCGTTCAAACTGGCCTGTGTTTCTTGCATTAATCCTAAAATAAGTGTTTAGTTCCATCGGGCACCTAACACCTTTAGGAATATAGCAAAATGTGCCGTCTGAGAATACAGCAGAGTTTAACGTTGCAAAATAATTGTCTCTGTATGATATTACAGTACCTAAGTATTCCTTAACTAAGTCTGGGTGTTCTCTAACTGCTTCACTGATACTGCAAAAGATAATACCATGCTTCTTTAGTTCTGCTTGAAATGTTGTAGCAATACTAACACTATCAAATACTGCGTCAATTGCTACTGTTGGAATTTTTTGTGGGTCGTTACTTTCTACACCTAACAATGCATCACGTTCATGTAATGGAACACCTAGTTTTTCAAACGTGTCTAAAATTTCTTGTGGTATATCATCTTCACTTCTAAATTTAGGTGCTGAATAATAACGAAGAGCTTGGTAATCTATTTTGTTATAATTTACTGCTGACCAATCTGGTTCTTCTATGCCTTGTAGATGATCAAATGCTTTTAGTCTGAATTCGGTTAGCCACTCAGGCTCTGCCTTGAGGGCACTTAGTTTGAGGATAGTATCTTTTGATAGACCAGGTTCAAAATCTTCTGACTCTATTGGTGTTATAAATCCTTCTGGATATAAAGTATCATTGCTCATTAATCAATCTTTTCTATTACCACTTTGAGTGGGTGACCATGATGTCTCGAAATCATAGTGGCTTCTTGTTGTTTTTGTTCCGCTATTTCTAAACCGTATGTGCCTGCAATGCCTTTACCTTTCTCATGGACTGTGAGCATAACTTCTTTTGCTTGAGTTGTATTACGATTGAATATCTCAATCAGCAGTTGAATTACAAACTCCATTGGCGTATGCTCATCGTTGAGCAATAATACATTGAACCTGTCTGGAAATCGGATCTCTGTCACTGTTCTTGTTGCTTCTTTTGTCTGTTTACTCATTGTGTGTGTCCAAAAAATGTAGGGGCATTTTTGCCCCTACAATTACTTATCGTGTTTAAGAAGAAATCTCAATCTTATGAGGCTTTGCTTCTTCTGGTATATTTAACCAGAGCACAATTTTTAATATTCCATCTTTGAGAGATGCAGTTTTAACTTCTACATGCTCTGCTAAACGGAAAGTCCTTACGAAGTTTCTTTCAGCAATTCCTTTGTGAATGTATTCCACATCAGTGCCTACGTCGTCTGCTAACACTCCACTTCTGCCTTCTACTTTTAGATGCTGTTGTTCTACAGTGATATCAATATCTTCCTGTGTGAACCCTGCAACTGCAAGTGTAATTTCGTAGTTTGTTTCCTCTGATTCTTTATCAGTAACCTTTGCCACGTTGTATGGTGGGTAACCTCCGGTTGTGATATTTACAGGGTTGGCAAACATCTCGTCGAACAATCTATCGAAGCCGACGCTCATTTTATATAAGGGTGAATTTATAAGATCAGAAGTGATCCGTAATTGTTTACTTGTCATATTAATCTCCTTTATTAAGCAAGTTAATTCAATGTAACATCTGCAAATACCCTGTTAGGCGTATTTGCTGTTACAGTACTATTTATACAAATAGTCATTACATTATAGAGAATATTGTCTATTTTGTCAACCATTATACAAATCTCATTTCTTTCTCATTATATTTCCAATGTGGTAGATCATCACCACATGCAAGTTTAAATGCTGCTAGGTCTACTTGGTCTTTAAACTTTGCTTCAACTTTTAGTGTGAGTCCACTTACTAGATTGTCCTCAAAACTCTTTGTAAATTCTGCATCGATGTTCATCTTCTTTGTTACATCAAAATAATTAGATAGTGTGTTATGCATTGCCTGTTCAAAGATCCATTCATAGTCTGCATCGTCACTAACACCACATTCAATGATAGTTTGTTTATACACTAGACTTCCTTTTATAAAACATTACAAGACCATACACACTAATTAAAAACCAAAATACTTCTATAACCCAACTAGCAAGGTTGGGTGTGTAATATAAACTTACACTTACAAGTATAGCAACTATCATATTATTAAAACTATACCAAAATCCTTTTGGATTAATTCTTTCCAATTGAAGTAAGGCATACGTTACTATAAGTAATGCTACGCCACTAAATCCAATTAAGTCAGGTATTGTCATAGTAAATCTCTATCTTTTAGAACTGGGCTCTTGCACGGCTCTAATTCTCCTGCATGTACAGTGCTAGGTACAAAGTCAGCATCTGCGATAATTTGTTTTAGTTTATCACTAAACTTACTACCATAGTTCATTAAGTCATTTCTATATGGAAGTTCTATGGTAACTGTTGCTCTTATTATTTTTGCCATTAGAGTTGGTTATGCCTAGGATCTTGTTGCTGTCTTTTAATTTCTTCTAGCTCTTCGCCTGAGGGAACATTTTGTTGATGCTGTTGTGGTTGTGATTTAAAGATTCTATCAAACCCCTCAGCATACTTTTTTTGGTCTCCAGTTTTAGATTTTATACTGTCTCCAGTTATATCATTCTTGCTTGTCGTCTCTTTTTTGCTCATCTATTTCTCCAATCATTTTCTCATAATATTCCCAATCATGCGGCGTACCTGACTTGGGCTTACTTTTTTCTACGGCCCTCTTCCATGCCTGCCCCTGTAGTGTTCCTGGTATTTTATTTTTGTCTTTTTCGCTCATCTGCTTTTATAAGTGTTTTGTCACAATAAGGACAACATAAGTCTATATCTAGTAATCTAGTGATTGCCTCGTGTTTAACAAAATCCACTTCCTCTGGTTGTATACTATTCCACATTTCTGTAGGTACCGGATAACCAACATGTTTTTTAAATTCGTCTGCCATTATCTAAATAATATTTATTACTACACTCTGGTCCACAGAATACTTTAACGGGCGACAATCTTTTTGATGTATGGTATTTTACATCGTCTACTACTATCTCTTTTCTACATACAAAACATTTAACTGTAGCCGGCCTAAATGTCATGCAAGTTTTTCAGTATTTGGTGTATCAATGTTATCAAAGTAACGTAGATCCATTTGTTCATATCCGCTTGGTGTTATTATAGACCAAACTCCAAATAATAGTAAACCTATTATTGTTATTCCAACTAATATCTCAAGTATAGTTCTAATCATTATCAACGCCTCATTCTTGCAATATCTTTTGCTTGATCTGTACCTTTCATTACAGGTACAGCATTACTCTTATGCATAGTTGCAATACCGGTAATAAGATTACCTGTGTACTTCATAGGTTCTTTTTTACGCATACCGTCTGCACTATTGTTGTATGTACCATCTTTCATTTGCTGTTCCATTAAACTTGGATACTTTTTACGATGGTCGTCATCTTGCTGAGCTCTCCAATTCCGTTCTATTTTTCTCGGCTTGAAGTTTTTGTATTCGCGGGGGTCAGGACGTTTTATATTGCCATAAGAATAATCAATGTATTCTTCTAGAGTCTTGTATCTCATATGGTGCATATGACTTTGCTTCATGCGTTTGTTGTGTTCTCTCCAACGCAACTCTAGTTCTGCTATTTTAGCCTTAGTAAGTTTTATCTTGCGTTTCTTAGTGCTAATGGTACTGAGCCCTTGTGCCAAGTGCATTGTCATTATACTAACTCCTTCAATATACTAATTAATAAACTACCATACTGTGCAAACCAGCCCTGATCTTCTGTTAAAGCAATACCGTAACTGTTTGCAATCATATTTGCTGTTTCTGTATCTAAAAACAAGTTTCCAACTAATGTAAAACCAGCAACACTGACAAGTAATAACATATGATCATTGGATCTGTAACTATGTATAATGTACAGCAGAACTCCTATAAACAGACACAAATAAGAATATATTTCTATGTGTGCATTATTCTTAATACCAAGTGCTAATGTAAATCCTATAAACACAAAAGATGTTGCAGTTATCTTAAGTGCTAGTTGAAATATGTTGTTTACTCTATCTTTTTGTTTCTTAGTCATACCTATAAAGTTATTAACCTATTGTATATTATACTAGATTTTGTGGTATATGTCAAGAAAAAAATGCTGGCAAATGCCCTAGAGACGCTTCTTTATAACATGTTGATTTATGTGTGTAGTTAAAAGTTCGCCGAGATATTGGTGGCCCTTTTCACTGAGATGTGAATGATCGTATTCTGTATTACCGTTTCTATCACCATAACCCAAATCGTATTCGGATGGCTCGTGTGCTGTACCTGCTTTAATAAAATCTGTCTCAACGAATTTTTTTTGTGCAGATTCCATTGTCATTAATGTTGAAGCATCACCTGCAATGTCATTTTGGTTCCTT
>VMHT01188126.1_pt1 | contig 16102 bp, 10 predicted proteins | sample 4693611 | NCBI WGS metagenome assembly VMHT01 (sample SAMN12280063, study PRJNA550983) | marine metagenome | isolation source: seawater sampled from same location over 5 years 0.02-0.2 micron viral filtrate | place: USA: collected off the coast of southern California halfway between the port... ... | reverse complement strand
AAGTCATTCATGTCACTAATAACATCCGATACAGCCAACATATTCATGTCCGCAATAACATCGGATGTTGCTAACAAATTCATGTCTGCAATAACGTCAGATACCGCTAATGCGTTCATGTCAGATATAACATCAGACACAGCCAATAAATTCATATCAGCAACTACATCTGTAGTACCGAGTAAAGCCATATCTGCTACAGCGTCAGCAGTTCCTAATCTTCCTATCTCTGTAGCCTTACCTGCTACTGCACCTATATCACTTGCGTCTGCTGCAACAGCATTGATGTTTGTAGCATTACTAGCGACAGCATTGATATTTGTTATGTTGGTATGAACTGTCTGTACTTGCGTTGCGTTAGCTGCAACTGTAGTAACTTCTGTTGCCTTTGGTGTCAGTCTATGGAATGTATAAGTATGCAAGGTAGTAGTTGTCTCTACTAAGAATCCAAATCCAGAAGCTATAACGCTTGGTACTCCTGTAATTGTTACCGTATTTCCTGTTCCAGCACCGTTAGAAATAGTGACCGTAGTTCCGCTAGGAGTTAAATTTGTTGATGCTGCCTTAACAGAAACAATAGTACCAGTGCCGTTTTCAGCATCTGGGTTAGCTGTAGGGAAACTTGTCTCATTTGCTATTGGTACAAAACCACCAACATCATCAACAAGATCTATAATCCTTGCATCTATAGCAGCAGTAGTGGCAACTTTATCATCAGCACTACTCCAAGTTTCACCCGACTGTATTTCTCCTACAGTATCTTTTCCATAAAATATTTCCCCTGCACGTTTGGCAGAATAAATTTTATTATCACTTGTAGAAGTACCAGAAGTAACAACAGCAGTACCACTAAGATCATTAATAACAGGTGTTGTTAATGTTTTATTTGTAAGTGTTTGTGTATCTGTAAGAGTTACAGCATTACCTAATTTTGTATGGTCTGCATCTGTAAAGACATTAGAATCTGAAGCAGCTTCTACTGCTGTTCTTATCTCAGCATTAGTTTGGTCAGCAGTTGCACTTGCTTCAATACCATTTAATTTAGTATGGTCAGCATCAGTAAACACGTTGCTATCACTAGCACTTTCTACAAGTGTTCTAATCTCTGCGGCTGTTTGGTCTGCTGTAGCAGAAGCTTCTATTGCATTTAATTTAGAATGATCTGCGTCTGTAAAGACATTACTATCAGTTGCTGCTTCTACTGCTGTTCTGATCTCTGCATTTGTCTGATCTCCTGTAGCTCCTTCTTCAATACCATTTAATTTATCTATAATCTCTTGTTGAGCAAATAATATCTGGTCACTATTATTATCAAGATCTACTTCTGTTAAAACACTACCATCAGAAAAATCTACTTTCTTTGTACTTATATCTGTATCTCTTTGAAACTTTATAGCAGCACTACCAGCAGGGGTATTTCCAGATGTAAATGTAAGTGTAGATCCACTAATCGTATAATGTGTTCCTAATGTTTTTAACGTACCGCCAACCGTTACATCTATTTCACTATCAGCTAAAAATGAAAATGATATTGCAAAAGCATTAGTACTACCGTTACCAGTATGTGTAGTAGAGGAAGTTGCGGTGTTGGTTGCCATGATTACCTAGTGAAATTATCCAGAAAAGTTTTGTTTTGTTTTATAGCTCCTCTATATTTTAACTGATTGTCAAGTTTTTTCTTTATTGCATCTTGAACAAATGGTTGATCTGAAAAATCATAAAAAAACTTTTCTTTTCCTAGTCTTTTAAAATCACTAATAATATCTCTTACACCTTCTGACTGACCATAATCAACATCACCTTCTAAAACAAAATCTCTTAACTCTGCAAAAGCACCTTCTAATCTAATAACTTTATTTTCTCTTTTATAACGTTCCAATTCTTCCATATGTGCTTGTATATGTGGTTGTTTGAAATATAACATCAATGCTTCTCTCATATTCATATTGCCATATTTTTCATAACCCCCTGACCCTTCTGGGAAAGTAGATTCATTCATGTATCTTTTTAGTTGGTCAAAATATGGAGAGGGAACACCAGCATCACCTTCTTCACTTAATCCTGTCTCTTCATTAGGTACTTCAAATGAGTGTTTTGCATTAGGTATAGGTTCACTTGGTACATAATTTAATATCTTAAAATTAGTAATTAATGGATTATTTCTGCTGGTAGAACTAACTACAAAATTTAATAAATTTAAACCTTTTTTATTAGAATATTTGGGTACTAATTCATTAGTAATAAACTCTCTTTCATATGGAAACTTTTTAAATCCATCTTTTGTTCTACCTTCTATACGACCTGTTGTATATTCATCAAGCAATATTCTAAAGTTTCTTAACCATGTATTTTCGTCAAATCTACCACTTATTAATCTTTGACTTCTACTACGATTAAATTCTGCTTCTGACATAATTCCTGTATTTTTCATTCCTAATTGAATATCTTTTTTTACATCTTTTAAAACTCTTGGCTGTATAGAAGTTAAAATATTTCTTTGTACAAAAGTTGGCATACGTTTTGGATCACTTATAAATTTAAACATATCTTGTATTCCATATAAATTAGCTTTATTTAAACTGGATCTAATTCCATAGTAAGCAAGAGAACTTGCAAATTCACCAAAAGTTTGTTCTGGCATTTGTTGAGCCATTTGAAATAAATTCATTTGGTTTACAAATATTTGAGAAACAGGATCTAATCTTTGTATTGAAAAATAATCATATACGGGTTTGCCATCATTACCGATAACAGGACTACCATCTTTTTCTTTTAATATTCCAATTGCTTCATTTAATTCTCTAGATTTACGTTGCAACTTTAATTCATCCCTTTCGAATTTACTACCAAAATAATTTGCACCAGTACCATTAAAAAGAAACTTAGGTGGATTTTCTGGATCATTTTTATTCCAACCCATTAATACAGCAGTAAAAGCAGGTATAGCTAAAATATTTCCTAAAAATAATTGTCCTCTTGCTTGTCTTGCTACTAATGGATCTACACTACGCAATTCTTTCATTAATTCTGGCATTAATAAATTTATAATTGGTGTTCTTCTCCAAGCACGTTTTGTTATATTTACTGGTGATCTAACAAAGAACATGAATCTTTTTGCTAGAGGTGAAGTAGAAGTAAAACGATTCATAGAATCAGCAAATTGTCCGACTATATAACCATCTCTAAACATAGGTTCTGTAAAGGTTTGTCTCTTAGCAAAATCCATTGCACTTTGCATAGAAAAAGCTAATTCATCATCTATAACACCTGTCTTTAATGCTTTTTGTGAATAGTCTAGTAACAACTCTTGTGTCATCTGTAATCTGTCTTTTACAAAATCAGTTAGTTCTTGACCTGTTTTACCTTGTTTTAAACCATCTCTATAAGCATGAAACTTAGTAGCACCATTTATAGCACCTGCTTGAAACATACCATCCATAGTTGTCATAGTCTTACTTCCTAGCCTTACAGACCCTTGTACTGCCTTGCTATCTAACAAAGCACCTATAGCTTCACCTAATTGTGTTTCACTAAATTCTATATCTGCAAAAGGTAGTTTACCTTGCACAATTTGACTACTAAAAGCTCTTTCACTTACATTTTCTAATTTTGTATTTCTTGGATTAATTACATTAGTATCATGTAACCATGACTGCTTTGCTACTTCTCCTACAAAATCTAAATCATCAAACAAACCTGTAAATGCTGCTAGGTTTTCTTCAAACATTTGAGTATCGCCTTTAAACAGTTTCATCAACATAACTGGATCTGACATCATATCAGCACCCATAAATAATGACTCCAATGCGTTAGACGTAAAGTTAATAGACATTGTTGTTGGATGCAGCAGCAGTAAATTAATACTTAAATCATTTAATGGATGAAGAATTTTATCATTTAAAATATTTACTAATAAACCTCTTTCAAATAATTTTTGTAGCTTTCTAGGATCTCCTTCTGCTCTATTTAAAGTACCAAACATTCTATCTAAACGACTGTAATCGCCTGTTTTCATAGCTTCTGTATGTGTCTGAGTAAGTTTTTCTTGGAACTCACTAAAACGTTTAGAGTAATTAGCTTGTGAAAATATAACTTCTTCTTTCATTTTTACTCTTAATGCAAATTTTTCTGCGTTAGATAATTTTGCCCATTCCTCTGGTGTTACCCCAATAGTGTCAAACTGCATAGCTTTTAGACCTTGACCTGTCTTACTACCAATAGGTACTGCAATTTCTATCCACTCATCTATTTCTTTCATGTTATCTAAGACCTTAATCATATTTGCATCAACAAAACCATAATCTTCATTTTTTATAGCCATCTTTAACTTCTTAGATAACTGTGTATTTTTATTAGCCATAAGAGTTATCTGTTCTGCTAATGCGTAGTTAAGTTCATCTAATGGTTCTAAGTCTAAGATCTGAGCCATAGCCTGACCTCTAGCTTTTAATTCTGCTGTATTGGCTAACATAGATATTGCATTTTCTATCGTAGTTCTCATGCTCTTTACTTTGCCTAATGTGCCATCACGCTTCAAAGACTTTATTCTTGCCATCAAATAACTAAACTTTTCAAATTGCTTTTTCTGATGTGGCAAGTTCATAAAATCATCAGGATTTATATTCCCTGCTTCTCTGCTATTATCACCACCTCTACCGTCACCAGCTTGACCACCTATACCTTTGCGATTTGGTCTATTCTTACCTCTCTTATAGGTAATAAAATCAACCTTATTCATATCGTCAAAATTCCTATATTCCAAAGGTAATTCTGATACTTTTGATTGAAATCTATTGCTATTAAAATCATTAAATATTTTTGTTGTCCTTGTATCACCAAACTTCGCTCTTACATTAGCCATTATTTCTCTAAAAAATTCTTGTACTTCTTGACCTAATCTTTTCCATGTACCTATTTCTGCATCAGGTAATCTACCGTTGTAATCAAAAAATTCATCAACCATAGTTTCTGCAAAATATTCGTCTATATCTGTGTACCTATAATTTTCTTTTGTAAATTTATTAGCATCAAAATATTGATTAGCTATTTTTTTAAATAACTTACTATCATTAGGTTTTTGTAAATTATTATTAGTTATTTCTCTATTTATTCTGCTTCTTATTGATCTTCTATAATTGTCAGCATCATATCTTTTTGAACTAATTTTTTCTAATAAATCCTCAAGTTCTACTTTATTTATAAATTCTTTTTTATTAGCATCAAAATTTTGCAAATATATGTTTCTTTTTTTTGTAAATTCTTTTCTTAATTTAGCAATTTCTTTTGTAGGTAAATATCTTGACAACGTATGCCATATCTCATGTATATAAGTTTTACTAAAATCACCTTCTTCAAATATTTTACTGTTGATTTCTACTAATTTATTTTCAAAATTAAATCTGCCAGCAGCACCTATTTTGCTATTAATACTAAAAGCAACATCATTTAATCTACCGCTACCAATATTATCAAGAAAATCATTTAGTAAACTTGCATCACCATCAGATAATTTTTGAAACTTAATAGCTGGTATTCTTACTATATTACCTGTTTTAGTTCTGTAATTTATTGCTTCTTCAAAAGTATTTCTAAAATTAAGAAACTTTAATCTTTGCTTGAGATAATCTTTACCACGATTACCTGCAAGCCCTTGTCCAGAATCTAATTTTGTTTTAAATGGTACTGCTTTTTCTTCAAACCTTTTAATATCTAGCAATTGTTTTAAATTTTCTTCTGTTAAATTATTGTTGTCATCTAATTGTGCAATAGCTCTATTAATAGCATTTAGTCCATCTATATCTTCTTCTGCAAGACTTTCTACAATAATATCGTTTCTTCTATATAACTCATCTAACTTTTGATCTAAATCTAATTCATTCCATTTAATTTCATCAAGAAATTTATATTCTAACGAAGGAGTAAAACCTCTTCTATTTGCAAAACCTTCTGTAATTCTTGCTAATAATTGTGGATTAGATTTTATACTTTTTAATCTTTTTAAAGTGCCATCAACTAAAAACTCACCTAATTCTAAGACTTCACCTGTTGCATCTTTAAATCCAATTTTACCTGCACGATTAAGACCTCTTACTCCTGAGTATCCAAATTGAAATGGTAATGCTTCTGCTAAAGCAACTTTTAATTTTGCTTGTAAAAATCCTTCTTCTTTAGGATCTGTAGCTATAAGCCATCTATAAAAACCTGTATCTAGTTGTGGTACTGCATCTACTAAAGGTTCAAATGCTTGGAAAAAATTATCCTCTTCTGCATCTAAAAACAACATAGAAGCAGCAAAATCTTCTGCTGCACCTGTGGCTCTATTATATGCAAAGTTTTTTAAGTTTCTTAAATTAGCACCTTTTAAATTGTATTGAACTGGTCTTACGTCAAACTTACCCATACCAGTAACAGGATTTAAACCACCTGTAGCAGTATTACCTACGTTTCTCATCAAGTTACCACCAACAACAAATCTGGTCATTATGCTTGCTGTTTTAAATATATTTTTATTTCCATCTTCGGGATCTACGTCTGATAATTTTCTAGTAATAGAATCTATATCAAACAATTCATATTCTTTAAATGGCAAGCCACCCATTTGTCTAAATATATTAATACCACCTTCATGTAACTCATTAAGAGCCATAGGATACGCAGCTAAAAATCCTCTTGTTACTTGACCTACAACATTATCAGCATTTTCTTCTGCAAACTTTAATTGTTCTCGTCTAAACTTTAATGCTTTTTGTTTATCATTAGCTAACTTGTCATTAAATTTATTTTGTAAATTAGAAGGTAGTATCTTAGATACACCTTTATACATTTTCTGATTAAATTGGTCATCATAATTTAATTCATAATCTTTATACTTTTGCTCATAAAAATCTTCTTCTTCAGTATCATCATCAAATTCAAGACTTTCATTACCGTCTTTAACTGTAAATACACCTTTATCTAAATTATCTATTGCATTAGACAAATCTTGTCTTTGTTCTTGGTTAGTTATTTCTAGATCAGAATCTACAGGTAATTGATTGCTACCATCATCTTCAAATAAATTACTTGGAGTTTGAGTCATTACTTATCTGTAAGTTGTTTACGAGCTAGTTGTAATTTTGCTTTTAATGATACTAAGTCTATATTAGCTTTGTTTCCAGCTTCGTCACCATCATAATATCCTTTACCATTTGCCATAGGTGCTGCTGCAAATTCTTGTGCAACATCTAATAAAGCAGCATCTAGATCATCAGACTTACCTAAAATATATGCTCTAGCATCAGCCCTAATACTATTCATCATTCTTGCCCAGAACAATCTATCTTGTACATCTACAGTAAATTTATCATTTAGAGATAAACCTGCTGCGGTCATTGATTCTTTTAATGGTTCTAGTTGGAACTGGTACGCACCTGCTGCACCATATTTAGCATTTTCTAAATCTTCTATAACATTACCTAACGTTGTATTATCAAGACCATCTACTACTCCTGATTTATAACCAAATGCTTTTCCATAATTAACAGCATTATAATTATTGCTTGATTCACCATCTCTAATAATTCTTGCAAAACCACCATAATCAACAAATTTACTTGTATCGCTTGATCTAAAATCAAATAAAGTATTTACTGGATTTATTGGAATTAATAAACGTTCATCTATATTTATCAATTCTGGATTTTTTATATTATTTAGTTTTACTATTTCATCAACAGTAACATTATATTTATTTGCTATATCAAATAAATTATCACCAGATTGAACTATATGAGTTAGAGGTGCATCTTCCAATGTACCTGCTACTGCTGGTGTTGTACCTGTAATTGTATTCATAATATTATTAAATGTATTTGCTGGTCTTTGATCTACAGGTAATGATCCTTGTAAATCATCTTTTTGATTCTTAAGTTTATTGTTTTGTGTTTTTATTTCTTTTTTTGTAGTAATAGATTTTGTTTTTTCACTAGCTTTATCAGTATCAATGCCACCAAAACCAAAACCGTCATCACCTACGTTACCTTTACCAAATATATCAATTTTTGGTTTTACATCTGCTGGTTTATCTTCTACTACCTTAACCTCTGTTTCTGGTACATTTGTAAAATAAGGTTCTTTAAACTTATAAGGTATATCAAATTCTTTAAATAACTCTTCTGGTAAATTAGTAGCAGAATTAGTACCATTTCTAAATTTCTCATATAATTTTTGATTGCTGTATTTATTAATCTTGACTTTAAATATAGATCCATCCCTAGCAAATAATGATATAGGTATATTTTGTGGATATAAATTACGAGATATAATTTGATCTATACTACCTGCACCATCACCGATCAATACATTATCAAAGTAATTTTGTATTTCTTCTTTTGTCTTGACTTCTCCTGTATCTTTCCAATTCTGAAATTGTAATTTAGCTTGTCTTGTCACTTGGTCTGCTAATAAACCTGCTTGATTAACATTAAGACCAGTTTTTTTGTTTACACCACTGTTAAGATCGTAACCAGTAAATGACTTTTTACCTGTATCATCTACTGTCATATCAAATACACCATATACTTTATTCTCTATTTCATTAGAATAATATTTATATCCACCAACTAATTGATTGTCAGGAATTGATTTTATGTCAGTAACTATTTTATCTATCATTCCTCTTTCTATTTTTGTTACACGACCAAAACCGCCTAGTTGTTTAGTTAATAACAATAAATCTGTCCCTGCTTGTTCTGGATCATCATCATATTCTCCACTATTAATACTTAACCTAAATTGCATTAATGCTGTTTTTCTATCTCCGTTGTACAAATCGACAGCATTATCAACTAATTCTTTTTGTTCTGACAACTGTGTATATAAAAAGTTTAATGCTTGCTGACCTTCTGGTTGTAAAAAATTAATTCGACCATCAGATGATTTTTCTAAAAGTTTATCTAATGTATCACCTATTAATAATGAAGCTGCTTCTTCTTTTCTTTGATCTCTATTCTCTCTAATTCTGTCATTTTCTTTACCAATTTTTACTTTTAAATTAAACATTTTTATAGCAAAATCTTTATGTTGCAATAAAGTATTTTTACCATTTCCATATCTTATTTTTGAAGTCCATTTTATAAAATCTCTTGCTTCTTCTGAACCAAACTCTTGATTAATTTGTAAAGCTACACTTTCAATATTATCAATCATTGATTCGTAATATTTTTTTTCTTTACTAGAAGTAAGTCCAATACTATAATCTCTATTTATTTTTTCATTCATTTCTTCGTAACTTTCTACTAAAGCAGCAGCTTCATCTTCTGGTTTTTGAAATCCTATAGTAGTAGGATCTGTATCTTTTGTTAAAGTCCAACTTGTCATCAAACTTGCGTTCATATCACTTGTAATCAAATTAAAATTATATTCTTTGTGACTTTTATCATGTGCAAGAGTAGTTTTTTCTATTGCTGCATTTTGTTTATTTAGAAATTTTAATTGATCTTCTGGCTTAACTCCTTCTAATTCGTAAGAACTAAGAGCAGAAGCATTAGCTAAAAAGTTTTTATACTCTGGTGAATTAGTAGGAAATTTCCATAGTGGTTCGTTTTTTGTTAATTGTTCACCAGTATCTTGATCTAAAACAGGTTGACCATCAGGATCAAATAATCCAGTAGGTACACTTGTTGTCTGATATAAAGAACTTATTTCAGCACCTATTGTATTACCTAATAAAGCTGCTCTACTTTGATTAAAAGCATCTTGTGCAAAGATACTGCCACCAATAAATTGTCTTGTTCTACCTTCACTAACGTTTCTACGCAACTCATCAACAACAGTTTTAAAACCACCTGCTTCCCTATTCTGTCTGACTGCTAACTCAAAACCTTTTAGTTTTTCTTCTTTAATTTTATTTTGTGTTTCTAAACCTATAGTTTTTTGTAAAGCTGGATTTAATGAAACTAAAGTTTCTGTAATTCTATCAAATCCAGTTTTCTTTACTTCTACTTGCGTTGTAGGTTTTTCAAACGTATCTCTCGCTTGTCCAACTACGTTAAATTCTTTACCTCGATAAGATGAACTCATGCTACTAATGATGCGTAAGATGTTAAACCAGAACCAAGAGATTTAGTTATAGCTCCTAGTAATGTAGGTGCTTGGTTTGCAGCGTTTGTTGCTTTTGTAATTTGGTCTTTTGCTGCATTTCTTCTAGTATTCCTAGTTGATATTACAGCGTTTTTATCTCTTATGGCTTGTGCTGTTATTGTATCTTGTTCTTGTCTAATGCTTTCTACAACATTAGAACCTTGATTTTGTGCATCCTGTAATATTAAAGCAATAGTATTACCAGCTTGTTCTGTTGCTGCAATAGCTCCTTTGTTTTGTAATGTTTGTATTCTTGCAGTAAAAATTTTTTGTTTATTAGAAGCTTCTTTATTTGCCAATATTTCATTTATAGCTCTTTCTTGATCGGCTTTTGCTGATTCTGCATTAATAATAAACTGAAGAGAACTATCATAAATACCTTGTACTTGACTAAATATTTGGTTTCTTTGTGAAATAGTACTAAAAATATTTGTGCCTAAGTTTAATCCTTGACCAAGTAAAAAAGAGTTAGTAGCAGAACCTAAACCAAATAAACCTGTAGCTCCTGTAAGTGCAGAAGAAGCAAAAGGTATTGCTGGTGCTGAAGCAAGTAAACCTGCACCTAAAGAACCAAACCCTAAAGCACTACCTGCTGTCGCTGCTGCACCAAATCCTATACCTGCGGCTGCTGGTGCTGCGAATGATATTGCTGGTGCTGCGGCAAGAAAAGTAGAAGCACCTGCACCAAATCCTAAAGCACTACCAGCAGTTGCGGCTGCACCAAATCCTGTAGCTGCGGCTGCACCACCTGCTGCACCTGCACCACCTAATAGCCCAAGACCTAAACACATTAGACTATCCTCATAAATTCATAAAACGGTTTTTTGTGTAAACCATAATCTTTATGTAAATTTATAAAGTTAAAATTCATTGATCGCAGCCATTTAATAGAAGTGTCATTTTCTGCATATACATAATTATAAAGGTAATCATATTTTTGTAAAAGACTATTAACCCACTCCTTACCTTTTCTTACAAGTTGTATCTTGTATTTTTTGGAGTCAAACAATTCATCTGTAGAAACAAACCATATACAACCATTAGGCATGACACCACATAAACCCATAGGTTGATCTTCATCACCTGCTGCGGTCATTGTTACTTCACTATTGATATAAGTCATAGCTAGTGCATCTTGTGGTTCACATCCGCATTGGTAATAAGCTTCTATTTTATCTATATCTCTCATGTTACCCATTACATGACGTAGATCTTTGCTGTTTGATTTTCTTAAATATCCCATTATATTCTCCTACTTCTCATATAAAACATAGCTTCATACTCAGCACTTGCCAGTTGTGTAGGTAAGAACGTGTCGTTTTTAACATCTATATCTACACTATCTGCACGACTCATTATTGGAAATCTAAATGTACCTGACTCTAAATTTATTTGACCAATAGCAGCAGATGCAGCACCTAATAACTTACCAGTAAATTTATGAGTAGACGTATCTCTATTTTGTGGTGTTACTTCTACTCTAAAAAATCCTGTATCTTCAAACTTAATATAGAAATGATGTAGCTGTAATCTGCCACTTATAATCTCTCCTGATCCACCGCCTGCTTGTTCTGTCAGTCTTTGTTTACTAAATCTATAGTGCATTTCATATGGTTCTCCAATAATAAATTTACTGTTTCTATAGTCACCACTAATAGTAATAGTGCTTGTACTTCCATTTACAGCATTAACAGTTTGTAAGACTTGACCTGATTTTAAAGTTTGTGTATTTCCCTGTGTATCAACAAAAGTACTAGTTTCATTAGATGCTAAATATCTACCTACTACTGTCATCTTCTTTCTTAATTTATAAGGTACTGTAAATGTAGTTACATCAGTACCAGAGTTATAAGCTATTGATACTCCTGTTGTTGCTTCTGTAACCTTATGATCTAAATGAAACTCAAACGTAGCGTTTGTTTCTGTAAAATCTGCTGAGAATGGTAACTTTTCTAAAGTTGTACCATTTGCTTCTTCTATTACTAAGAACAATTCATTACCTATAAAATCTATATTTCTAATAGTTCTTGATGTGTTAAAAGTATAAGTAGACCATGAGTTTAATAATTTACCTTGCCCTCCTTCTAACCATCTATTCACATACAACTTATTAGGATTATCAGAACCTAGTAATAACATGACATCTTCATTAGTAGATACTGCAAACTTAAATATGTTTTTAGGTATTAGTCTTGGTACATGAATAGTAATGTTTGCGGCATCTTTTATAGCTACATCTTCTTGAGTAATATATTCTCTTACACCAGCAAAATCTCCTTTATCAGTTAGATAATAAATAGAACTACCAGAACCAACAGGTGATGCTAGGTCACTTGATTCAAATTCAGTTGCAACAATTACGTTAGCAGTTTTTGGTGTAAAAGTATCAGAAGAACTAGCCATTACAAACTGCGTCTGATCTGAAAACAATATTAACTGTTCTCCCATCGTGACTGCATTTTTTAATATCGCAACTTTGGTATGAGAAGCAGCTACATCTATAGGATCTGAATCTATAACAGTTAGAACTGTCTCTGGAAAAAAGTTAAAAAACTCACTAACTCTTGAAAGTATTACGTTGTCATCAGCTAAAAAACCTAACCTGTTTCTAAAGAAAAATACATTATTTATCTTTGCGTTTATAAATGATGGGTCTGGTGCTGACTCTTCATCTCCTACAGTTCTTTCTCCCCATTTTGGCAAAGTATAATCAACACTAGATATGGTGTAGGTGTCACCGTCAACTCTTGCAAATCTAAAATTACCATCAGCTTGCCTTACTAATATATGGGGCATAGTTGCGTAGTTAAATTTAAACTTAATACCTGCTTCTACTGTTTCTTCCCATTGCCCTTCTTCTAAAGAATTACCATTATTAGTAACAAACTTAACGTAATAATTATCAAAGTTTGTTGCTTCATCTCCTTTTACTTCTACTACATATCCATTTGGAGATACAGCAGGTAAGTCTGTAAATCTCTGTACTGAATTTTTTATTACTGTAATGTGAGTATTACCTTGAGTATCTGATCCGTCTATAGCAAAGTTAGATCCATCATTCTTTTTAATATGTAAAACAGCACCATTCTGTGCAATCGTAAAACCTGACAATCCAGAATTTAGTCCGTTTTTTATAGCTGTAGCAACAGTTGTTGTACTTAGTGGATTATCACTTGAGGTATCTTTAGTAACGGTAGTTCCATCTACAGTTACGGTGTAAGTTGTTTTATCTGAGACTTGATTTATAAATACAATCGCTTGAGTAATATTTCCAGAGGACAAAGTTGTGTCCATAGTTGCTGTAACACTTGTATTAACTACAAAAGTAAAATCAGCAATCGTTACTGTTTTTATTTGATCTCTTGGATTTGTTGTACTGAGATAACCAACTCCATCAGGTTTATTTACAGTTTTTTCTGTACCATCAAGCTCAAATACTTTTACATTTCCATTACTGAATACTGCTACATATCTTTCTGCTAAATCTCTATTAATAGTTTGTACATGGACATTACCTAAAGTAGTGTTGCTGATAGTTGCTAAATACTGTGTACCAGACCTTTTTGTTAATCCTTGTACTGGATTACTATTAGCGTTGTCTTGTATATCAGCATGGTCTGGTTGTTTTGTAGCATCAGCAGACTGCGATATACCTCTTAATAAAGTAGGTATAGCTCTTGATACAACTCCCATTTATCTTATAAGTCCTTGTGATGGTGTGAAAGTATTAAACCTACCTGTCAAAGAAGGATCACCTATGAGCATATTATGATCTGCGTTATTTGTATCAGTATCTAGTAAAACACTTCTAGCTCTTATCTCATCTTGCTCTGTATAAGTACGCAAACTTTCATCTGTTACTGACCTGTCAACAAATACTCTAGCTGCTTTTATATTGATATATCTTCTTGCTGGTTCTGGCAACTCATCAAATGATAAGAAGTAGATTACTTCACATTTTAAATCTTCATCAAAAGTATATTTATGTTTTTGTCTGTCATATAGTTTTAATCCTCTTTGTACTGCATCTACAGTTGGATGATCGTAAATATTAACGTCTACTCGTAAAACATTTGTAGCTAAATTAATTTCACTATTAGCATCTTTAGTTAATACAACATTAAATTCAGTATTGAATGACCAACCTTCGTTTTGTACAGCTTTATTTTGTTCAGCTAATAATGATTGTGCCATCTTAACGTCAACAGGAAGAGTTCCAGTAAGTGAGTTTACTGGTGCTTCTCCTATTGCAGCCAACATTATATTTATGGCTTGTAATTCACTTGTAGCTGCTGAAACTGTCATCTTTTCTTAGCGGTTTTTGCTGAATCTCTAAAGTTTTTAGCAGTAGGTGCTCCTTTAGCTCCTTTCTTTCTCATCTTTTCACCAGAACCACCCTTAATACGCTTCCTTTTTGCGTGAATATTAGCGTATAAACCAAGTTTTTTTCTAGCCATAGCTACATTTTTTTAAGTTTTTTAGTAGTTTTTTTCTTTTTAGCAGTAGTTTTTGCTTTCTTAGGTCTACCTACCTTACTTCCGTAAGTACCTTTGCCCATCGGAGCCATAAAAAAAAGGGTATCTAATAATAAGATACCCCATATTTTGTAATTAGGAAGCAGATAACTTAATTGTTGCTGCTGCTTCTGGTCTTAGGATTCCATGCCCAAGTGCATATTTTGCTACGAGTAATGTACCTTGATACATAATCCCATAGTCAGAGCCAGAGATCTCAGTACTCATATCTTTCAACTTAACTGTTCCAACAGCCGACTTATGGAAAACTAATCCAATAGTTTTACTATCGTCACCGTTGTAAGCGTTATTTTCACCTGTGGCTGCTGATCTGTTTGATTGAGGTACGTTGTTACTCATCATTACAGGAATACCTGCAATCATTTGTACACGACCAGAAGCAAACGAACCGTTACCTTGAGGGTTGAAATCAGTATCTATTGTTCTAGTTGCTGTTTCTGCTAACTTGTAATACTCAGCAGGTGGCAATACACAGAAACGATCTGTTGGAGGAATGTCTCTTTCATCCATTGTCTGTGCAATATCATAGATAGCTGCTGCTAACTCATCACCAGTAACGTTTGCCGAAGCTGTATTACCATTGGCAAGTGTAAGAACAATACCACCATTACCACCACTTAATGTAGTAGAAGCTCTAGAAGCATTTGCGATTACTTTCGCTACGTTTTGATCGTAAGTACGAGCTAAAGCCTTACCAAGTTCAGAAGAATATGTTTGACGAACATCATAATGATTCTTCATTTCATCCAGCGAACTTATAAAAGCTTGTGAAATTAATAAATCATCAATAGTTACGATTTTTTCATTAGCTTTTATCTGGTTTGCTCCAACCAAAGGTGTGCCAACGGTATGATAAGCCGCAGTTGCAGTTCCTAAAACTGGAAATTGGGCAGATTTTCCACTCGCTATTGTGCGAACAGAGTGCATTGTTTCGTTAAAAATGTTGTTCTCAGCAAATGCTGTTAGAACCTCACCCGAAAACGTTTTTAAAAATAAAGCGTCAAAACCTGTTCCACTATTGTTAACAAGTCCGAGCCTTGATACGGTTGCGTTAGCCATAAGACTAAAATCAAGATAAAGAATAAGTTGGTTTTTCTCTTTGTCTCAAGCGTTATCTGACGTATCAGGCACTTGCTACTTTGTTAGAGTAGAAAACTTAGTTGTAGTATAACAAAATTAGTTAACTTTTTCCATTTGCCTAGTCATCATAGACATAGTGATGTAAAGAGGTGCAAGAGCCATAATTCCTACGAACGTTATTATAGTCACAGGTACTAAGGCTTTAGCAAAGGCTTCTCTCATAATATGGACGAAATAATTTATCCAACCTTACCAAATACAAATGATATACTCAATCCACCTAAAACAATTTTTTATCCACCTGTAGCGGAAGTACCTTATCTAGACCCAGTTCTTTTACCGAGTCTGGAACAAGTTCAATCGGGTTT
>VMHT01097222.1_pt1 | contig 16104 bp, 14 predicted proteins | sample 4693611 | NCBI WGS metagenome assembly VMHT01 (sample SAMN12280063, study PRJNA550983) | marine metagenome | isolation source: seawater sampled from same location over 5 years 0.02-0.2 micron viral filtrate | place: USA: collected off the coast of southern California halfway between the port... ... | reverse complement strand
GGAGGTGCTGTAGATGAGAGAAAGTTTGGTAAGAAAAGTGAAAGTTTAATGCCAATAATTGGACCACCACTGATGGAAAGTAAAATGTCAGGTATGCCTGATATAGGTGGAGGTGGCACTAACGCTCCTACATCGCAAGCAAAAGAAAGAACAATTGATGCTGGTGTTATTGGTGAGGTATTTGGCGCTTTTAAAAAAATAGCGATTAATCCACAGATTATTTTAGAAAAAGCAAAATCCATTCTTCCACTCCATTCGGGTGAGGTAAAAGAATCCTCAGGTATTGATGTACCTGGCGCTACAGCGGATAGACAAACTATTAACGTATCACCAAAAGAGTATGTGATTACTGGTGAGACTGTTCCTAAAATTCGCTATAAAACGTTTAGAGGTGTGGCAGCACTTGATAAGATAGTTGCAGACGCAGATAGTAATTCAACTCCTGCGAAACTTGGAATGAGAAGTGAAAGAATGATTCCTGGTGCTCCCATGAGGTCAGGTCCTATGATTAATGTTGTTCCTATGCAGGCACCAGCTGGTGGTAAAGAGGTAATTGATCCATCTGGTTCCATACTACCTAACTTCAGTGCAGGAACTGGGTCATCACTTAAGGCAAGGTCACTGGGAGTGATTAGATAATGTTAGGATTAGCATTAGGTGCAGCAAAAATGATTGGTGGTGCTGCCAAAGCAAAGGCAGGTAAAGGTGCTAGAGTAGCAAAAAATATGATGGGTCGTGGCGGAAAAGATAATGGTGGTGGTAGTAGTGCTTTAGTTGCTAGACCATCGTCCTCCATAGTGCCAAGACCTGCCGAATCAACTGCCATAGTTAAAGCACCTAAAGCAAAAAGAACTTATGTGCGTCTTGGAATGGAAGGACATCTCGTAAACATTAGAGAAAGTGTGAATGGGATAGATGATTATTTAAAAGGCACAATTGCTGCACAGAAAAAAGAAATAGATGATAAAAAGAAAAAGAGCAGTGAGAACAGAAAAGCAAAGCAAGAACAAAAATTAGAAAAACCTAAGAAAAATCAAAAATTTAATATGAAAGGCATGAAGATGCCAAAGACTGGTTTTCTTGATGGTGTATTTAATTTTATCTCTAATGTGCTAATGGGTATGTTAGTTCTTAAATTGATGGAGTTTGGAGGAGCAATAGAAAAAAGTGGAGTCCTCCAATTTATTGGGAAGGCAGCAGATTTTGTATTAAAGTTTGGTGGAAAGTTGCTTGATGGTTTGATGACGTTCATTGACAAATCATATCAATTATATGATAGTCTTGGTGATAACGTTGCTAAAGTTTTTGGTGAGGATGGTAGAAAAGCATTTGATGATTTCTCATCAGGGTTAAACAAAGTATTAAATGCAACAATTGCCATAGCACTAGTTGCTGCTAAACTTAGTGGAGGTATGAGTAAGATACCTGTTAATACACAAGCAATTAAACAACTAAAAAATATTCCAGGTAAAAACTTAAAACAAAAAAAGGAACTTTTAAGAAGATACATCAGTAGAAATGGTAGGAAGGCAGCAGAGAGAAGATTTGGAAAGGCAGCAGTTCAACAATTAGGTGGTAAATTTGCCAGATCTGCTGCTACTAATCTGATTAGAAGAACTGCAGTCGGTATCGTAGGAAGGGCGGCAACTAGACAATCCCTTAGGTTTATGAAGAATTACATTAGTCCTATTGCCAAAAGAATTCCTCTCATAGGTGCATTAATTGATTTTGCACTTAACTATTTTGTCTTCAAAGAACCAATTGGAAGAGCAGCATTCATGGCAATCGGTGCTGGTTTAGGTACATGGGTTGGTGGACTACTTGGAACTGCAATTCCTATTCCTTTTGTAGGTTCTGCTATCGGTGCATTCTTAGGTGCTGCTGGTGGTGACATTTTGGGTGGTGCGATCTATGATATGATTTTTGGTGGTCAATCAGAAGACGCAGCCAGTCAAACGGTAGCAGCAGAAGGTAAGGTAACTGGGGGTCAAGATACTGGTGGTGGAGGTGAGGTAACTAAGGATCAAGATACTACTGGTGGATCTCCTGCATCAAGAGATTTTTCTGGCGTTGAATCAAATATCCAAGGATCAAAAAAAGAAAAATGGAAAGCAGTTTCATCATTAGCACGACAAGCAGGTGCTAAGTATCCTCAGTTAGTTGCTGCTCAATTTGCTCTAGAAAGTGCATGGGGTACAGCACTGGCTGCTAGAAATAATTATTTTGGTATTAAAGCAATTGGATCTGAGAGTGCCACAGTTTCAAATACCAGAGAAGTTATTAATGGTCAGAGTGTATATGTTGATGCAAGATTTAAAAATTTCAAAACTCCATTTGATGCCATCAATCATCTTGTGAATCAGTGGTATAAAAATTACAAAGGATATAAGGGTGTTAATAATGCATCTGATAAGTATACTGCTGCTATGATGTTAAAATCAGAGGGGTATGCCACAGATCCAATTTATGCAAACTCCTTGACAAGATTGATGAATGAATATAATGTTGCTAAATTTGAAGGTGGTGGATACGTTGGTGGTAAGTATGATATGAACCAAATCAATAGTTATGCATCATACGAAGCAGGTAATAGCGATCCTATCGTTATACCACTACCTCTTCCACAACAATCTCAGGCATCACAAATGTATGAAGACAATCAACAGATGGCAACAGTTATTTCTGGCGGTGAAAGGAGTAATCCATTTGAATTCCTTGATTTCCAAGGTTAAATAGAAGTAAGAGGTAATAAAAAATGACAGCATCAAAGGCAGCAGAAGCAGGTTACATAAAAGAATTTACCGTGGCGTCTAATGATAATAAAGGTAATATTAGTATGGTAGGTGGTCTTGTAAACTTTCAATACTTTGAAAGTATTATGGATAACACAGTCAAAGTAAGTGCTGTATTTAATGATAGTGGTGATTCTATAAACGGTAAGACTGCTAGGTCCGGGTTACCAATTGTCACTGAAGAGAAGGTCACTATTAAGATAGAGGACAATAATAAAAATATCCTTGAGTTTAGTGACAAGAAAAATAATCCTTTATTCATCAAAAATTGCACACCTTTATCAGAGGACACAAGAAAAGAAATTTTAAATTTATATTGCGTGTCTGGTGAAGCAATTAAAAATTCTAGAGTTGTGCTACGTTCTAGGTTTGATGGAAAAATCTCTGATACTATTAGAAAAATTGTAACAGAGGGAAATTTTAAAGGTCTTGGTTCAAAGAAAAAACTTGACATTGAAACCACAAAGAATACCTGCAACAAAATACCTAACAACAAACATCCGTTCTATTGGTTGGACAAGTTTTCAGTGCAGGCAGTATCAGAGACCAATCAAACCGAGGGAAAGAGTGCGGGTTACTTTTTCTTTGAAACATCAGAGGGTTATTTCTTTAAATCAATCGATACTTTACTTGATCAAACCGCAAAGAAAACAATTATCTATAATGAAAGTTCTGATAGGAGAGGTCAGGATATACCCGAGGGGTATGATGTGAAAGCATTATCAATGGAGTCTGATAATAGAATTGATGCCATTGAAAAAAATAAGATGGGGACTTTTAGTAATAGGATTGTTACTTTTGACCCATTCACTACCTATTATGAAGTGAATAAAATAAAGGCAACAGAAAATGAATCTGCAATTAAAAAAGCAGGTAAGAAATTACCAAAAATGAATGATGAGTTTAAAAATCCTGATATTAATGAAGAGTTTTCAAGAACAACTTATTACATTTTAGATACAGGAACTCTTCCAACAGGAGATTCAAAAGAACAAATTAAAAAGTCAGGGGAAGAAAACTTTGCGGTTGCAAATATCCATAATCAGTCTATGATGAGATATAACCAGTTGTTTTCAGCACAAATTACCATTACAATTCCTGGTGATTTCTCCCTGCACGCTGGCGATGCTATCTTTATTGACACTCCGGAAATCAAAGATAATAAAAATGACAAAGTTGACTCCCAACAAGGGGGACTATATATAATATCAGATCTATGTCATTACATTTCTCCACAAGATACTTTAACTAAAATGAATTTAGTTAGAGATACCTTTGGTAGAAAACCAAAAAAACGCTAATAACCAATGGAAAATATCGAAACTCATATCGCAAAGGATAAAGAAATCCTTGACAATCCAATGATTTCTCCTAATCAACGTCGTCACATTGAAGGAGAACTACATGAATTAGAAGATTACGCAGAACATCACAAGGCAGATATTGCGGCAGGTGATCATCATGACCCATCACCATTAGAATTATATTGTGATGCTAACCCATCAGAACCCGAATGTTTGGTTTATGAGGATTAATGGAAGGCGGATCTTTATTTAACCCAGGATTTTTAGGATCAAGTTTTCTCTGGTGGGTTGGTCAGATTGCTGACGATGCCACTTGGAGAGATAATATTCTGCCGGGAAAACATAAGGATACGCAAAAACCTGATGGTTGGGGTAGAAGATATAAAGTAAGAATTATTGGTCTTCATGACCAAGGTGAAGAATCTATTGATTCTGATCAACTGCCTTGGGCACAGATAATGTATCCGGTTACGGGTGGTGGTGGTCAAACCTCTGCTACTCACACCTCAAACCTTAGGCAAGGTATGATGGTGTTTGGATTCTTCCTTGATGGACAGGATCAACAAATTCCTGTCATCATGGGAGTGCTTGGACATAATGTCCAGGTTCCATTATCTGCAAAGATTGGTGATAATAGAGTCAGCAATAACACACCTGGACCTTTAGCTACTAGTGGTGTTGCTGAGGGTAGAAATCCACCACCTAACGTCCCCGCAGAGGGTGGTCCAAATCCAGTTGTTCCTGATGATGATCTAAGAGTCACAAAACCAAAATCTGTTGAGAAACAGAAAGAGGATGTTTCTGCTGATAAAATAAAAGAAACAGCACAAAAAGATGGTGGATTATCTGCTGCTAACAACTATGGATTAGATCCAAGTAAATCTCTATCTGATGTGCAGTTTGCTGACATGCAGAGTGCTGTTGCAGAAGCAGAAGCACTTGGTTATAAACCTGGTGGTCCTGAATACGAGAACCTGAAAAAGAAAAGGGTTGCTCAGGGTATTCGTAATCGAAGTAAACAAAATAATTCTCCAATTGCTCCAGTTGAATCAGGACCCACTCTTGAAGGTGTTGATGATGTAACAGTCATTTCAGCAGCTGATACAAAAAGAAATAGTATGTATCAAGAGAAAGGTGTTATCCTTAGTAATTGTAGTTTTACTGAATCAAATTCAAAAGCAATTCAAACTGCCCTTGATAACCTGGTAAAAAAAGTAGAAGGATACATAAGCACATTTCAGAGTTATATTGATAGAGTATCAAATGTAACGGATGATATCCGCAAAGTTATCAATGACGTTTCAAACGAAATTGCAAGATACACGAAACCTTTGATGGATAAAGTGATGGAATTTGTTTCTAAAAAATTAAATCAAGCACTGACTAAAGTTGTTGCAGCAATGCCATCTAGTTTGAGATATCAGTTTGCTGATATGAAAAAAATTCTTAACGAATTAATTCTTTGTGTTTATAATAAACTTACTAATAAACTTAGTGATATGCTGAGAGGTATTCTTAATAAAGCATTAGGATTGTCTGATTTAGAGAATAAAGCAAAACGTGCAGCAGAGAGTGCTAATGGTGATGATGCGCTTTATAAAAAACTGGCACCTAAAGTTCCTGCATGTTATGCTGAAGGCATTACTGCACAAGTTTTTAAGTTTGCACAACCAGAGATTGAAGAGGCAAATAATTCCATCATTACTAACATGGATAATTTTCTTGATGATATTCAAAAACAACTCGCTGGAGTCAGTGGCGTTCTAGATGGTATCATGAATAAAGTTCCAAATATTTCTGGAAGTTTAACCGCAGCATTTGGGTTTGAAAATATCAAACTAAATATCTTTGGTTGTGAACTTGAACCAAATTGTCCTGTAGATGATTACTATACACTGCAGGGTGGCGGAGCAGCTCAACCCGATGCTAATCTTCCAAGTCCAGCAGCAGTTGGGAAAGCTGTTCCTTCTGCTAAGACTCCTGAAGGTCAAGAAGATATTCCTTACATTCAACCCACCAGTGGTCAGGAAAATGTTAAACCAAGTGGATCAGATAGTAGTATATCTACCATCGATCCATCAACAACAGAAATTACGAACAGACCCTTGACTCAAGCAGAGCAAGATGAAAGACAAGCATCCATAGATTCTCTTGATATTTCATGATAAATACTCAATATGAAGACAAAGTATAATCAATAATGTCATTCAACCTCTTCGGTCCTGCTACTATCTGTGATATCAAGGTCGGGTATATTTCGACTGATAGAGGATACGTTGAAGGTATTAATAGATATGAAGCGAATAAGTATGCTCAGTTAAATCCTGGCACTCAGTTTATTTTTAAGAATAGAGATTTAATTAGATATCTTAATATTAATGAGGTAAACAGACTCACTGAGGATGATCTTCTTCCAAAAACCATACCTACAAGTGGGTGTGACGATAGTAGTAAAAATAAATTTGGATTAGATATTTACAATCCAGATGGATCCTTAAAACCAGATGCCACTGGAACTCCAGGAATTCCTAGAGTTTACATTAATGGTGGTGGTGGAGTTGGTGCGGTTGCTAATCCAATTATTGGTAATGATGGATCACTTCTTGCGATAGATTTAATAGATGGTGGATATGGATATAGATTTGCACCTCAAGTAAATATTGTTGACCTAGATGGTGTAGGTGCTGGTGCTGTTGCTATTGCCAGCCTCTGTCCTCCTAGTAAGGTAGGAACATTACAAACATTTGAAAGTGAAGATGACTTTGAAGAATATGATTTTTCACGTTGTGCTCCCGAAATCGCAGACTTTGGTAGAAGATTTGGTGCTGATGGTGAGGATATAGGAGAGTGGGATCCATATCTCTATGCATCTTTAAAGATTGATCCAATTAGAGGAGAAATTGATGCTTACCAAAAGTTTTTAAGTTCTTTAAGAAATGGTTGGTGGAATACAAGAAAAGCAACACCAGTAAGAATAATTGGCAACGATAAGAAAAACACATCTAAATTTGATGTACAGCATTGGAAATGGGGTGGTTCAAGAGAAGTAAATAAAATTTCTAATAAAAAAGAAAACTTTAAAGAGGTAGAGTTCAGGGTCTTCACTCAGGGTGGAGGTAAGGCAGACAAAGGATTAATGTTCACTTTTATCGAGAAAGATGGTGATCATAAATTTAAAATTAAAGCAGATAGTTTTAAAGAAAGAAAAAAAAATAAAGTAAAAATAAAAATATCACCAAACTCAGTTTATACTGTTAGAGCATCAGGAGAATTTAAGGGCGAAGGTGTTGAACAAGGATTACTGAAAAATTTTGGTGCCGAGGCAAAAGAACTCGATAAAAAATTTACAGATGGAAGTAAAATTTTCGCAGACTTTACGGCATCTACTAATGATAATGATGACCTACAAATAGAAGCAACGCAAGGTAAATTTAAAACTGATAACAAAAGACAATTAAATGGACATACCACTTATGATTTAACCTATCAACTTGAAGACTCTAGTCAATTTAGAGTAGATACAAAAGTTGTAAAAAAAATTGATGATAGTTTTATGAATTCATATGCTGTCTCTCCAGTACCACCTTCAAATGTGCCTGGCAGTGATTTCGCAGGAATTCAGTATTCATTTGTGTATGAAGAAAATTTTCCTTATGATGGTGAGTACATTTTCAAGGCAATGGCAGATAATGTCGGTGAAGTTTATCTAGATAATGAATCATTATTTCAATTAAGAGGATTTCAAGGGGCCCCTAAAACCGTCAAGAAAAATGTTAAAGCGGGTGTCCATAAAATAAGATGTGATGTAACGAATAGACAGCGGTTTGAAAAGATAGAACCACCTCCACAACTATCTCCACAACCATCTACTCCTACAGTCTCTCCGGTGGGAGCAGGAGAGTTGCTTATCGATTATCGTGGAATGTCTCCTGGTTCAGGTTTGAAACGTAAATCAAACACTCTTGTTGGGATTGATGATAATATTGGAAATGGGTTTGATACAAATGCAACCTTTGATATTAAATCTTCCACTGTAAATGCAAGATTCTCAGAAAATGGTAAAAAACTTTTATATGATGGTAGTGGCACAATCACTATTGAGATGACCTATGATGATTCGGGGAGCATATCTGGTCTGGCAATCACCGACATTGAAGTTGGCGGCACGGTGTGGGAGAGAAAATTTGACACTGTCCTCTCAGATGAAGAAGAGAATGAACCAAGAACACTGGAAAAAAGGTACAGACAAAATGGCAGCGTAAAAAAAACTATTAAAGTTACAGGTCCAAAAACATCTTCACAATCATCTGGAACTAAACCGGAAAGACCATCAGGAAAATCAACGACATCCACAGGAGATAAACCAGAAGTTGTATTCAACACTCTTGATTACATTAATAAGGCAGATAGAAAATTATGGAGAATAAACCCAAATGCTGGTAGAGACTCTAATTTTATAAACAGATATGGTGTTCTACCTTTCGATCCTACTGCAGTAGAGAGAGAAGAAGTTAAGGTCGAAGTACCTCAACCAAAACCAGCAGCATCAATTGTAAAAGATGGAAGTGAATTATTTCTTAAGGTAACTGGTGGTGGTAGAATAAAAGTTGACTTTAAATTAAAAGTCGATGACAGTCTTTCTATTTCAGGAGTATTTGCTAAGGAGATTATAATTAAAACAGATGATAATGATTTAAAACTTCAAAGAGATATTAGAGAGTTATTTGATGATGATGGTGATGGTGGAAATTATTCTGGTAGTAGTAAAGAAACTATTACAGGTTCTGGCACCTTTACTGGTGGTAAAACTTATCCCATTAAAGTAATTGGTAGTAGTCCAACGACTGGATTTAAACCCATTGATAAGACTACAGTTGGATTTGACGATAACATTGTTAATGGATATGATCAAAACGGATTACTTAATATTACAAATATTAGAATATTAGAGGAGTTAGAACCAAGATATGTTACTAAACAAAATGCAGTTGGTAAAGTTGTCAGTAGATATCCTAAAAAACCAAATGCTTCAACTGACTCATATGCTGGTATTCACATTATAAGATGGGAGAGTATTGATTTTCCTGTTGATGGAAACTATACCATATCTACTATGGTTGATGATAATGCTAAAATATACATCGGTAATCGCGATGGTATTGGAAGAAAGGCAATAGGTAATGGACTTAGAAATGTAGGAAGGGGTGGTGATGAAGTTGTCATCGAAAAAACAGGATTTACTCAGGGTAGTAGCACTGGTAGAAGTATAGATACTCGATTCTTTAAAAAAGGTAAGTATAGAATTCGTGTTGAACTTGAGCAGATCCCAGGAAAACCTCTTGCCGAAGGAAATCCTATGGCAGTTGCTATTCAAATTAAATCTCCAACTCCTGAAATTCAAAAAGTTTTATCGCGAAAAAGTTGGAATCAAAATCCAATGGGTGTTGCCCTGACAATTGATCCTCCACTTCCACCAATTCCTCAAGAACCAGTCCCTAGAGCACCAGGCAGATGTCCTAATAATCCCATTTGGTCCAGTAGATTTTCTGATGGAGACAAAAATTGGTGGCCTGTCACGCATTCTGCACCAAATGGGACTAAAACTTGGTCTAAATTTATGAATCGTTTTGCGATATCTCCAGTTCCACCACTCTCTACAAAAGGATCTGCTTATGGTGGTATTATTTTTACTAATTCATGGAACGTAGAAATTCCATATGATGGTTTCTATGGAATGAAGGGAACCGTTGATAATGGTGGTAGAGTATTAATTGACGGAAAAATTATTCTTCAAGGTGGATATTTTTCTGAGTCTTCATTCGGGGGTAGTAGAAAAACTTTAGAACGTTTTGGATCTGAAAAACCACAAACAGTTAAGTTCCCTTTGACTAAAGGAAATCACACAGTAACTGTTGAGGTTGAAAATAGACCACAAACAAAACAAAAAAGAATTAAGAAAACTATATTTAACACCGCAGACTGGGTGGTCGAGCAAATTCCTCCTCCTGCTGCTGTAGTCACTCCTGTAGTTAAACAGTGTGAAACTTTAATAGTTTATAAGGGTCTGCATCCTAGAAATAAAAAAATAAAAGTTTCTAGTGATAAAAAAAGAATAGATTTTTCTGATGCTGACGGTAAATTTAATGACTCAAGTTTTACAATAAAATCTGGTGATGCTGTGTTTTCTAATGATGGTAAAAAGTTAATTGGAAAAAAAGCAACACTTGAATTCAAATATGATGATAATCCATTTACTGATGGTGAAGCAATAAATTCTATCTCTATTGGGAAAATATCATGGAATAAAAAACAAAATCCTGGATCTCTATATAAAACTGCTAAAGAAGCATATGATGCTGGTGACATTAGCGGACTCTCAGATTTTTCAAAAGATATAATTACGGAAACAAGATGGAGGAGTAATGAGAGTCTTCTTGTTGAACCTGGACTTTACAAACAATCGAAAGGTGTATTTGATAGGGTAAGTGAAGGAGGTACTTCATATTGGCAAGTTGACAAAGATGATGATGAGCAAGGATTTGTTCCTTTGGGGCGACCTAATGTTGTACGTTCAGGTAAGGAAACAAAAGTAGTTGATATATGTGAAGAGTCGGGAAAAGTTCCTGAAACTTCTAATCAACCCAATCAACCTAATCAACCTAAACGAATACAAAAAGGAAAAAAACTAATTGATGGAGTAAGATACAAAGGACCTAAATTAACATCATATCGTTCAGGAACTTTGGGTCCATTTTTAACACCCATGTTTATAGATGAACAAGACTATTTGGCGAACTTTAATGGCACTACCTGGACCATGAAGTGGACCAACGTTGATTTTCCTGTCAGTGGAAGATATAGAATTAGATCTGAGGCGGATGATATACTCAGTGTAAAAATTGATGGTGCATTTATATCAGAGGCAAGATTCCGTGATAAAGTAAAGGAAATTAATTTTAGTGCGAGTGAAGGTAGTAGAACAATTGAGATGGAACTTACCAATAAGGATCTTCAAAGAGGTTTTGCCTCAAATCCTACTGTTTTTAATGCTATTATAGATATTGATGATAAAATTCTTATACCAGCAGATAGACCATGGACAGTTAATCCTATAGGAATTTCTGCTATATTAATTCCACCACCATGTCCACTTGAGACAAAAGGACTTGGAAAAGTTTGTGATATCGTACCACTAGATCCTGGAAATGGATATGTTGCTCCTCCTGGACCTGGTTACCCTGCAGTTCTTGAAATTATAAAACTTATCCCAACGAATCCAGGCATCAATTATGGTCCAAATGATGCCGTATGTATCATCAAGGAAGATGGAACAAAGGTGTGTTTCCCGCCTAATTTAGATACTTTTGGCGTTAATTTACCTATTGATGTTCTCACCCCTAGCTCTCCTGGAGGACCTCCTCCTCTTGGTATTTCTATAACAAATTATCCAAACATCTTCCAGTCATCACCCACAGGTGTAAATGCAAGATTTAGACCAGTCATTAGAGTTCGTAGAGACCCTCTTGATGTTGATCCAGATCAAATTCTGCAGGTCACAGACCTTGTTGGACTTAAGAGAACTGGATATGTTAATGGTCGTGAATACTTTGGCGCTGTATTCTATAAAAATGGTGTTCGTCTCGCTGGATATTATGAAACCCCTGGACAACTCATACAGGTCTATGATACACTACAAGAGAGCATCGACGGTGTGGTCACCACAAGACCTTCCGCAATCCTCAGACAGGGTACTGACATAAGTAGTAACGATCCTAGACTTAACATCCCAGGAACACCAGATAGTATAACATAATATGGCCAGTCATTTAAATTCAGGATCTGATCCTAAGGGGGCAGACAATAGAGGCACCGCAAACACTAATTATACTGGTCAACGTATTGGTAATGATCATGGTAATATAAAGTTTGGTCATATCCACAAGGATGGGGCTACAACTTCTGGTGTTCTTCTTGAGACAACAGACGGACTTCATCATGTGACTCTTGAAAAAGCAGGGGAGAGAAAAGGTCATACTATTATGAACTCTCCTGGTGACACTGTAATTAAGGCAGGTGAAAAAAACGTAGAAAGTCAAACAACTATCTACGTTGAGGCAGTCAATGGTGACATTGTTTTGAATGCCAGAAATGGTAAAATTAGAATGAATGCCAAAGATATTGAACTTACTGCTTCAGGAGAGGGTGGTAATAAGGGTAATGTGACTGTCACTGCAACCGAGAACATTAAAATGGAATCTAAAAAATTCCTTATTAATGCCTCAAATTTCTATAGATTAGTAACTCCCGGTTATGCAGAAATATGTGCTAATTCTGGGATGACTATCTATTCATCCCTAATTAGAGGTGTGACTGATGCAGTTGCACTTAAAGACTCCAAAGTTGGTGGTCAAAAAATTCAAAAAGAACGTAGTGAAGTTTAACAATGTCATTTAACTTAGACGACGCCAATTTTGGTGGACAAGTAAAAGTAGGAACTGGAATCGTTCCTGCGATTAAAGAGGGTGCCAATAAGATTAATGGTTCAATGTATGCTGAAGGACCTGTTGTTTTTGGAAATCAGACTACATTTAACAATCAAGATGGCACCCTGATGGTCGCCAGAAATACTAATAACGATAAAGATTGTAAAGTTCCTAAAGATGATAAAGCACTATTTGTCAGAGGTGATGTACGCTTTGAAACAAATGGAAAAAATGAATATGGTCTACATGTAGAAGGCGATACTCGTATTAATACTGACGGACGAACAGATAATGCACTTTACGTTAGTGGTGGTAAACCAGATGCACTTTATGTCGATGGTGATGTGTTTGTCACTGGTTCAGTTGATTGTCTATCAAAGGGAAGGTTAGAAGCACGACACGTAGAAGCAGACGGTAAACCAAAACCATTTGATATTCCTCATCCCTCTAGAGATAACTATCGTCTCCGCTACGCATGTATTGAAGGACCTGAGGTTGGTATCTACATTCGTGGTCGTGTAAAGAATCAGGAGGTGATCGTTCTTCCTAGTTACTGGAAAAATTTAGTACATGAAGAGAGTATTACGGTTCAACTTCAACCTATCGGTGCTCATCAAGATATTATAATCAAACGTTGGGATGATGAAAAAATCTACCTTCAATCTAGAGGTGGAATGCCGATCAGCTGCTTCTATCATGTCTATGCAGAACGTAAGGACATCAACCCTTTGATTGTTGAGTATCAAGGTGAGGATTGCTTTGATTACCCAGATCCTAACTATAAACCAGGTGTTGAGAATCCAATTTATAATGACCCTAAATTTGCTGGACCACCAAATACGATTACTAAGTGAAGAAGTTAATTTATATTGAGGAGAATTTTATATCTCCTGGTGAATGTCAAGAATTAATAGAACTTTCTAAATCAAATAAAGATGAACTTCCATACGGTAATGAGAGTAGAGGTGGAAACACATATCTCACAACTCTTGATGGAATTTATTTTGAGAAAGAAAAAAATAGCGTAGTTGATAGAGTAACAAACCTCTGTAAAATTTTTGATGATAGGGTGATCATAGATTATGCGGCTGTAGTGAGATGGCCTGTTGGTACATTTATGAAACCACATATTGACCCACACAGACCTGGTCAGGATCCTGACTTGTTTGCAGCAGTTCTTTATTTAAATGATGATTATACCGGAGGTCACACTGGATTTGAAGAAAATGAGGTGAAACCAGAAACAGGAAAGTTGCTTGTTTTTTCTAATTCAGTTTATAAACATCATGTCACTAAGATTGAGGGAACTGAAAGATTTGCCCTTAATATATGGTATAACAAAAAATGAAAAAATTACTTTATATTGAAGAGGAGTTTTTAAACTCTACTTTATGTAAACCATTCATTGATCTTCATCTTGACCAAAATGATACTTTTTTAGAAGCAGTAACACATTCAAATTCTAAAGAAAGTTTGAGTTATGGTCCTGATATACCAGAACCTGACGGTGATTATGGTGCAATTTATCTTGGTGGAGATGTAAAACCCGTTGACATTAAATTATCAAAGGATGAATTATTTGCTAATGTTATCGCAAATGTGACTAAAATCTGCAAGTCCTTTCATAAGGATATACAGTTGGATTATTGTGGTCTTATACGATGGCCTGTTGGTACATTTATGAAACCTCATTATGATAAGTCTGAAATGTATAGTCCTAATCTACTCGCAGCATTTCTTTATTTAAATGATGATTACGTTGGAGGACACACACAATTTGATAATATTGATGGAAGTGTGTGGTATGATGTGAAACCAAAAGCAGGCAAGTTATTAATTTTTTCCAATAGAGAGTATCTACATCATGTCAGTAAGGTAGAATCTGGAACTAGATACGTTTTGTCCTTCTGGTTTAATGCCAACGTATCGTCATAAAGAAACCAATGAAAGATTTGTTGTACATTCTGGTATAAACGTTTGACATCACCCACCAAATGACCTATATTACGTAGGTAAGTAAAGACACTCTATGCAATTTGATATTCCTCATCCAACAAAAGAAAATAAAAGACTTCTTCATGGGTACTTGGTGGGACCAGAATTAGGTGTTTATATTCGTGGACGTTTAACTGAACATACTGTTATTGAATTGCCTGATTATTGGACAGGTTTAGTTGACCCAGAAACAATTACAGTTCATTTAACACAAATTGGATCAACTCAGGATTTGATGGTTGATAAAATTGTGTGGGGCAGAACCATCCACGTTAAGTCTGGGACTGCATCTAGAATTGACTGCTACTTTATTGTCAATGCCATGCGTAAGGACATTCCGCCATTAGAAATTGAACAAGACGCTTGACACAGGGTCCTGATTGCACTATAATACATAGGTAAGAAAAGACCCCCCATGCAAGACGACTACCTCACACGCTGCGTTGTAGACCCTGTTAAGCGTAAGTTCTACCTGTACTCTGAGCAAGGTGATGAGAAGGTTCTTGACTGCGAAACCGTAGACCAGTTCATGAGTGTATTAGAATTGTGCCGTGCTGTGCTTGGCGAAGACATACTTGCGTATGCTAATCCTCTGTGAGAAAAAATGACCTTTGATTCCAATAAAAGCGGGGAAAAAATTCCGGCAAAAATTTACCCTAAAGGGTTTTACGAAGAAATTTTAATTTGCTACAATTATGAGACCAGAAACCCGACAGTCTATGGAAATGTTATTTGTGGCAAAGTGGAATATTCCAAAGGCAGCAAAAAACGCAGGATTGACTGATAAAGAGATGAAAATTACATTTAATGAATATTGTAGTCTTCATCCAGCAACTTGGAAATCTGAATAAAGTTTCCTTGCGAGTATGGCGGAATCGGTAGACGCACCAGACTTAAAATCTGTTGGGCATAATGCCCGTGGGAGTTCAAGTCTCCCTACTCGCATTGCCCTAAATATTTCTAGGGTAAATTTACACCCATGAAATACCGCATAGAAACAAAATATGCTTGGTACGATCATGAAGGAGATCAATTAGTAATGTTATATTGTATTCAAAATATGCCATTTACCTTTGATGAACTCCCAGAACTTGCTAGAACAAATCCAAGCGTCATACAATTAGCTAATTCTAATCCAAGATGGAATGCAGAGAAGATGTATCAATCTTCAATGTACCTAATGGCAGAAGAGTGTCACCCTATGTGTTTTGAGTTAGAACTAGAAAATCCAGAACTTTTACCTGTAGATTAAAAATGATTATTAATTTGTGGCGTAACGAAAAAATGAATCAATGGCGATGGTCTCTAACTGAAACTAGACTTATGTCTCAACATACCGGAGCTCAAGAAGAATTGCGTGATGCCATGAATGATGTTGCTAATACAGTAGAATATATACTTGACAATGAATTAAAAGAAGATTAATATATAAAGGTGTGAAGGAAGTGCGAAAAGGGTAACCCGTTTTGGGTTGCCCTTTTTTCTTATGATAAATAATCCATAACAGAACTATAGTGTAATAAGATGGGT
>VMHT01132601.1_pt1 | contig 16105 bp, 6 predicted proteins | sample 4693611 | NCBI WGS metagenome assembly VMHT01 (sample SAMN12280063, study PRJNA550983) | marine metagenome | isolation source: seawater sampled from same location over 5 years 0.02-0.2 micron viral filtrate | place: USA: collected off the coast of southern California halfway between the port... ... | reverse complement strand
CATTTTGTATATAAATTTTGGTTTAGATTATTTATCATATTTTTTACAATTTCATTTTTAATATCTATATATGTAGAAAGATTATATTCTGTATATGAATTATATTTTTCATTTTGTTTAATTGTTTTTAATATATTTTGAAGTTCATTCATGAATATATTATTATAGTTTTTTCGTTTAATACAGTTAATTTTAAAAATATTTATTTGTATATGTCTATTCATACAATAGGAGATAGTCATTCAGAAAATGGTTGGAATGGTATAGTAAAACATCATTTAGGAGCGCTTTTATGTTATAGTTTCGGAAAGGAAAAATTACATAGGTGTGATATTCGTAATTTCAATATAAAAGATGGGGATAGTATTATTTTTTGTTTAGGTGAAATAGATTGTAGATGTCACGTTAATAAACATATAACTAATATAATATCTTATCAGGATATTATAAACAATATTGTTGATAATTATTTTGATGCGATTGAATTAAATGTAAATATTTCACAAATAAAACTAAAAAATATATGTGTTTATAATGTAGTTCCTCCTATTCAAAAATATAATACTTCAGAGAATCCTCAATATCCATACTTGGGCACTGATGAAGAAAGAAAAAAATATGTTTTATATTTTAACAAAAAAATAAAAGAAAAATGCGAGGAAAAAAAATATATATTTTTTGATATTTATAATGATTATATAGATGAAAATGGATTTTTAAGAAAAGATTTAAGTGATGGAAATGTTCATATTCGCAATGGCACTTATATAAGTAAATTTATAACAGAAAATCTATTATAAATATGTATTTTTTTGTTAGTTTAATATAAATGGGTGCTGGTGTATTACCTATAGCAATTAACAAGGGTAAAATATATTTCTTGTTTTCAAGAGAATATATAAAAGGAGACGCTGATTCAGGTCTATGGAGTGATTTTGGAGGTTCAGAAGAAATATTCGAAAATAATAAAGAGACAGCAATAAGAGAATGTTATGAAGAAGCAAATGGTATTTTAGGTTCTATGGAAAAAATAAAAAAACTTGTAAATAATTCTGTTATTTCAATATCTATTAATAAATATAAAACATATATTGTTTTAATTGAATATAATAAGGATTTACCTAAAAAATTTCGCAAAAGATTTTTAAATGTAAAAAAAACCAAACCTGAATTAATTTATAAAGATGGATTTTTTGAAAAAGATATGATAAAATGGGTTTCATATGAAGAATTAAATAAGTATAGAAAACAAATTTTTTTCAGACCTTGGTATAAAAAATTTATAAATTATATATTAAAAAATTTTTAGTTTATTAAATTTTTATATCCACCGGATAATCCACCATAATAATCAAATTTTTTTGGAATACGCCAATCTGAACCATAACATTCTTCCAAAAATTCTTCTGTATTCAAAGGAACATTAAACAATCTATTTTTAAAATTTACTTGTTTGAATCCTCTAATATGATTACCCCATTTACAGTAACCTTCTTTTTTTGTTTCACAAATTCCAAACCATGAAGCACAATAGTAATAATCATCATTTTTTTCTTTATCAACAGGATATAATAAAAAAATATCCACTTTTGTTCCATTATTATGATGAAAAGTATATTCTAAACTATCTTCCACTCCACCTATTCTTCTGAATGTTGATTCAAATTTATCAGACCCGCATATAATATTTTTAATATTTTCATTAAAATCTTTTTGTAAAATCCCCAAATCTATATCTGTATCATGTGATATAAATCCATTTTCTCTATGTTGTCCTAGCAGTGTTCCATAAACCAAAAAAAAATTAATTTTATGTTTTGTTAATATTTCATGTATATCATGTAAGCACTCTTCCATTTTATAACTTAATTATCTGTTATTTATTTAAGTTATAATTAAATATACATTCCAAATGGTGGAGAATTATTTTCTCCTGTTTTTATTAATTTATCAACTATATTTTTGGTTACTGTAAAAGGGAATTCAACCTTAATTATTTCTTCATTATTGAATAATGATGAACCTTCTTTCATTAATCTATAAAGATTCAATTTTGTATAAATAATTTCAAGACAACGTTTAAAATTTCTAACACCTTGTTCTTTATCTGTTAATTTATCGCAAATATAAATTTTTGTCTCATCTGGTATTATTATTTCATCTGATTTAAAATTAATATTTTTTTCTATCCTAGGAATCAAATATTTATTTGCTATTACACATTTTTGGTCATTTTTATAACCTCCTGTATTTATACGATACATTCTATCCTTTAATATAGGATTTACTTTGCTTTCATCATTATAACTAAATATAAACATTGCTCTACTTAAATTAAAATCAATATTTGAAAAATATTTATCATGAAATTTATCATTTTGAGTAGTATCTGTTAAATGTGTTAAAATACCCACTATTTCTTCCCCTTTTGGTGTATCACTTATTTTGTCGAGTTCGTCAAAGTAAATTACAGGATTCATACACTTACAATTAAGTAAAATATCCACAATTTTCCCCCAAATACTACCTTCATATGTGTAAGAATGGCCTTCTAAATAACTACTATCAGTCGCTCCTCCTAATGCTAAAAACGCAAACGGTCTGTTTAATATTTTACTCACTCCTTCTTTAATTAAAGTTGTTTTTCCTGTTCCTGGTGGCCCCTTAACTGCTATTGCTGTGCCTAATGATTGAGGATTTGAAATCCATTGACCAACCATCTGTAGTATCTGCATTTTAGCATCTTCTAACCCATATACTGCTGAATCTAATGTTTTTTTAGCATTACACATAAATTCCTGACACTTTTCAGGTCCATCTTCCATACAAACAGGTAAATTTTTGTGCTTTCCAAATGGTATTCTCATAAATGTATCAACCCAATTTTTTATTTTATAATATTCTCCTGAACCTGGGTCCATATATTCTAACATATTTATTTTTTTCAAAGCGTTCGCTTTAAATTCTACTGGAATATCAGATTCTAAAAGTGATATTCTATATGGTTTTTCTACCTTTGAAAATTCATTTACTGCTTGTAATTTTGTTAAAATTTTTTTTTGAGAATCAATATTCATATCTTTAAAATATTTGAAGTCATTGTTTGAATTTCTCTCTCTCATTAATTTTCTAAGTTTTATAAAATTTTTCTCCTTTTCCCTTTTTTCTTTTAGCTTATTTTTTTTTTCTTGTTTTTTTTCCTCTGCCTTACATAATTCATTAAATTTTTTTTTCATTGCTTCCTTACCTTTGCCCTTCTTTAACTTTACTAACTCTTCTAAGTCATCTAAAATATTTTCTTCTTCCTTAATGGATTTTAATCTGTTAGATAAAACTTTATTAAAGATTTTTTTTTTATTTACTTTTTCATCAAGTTTAATATTATATGAAACCTTTTTTCTTACCTTGTTGTGATTTACTTTAGTTACTACCCCTTTTTTAAATTGTTTCCATCCCTTTTTTTTAAACAAAATTTTATCATTTTTTTTGTATTTTGTTGAATAATACAAACCCTTTTCTCTCATTTCTTTTTCTTGTTTTCTAGCTAATTCCATCCATTCTTCTTCAGTTATATCATCCATATTTTTATTTTTTAATTTTTTAGTATTTTTTTTCTTTGTTAATTTTTTATTTTTATTACTTGATTTTTTTTCAACATCTTCTTCTTCTTCTTCTTCATCACATTCATCTTCCTCACTATCTTCATCTGTATCTTCTTCATAAAAGTCAAATTCTTCATTATCTAAATCGAATATTGAATTTTTGTCTCCTACCGTAAATACTATATTAAATTTCATATTATTATTTAACATTTCTTTCATAGAAGGGTCTAATTCTTCATCTTCACAATCAGGAAATCCATCATCATTATAAAGAATTGTTTCTTCAAAATCTATTTCTTCATCCTCTTCTTCATCATCTTCTTCCTCTTCCTCATATTCATCATCTTCTACTTCTTCTTCATCATCACCAGATTTAGTAGTTTCTTCATATTTATTCATTAATTTATCTAATTTATCCAGTTGTTCTAATCTTTTTTTCCCACTTTTTGAAGGAAATATTTTTTGAATAAATCTTTGAATTTCCCTAGGATTCATATCTTCCATTTTATCTTCTTTTGGATCATAGTCACTGCTACTATCACTATCACTATCTTTTCCACATTTTTTTTGTAAAGATTTATTTTTTTTACGTCTCAAATTATATTTTTTTTTTGAGATTTTAGGAGAATTAGTTTCGTCTTTGTTTTTTGTCATAATATATATATTCTCAATAACAATATTTTTATATAATTTTTTATAATCAATTTTATTTATTCTCTGTACAAAAACTTAATTTTTATAGTTTAAAAAATATATTAAAATTGATTTAAAAAAAACAATCTAAATATATCTCTTATAAATATAAGAATGCCTCGTAATATAAAAGAAGGAAGCATGAACGCTGCTAAGATTATTGGAATACAATTTAGTGTTTTATCTCCAGAAGAAATTCGTCGTATGTCAGTGGCGGAAATTACATCTAGAGATACATACATAAACAACAAACCAGTAATAAGTGGATTATTTGATCCAAGAATGGGTGTTTTAGAACCTGGCCTAATTTGTCCAACAGATGGTTTAGACTATATGCAGACTCCAGGATACTTTGGACATATAAATTTAGCGAGACCTGTATTTTATATTCAATATTTAACAACCGTTCTTAAGGTATTAAGATGTGTTTGTTTCAAATGTAGCAAACTTAAAATTAATAAAGAAAAACACAAACATATACTTAAATTACCCCAGAGAAAAAGGTGGGAGTATGTTTTCAAATTAGCTAGTAAAGTTAAAAGATGTGGTGATGAAACTAGTGATGGTTGTGGATGTAAGCAACCAAGAAAAATTTACAAAGAAGGATTAGCAAATTTATTTGCCGAATGGGACAATACTGAACAGGTTCCAGGTGCTGACGGTTCTATTAAAGATAAATTAACAATGAAACTAACGCCTGAAACTACATTAAAAATATTTAGAAGAATTAGTGATGACGATGTAAACTTTTTAGGTTTCAGTCCAATTTGGTCCAGACCAGATTGGTTTATTTGTCAGGTTTTAGCTGTTCCACCACCTGCTGTAAGACCATCAGTTAAACATGATTCACAACAAAGAAGTGAAGATGATATTTCACATATTATTGTTAATATTATTAAAGCTAATAAAACTCTTCTTGATAAAATACAATCTAATGCTGCTGATAAAGTTATTGAAGATTGGACAACTGTCTTACAATATTATGTAGCAACTATGGTTGACAACCGAATTCCTGGTGTTGCCGCTGTAGCACAAAGAAGTGGTAGAGCCTTAAAATCTATTAAGGAGAGGCTAGTAGGCAAAGGAGGTAGAGTAAGAGGTAATCTTATGGGAAAAAGAGTTGATTTTTCCGCACGCTCTGTTATTACTCCTGATGCTAATCTGGGAATTAGAGAACTTGGTGTTCCTAAAAAAATTGCTATGAATATTACATTTCCTGTTTGTGTAAATGAAAGAAATAAATCTTTCTTAACAAAACTTGTTCAAAATGGACCAACTAAATATCCTGGTGCTAATGTTCTTGAAAAAAAAGCAGGTGAAAGTATCTCACTTAAATATGTTGATAGAAATACTATTAATTTAAACTTTGGTGATATTGTTCACAGACACCTGATGGATGGTGACCCTGTTCTTTTCAATAGGCAACCTACTCTTCATAGAATGAGTATGATGTGTCATATCGCTAGAATTATGAAAGTTGGTAATACATTTAGAATGAATGTTGCTGATACTAAACCATACAATGCTGACTTTGATGGTGATGAAATGAATCTTCATGGTCCTCAAGATGAAGAAAGTCAAGCTGAACTTATGTATTTAGCTGCGGTTCCTCAACAAATTATTTCTCCTCAAAATAATTCTTCTATTGTAGGTATATTTCAAGATTCACTATTGGGATGCACTAGATTTACACGTGAAAATATTAATTTTGATGTAAGACACGCTATGAATTTACTTATGTATTATGATAATGTTAATCCTGAATTATTTAAAAATCCTGACAAACAAATTTCTAGTTTTGAAATTTTAAGTCAAATTTTACCACCTCTCTCTACAAAACAAAAAAATGGTGTTTATGGAGAAACTGATGAAGATAATAAAACTACTAATAATATTATTGAAATTAGAAATGGTGAATATTTAAGAGGTCAAATTGATAAGGGAATCTTAGGTAAGGGTTCTAAGGGTTTGATTCAAGCTATATTCAATGATTTTAGTTTTAAAGAATCTGCTGATTTTATTGATAATATTCAATCTATTGTTACTGAATATATGAAATTAAGTGCTTATAGTGTTGGTATTAGTGATTTAATTGCTGATGATGATACTAATAAAAAAATTATTCAAGCTGTTAATTCTAAAAAGAAAGATGTTCAAAATTTAATTGACCAACTACATCTTGGTATTTTTGAAAATTCTTCTGGAAAAAGTAATGAAATTGAGTTTGAAACTAAAGTTAATGCTCTATTAAATGCTGCTGCTAAAGATGCTGGGAAAATTGGAAGAACTAGTTTATCAGCCGATAATAGATTTGTTATTATGGTTAATTCTGGTAGTAAGGGTAAAGCTCTTAATATTGCTCAAATGATTTCATGTCTTGGACAACAAAATGTTGATGGTAAAAGAATTCCATATGGATTTGAAGATAGAACTCTTCCTCATTACAGTAAATATAATGATACTCCAGCTGCTCGTGGTTTTGTTGAAAGTTCTTTTATTCAAGGTCTTACTCCTGAAGAAGTTTACTTTCATGCTATGGGTGGTAGAGTTGGCTTAATTGATACTGCTGTAAAAACTAGTCAAACTGGATATATCCAAAGAAGATTAATTAAGGGACAAGAAGATTTAAAGGTTGCTTATGATATGACTGTCAGAAATAATAAAGGTAAAATTATTCAATTCCAATATGGAGATGATAATATTAATCCTATGAAGACTGAGAATCAACAAATACCTTTAACTAGAATGAGTCTTGAAGAAATTTATTCTCATATGGCTGTTCCTGAAGACGATACTTCTAAATCTATATTTACTACAACATATGATGAACCGACTAGAAAAAGAATGAAAAAACAGAAAAAAAAACTACAATATAAACTATCTCAATATATTCAACATATGGTTGATTCAAGAGAAAAATTATTAAAAAATGTTTTCAATTATGAAAAAAATATTGTTGTACATATTCCTGTTCATTTTCATAGAATTATGAATAATCTACAACATCAACTAAATATTCAACCCGATTTTATTGTAAATATTACTCCATTAGAAATGTATGAAATTGTAGATGACGCATTTAAATCAATTGAATCTCATAAACTTACAAAACCTACCGAATTATTTAAAATTGCATGGTATTATTACTTAACATCTAAAGAACTTTTAATGGTAAGAAGATTTAATCGTAAAGCTATTATTATGTTAATGGAAACATTAATTCTTAATTATAATAAAGCTATTGTTCATCCAGGAGAAATGGTTGGAATGATTAGTGCTCAGAGTATTGGGGAACCTACTACACAAATGACACTTAATACTTTCCATTTTGCTGGTGTTGCTAGTAAATCTAATGTTACTAGAGGTGTTCCTAGAATTGAAGAAATTCTTTCACTCAGTGAAAATCCTAAACAACCTTCTACTACTATTTATCTAAAAGAAAATGAACAAACTAATTTAGAAAGAGCTCAACAAATTAAATATTTACTTGAATTTACAAGTATAAGAGATATTACTAAATCAATCAGTATTTGCTTTGACCCCCAACTTTCATCCACACTTATTGACGCCGATAGAACACTTATTGAAGAGTATAATGAATTTCAAAAAATTATGGAAGATTGTGGTGGTATTATAGAAAAACCTAAATCAGGTGAAGAATATTCTAAATGGATTATTAGAATTGAATTATCAAAAGAAGAAATGATGGACAGAAATATTAATATGAGTGATATTCATTTTGCTATTACCAATTCTCTTAAAAATGAAGTTGAATGTGTATTTAGTGATTTAAATTCAGATAATCTTGTATTTAGAATTAGATTACTCCATTCTAAATCTTTAATGGCTAGTAAAAAAAATACTCTCGACCAAACTGATGAAATTTACTTACTTAAAAATTTACAGGATAATATCTTAGATAATATAATTCTTAAGGGTATAAAAGGCATACCAAAGATTATTATTAGAACTATCAAAAATTATATGATTGAAAAAGATGGAAATTTTGTTCCTGAAGATATTTGGGTTTTAGATACAGTTGGAACTAGTTTAAAAGAAATTTTATCTATTGATTTTATTGATAATAAACGAACTTATAGTAATGATATTCAAGAAGTGTACAAAACATTAGGTATTGAAGCTGCTAGACAGTGTATTTATAACGAATTGGCAGAAGCCTTCTCAGATACTACATATATTAATTATCATCATATGTCTATGTTATGTGATAGAATGTGTGCTACACTAAAAATGGTCAGTATATTTAGACATGGTATTAATAATGATGATATTGGTCCTATCGCTAAAGCGTCATTCGAAGAAACTCCTGAAATGTTCCTTAAAGCTGCTAGACACGCTGAATTAGATTTATTAACCGGTGTCTCTTCTAATATTATGTGTGGACAACTTGGTAATTATGGAACTAGTAGTTTCCAAGTTTTACTTAATATGGATGAAATTAATAAATTAGAATCTGTTACTTTAGATTCTTCAATTAAAATTGGTAATATGTTGAGTGTTGATAATCCTAATGATATTTGCTCTAAACAGAATATTGTTATTAACAGCACTACTACACACATTGATACAGCAAAAACTGGTGATATTGATGATGATTATGATATGGGACTATAATAATTTAATTTCTTACAATAATTTATATTATAAGAAATGAGTATTTCAAATAAAATTATGGATAATGTTATGAAAATATATGATTTATCGTGCAGTTATATAAATATGTTTTTTTTATCGAATTTATATGTTGATAATGACCCGCAACTTTATAAAAATATTATGTTTGATAGTGAATATATTGATAATGAAAATATTATTATATTAGCTAAAATTTATATTAAAATGAAAAAAATAAAGAACATTTTATCTTCATTTATAAGAATGTATAAATTTAAAAAAGCTATTTTATATGATTGTAATACTGATTTATATCTCAATAGTTTAGATAATTTTCACGATAAATTTAAAATTACTTTACTAGAAAATAATACCAAATATAAATTTAGATTAAGTAATCTTGTAAATTATTGGGTCGAATCATTATTAAATCACGAAGCTTTGTTTTCAAAACCTATTTGTTTAAAAAATCCACACACCAACTTAGATATTTCTGTTTCTAATTTGTATAATATTTATTTTAAATTAATTGATACTGGATTTACTATCCCCCTTTCTATTTCAGCTTTTTTTTCATGTAATATGAATATAGCTTTATTTTCATATAGATTTTATCCTATGCTTAAAGAAAAAACTATTGAAAATTTTATTAACTTACCTAACAATGTTTATGATAAATGGGACCAAGTTATAAATATGTTACATGAATATAGAAAACATATAAAATATTTAACATTTACTAACTTTGTTTCATACAACGATAAAATTATTATTTGTAAAAAATTAAAAAATGTGCTTTATGAATATTTAAAATTTAAATTTTCTTGTAACCCTTTAATTAAAAAACAAGCTAATATCAAGGCAAAAAAAATATTGAAACAATATATGAGAAAAAATCCATATTTTGGATTTGACAAAGACGATACAGAAGTCATAGAATATATACCTATCAGTGAAAGACCTAGGATTATTCCTCCGCCTCCACCACCTCCTCCTCCTCCTGTTGTTAATACTAATATAGTTTTACCTTCTCCACCACCACCTCCTATAATTTCTAATAATGAAGTTATAAACCCATTTGTAAGCTATAGACAATTACCTAGAACTCCTCCAGCAACATCTAATTCACCTAGTTCTCCAAATGTAAATATCAGAAATTCATTATCTTTATTCAGAAGGTAATCTCATTTTTTTATTAATTTTTTTTGGTTTTTTCGCGTTTTTTATTTGTTTATCTGTATTTTTATATTTTTCTCTTGTTTCTTCTATTTTTTTTATTGATTTAATTAAATAATCTTCCATATCGGTCTCTAAACTTTCCATTCCTTTTTTATCAATATTATTAGATAAAATATAATTTGTAGAATCTTTAGAATTAACCAATAAATCTATCTCAACATTAATTCCTAATAATTTATTACGTTTGATATGTATTATTACATATTTTTTACTATTTTTTTCTGTATTAAATCCTTTTATAGATGTATTTAATATTGAACCTTGCTTTGTCTGATTTATTATTAAAGCTGGTATATCATATCTTTTAAAAATTAAAAATAAATCAAATCCTGTAATTGAATAATCTTCTCCCTTTATTATTTTAGATATTTCTTTATTTTTTTCCTCTTTTGTTAATTTAGTTTCAACATTTTTTACTAATGTTTTATTACTTTTATTTTTAAAGGCATTTATTAATGAAAAAATCTCCCAGTTTTTTGTAATATTTTCATTTTTACTATTTGTTTTTTTCATATCTGAATACCCTTTAATTAATCCTATTTTATGTTCAGGCATATTTAATTTTATTTGCTCCTCTATTAAATCTTTCTTTATTTGTTCTATTTTTATTTTTTTTCCTTTTAATTTATTTAAAACATTTTTTACTAATATAAATCCACAAGTTTTATTTTTTTTGTTAAATCTCTCCATTTTTATTTCACCATTATTATTTTTTATTAATATATCCTTCAAATCTTTTTTAATTTTATTATCCACATTGTTTAAAATACAATTATCATTATCGATAATTTCTTTTACTTCTACTTCTTTTTCTTCTACTTCTACTTCTTTTTCTTCTACTTCTACTTCTTTTTCTTCTACTTCTACTTCTTTTTCTTCTACTTCTACTTCTTTTTCTTCTACCTTTTTATCCTCAGATACATCATATACTTTATTTACAAAATCTATTGAATTTTCGGACTTTACTAATTCATAAATATTTTCTGATTTAATATATTTACTTTTATTTCTAGATATTAATTTTTTATTAAAATAAGAGTTTAATAATACATCTTCTAATAAAATTATTTCATTATCATTAATTTTGTAACTAACATAATTAAATGACAAAAATTCACGTTTTGTAAAAAGATAGTTTCTTATTTTTGAAAATCTTAAAAGTTCATCTGCTAATTTATTGTAATATAAAGTTGTATTATCTTCATTATTAAATAAATTGGTTTTTGGTATTGTCAACATACATGTATTTTGTCTTAAAAAAGCACAACCATTTGTATTTTCGCATGATTTTTTATCTAAACCGAGACAGGTTATTAAATCATCATAGTCATCTAATATTTCCAAATTTATTTCCACAAAATCTATCGCTCCTGATAAAATTTCCTTTAATTTAATTATAATACTGTCTAGTTTTTCAATATAGCTTTTTTCCATATTATTAATCATTTCCTCTAATTCTTTTTTTCTATATTTTGATTTATCATCGGATAAAATTATTTTTAACGTATTTCTGAACATACTGTAAAAGTTATTTTCTAATTTTATACTTTTCACAATTCTTTTTCTTTCTGTATCTACTTCATTATTTTTCATAATACTTTCATCTATTTCTAACTCATTATTTCCAGAATACGACATCTCTTCAGTTAATTCGTCATTAATAACTAATGATAAATCTGGTTTAACAGGAACCATTTGATTTGTTATTGTTTTAATTCCTACTATTACATTATCGTCTATTATCTTTGATTTTGGGTCGCAAGGTATTCCTAATTTAGAATATTTTATTAATAATTTTTTTGTTTCATTATAATCTAAATAACTATTTTTAATATCATCTATATATATTGTCTCGGCGTTATTATTTAAGTTTATCGTTGATGGTTTTGTTGGTATATAAATATTTTTACCATTATCTTCAATTAAACCCCCGATTACTTTATTACTACTATTAAATATCTGAATTATTTTCTTTTTATTTAATTTTTTTGCTAATTCACTAAATGATATATTTGTTACATAGTCATATAATGATTTTTTTACACTTGGTTTAGCATTACAATATTTATTTAAATTTTCTTTTATTTTCATTATTACTGAGTGCAATTTTGGAAAATTATCATAATTGTCCTTATCGTTAAAAAACTTTTTTACATTCCATTTTGATTTTCTTTTATCTTCTTTTTCTAATTTCACACTACATAATGGTTCATAAAAATTATCTTTATTAATTACTATTAATGTTTTTTTTGATTTATCATAAAAGTTACTAGAATAATAATTCATTGGACATATTACTTCGACCTTAGATGTCAAAATATCATTATCAATATTTTTTATTATTATTAAATTAATACCTTCATTAAATAATACTCCACCATCATTTATTGGTTTACACACCAAATCCCAAATATATTTATAATCTATTTTTTCATTTTTATCCATAAAAAAATCTATAAAATTTTCAAAAGCATTTACTATTTTTTGTTGTATATTTTTATTTTTTAATTTTATAAGTAATTTATTATTTTTATATTTTTTTATATCAATATCAATATCTAATACTTTTCTTTCAAATAACTTAGGTAATATACCGTTTTGAGCTGTCATAAATTTATCTAATGTTAAATTTTTTATAAAATCATTTTTAAAATCATTTAAATTTTTTGTTGATATTCCATAATTTGAGGATTTTTTATTATAAAATTCATAAACAGATGACAACATTGATAAAAATGATTGATTTGGATTTATAGTTACTCCTATTCTAAATAAACACCAATTATTTTCTTTTAATCTTTCATCATTTGGTCCTTTTTCATATTTAAAACATGTACTTCCATCAAAATTCAAAAAATTTTGAATTATAGGATTTATGATTCCTAATTGATTTTTCTTCAATGGAAAATTATCCCAATTACTTGGAATATTGCTTCTCTTAGAATCATCTAACTGATATTGATCTTCTCTTTCTTCATCCTCGATATTTTTTACTTCTTCATCATTCGGTGTATGCTTACAATGCCCTTTAAATCTAGATTTTGAACCTTTATGAGGTAAATTTTTTCCTTCTATTATTTTTTCCTTCAATAATGAATCATCCATTTTTTCTAATACATCAAAATTTAAACTTCCATCTTCATTTAACCATTCCTTTTTCTTTTCTAATAATTTTTTCCATGATTCTGGTTTAAAATTATATTTATTATTTTCATTTATATTAATTCCTTTTGGTGGTGATTTAAAACAGCACGGAGTACACAATCCAGGCACAGTTTGCTTTGATCCTAAAAAACTTGGATACATTTGTTTGTATGCTAATTTTTTAACATCTCCGTCTTTTTCATCATAATGAGGTATATCTTGATCTTTTCTATGCATTCTTTTATCACTAAATTCATATATAAATTTGCCTTCCGGAACTTCAGATTTATCATCTTTTATAACAGCATCCCATCCTCCACATACTCCTTTATCTACTTGTTTTAAAGATAGTGGCTTATTTGACATTCCTTCTCCCTTTGGATCTTTTATACACCAAAATCTGGGACAAATATAGTTATATTTTTTATTGTCTTTTGCTGTTTTTGAACCATATCTTAAAACACCATCATAAGATTTCATATTATATTTTTTATCTATCTCATCTATTTCCTTTTTTTCTTCATCTGTTATAAGCACAGGTTGACGTCTATTGGTCCATTGACATATTGTGCTATATGATTTATATGGATCGTCAGCACTTTTTTGAAATAATTTTGGCTCATATTTTTTTCTTCTTTCTTCAAAATAATTATTTTGACCACTAATTCTTTTACCTTTTATAGAAAATTGTATTTCATCTTCTTTACTTCCACCTTTATAAATATCATTATCTTCATCTGAATCTGAAGCAGAATCATAATCATTAAAATTATCATCTTCGCTCTCTTCTTCTACTATATCATCTTCACTATCTTCATCTACTATATCATCTTCACTATCTTCATCTACTATATCATCTTCACTATCTTCCTCTACTATATCATCTTCACTCTCTTTTTCACTTTCTTCCTCCTCCTCTTCTTCTTTATCTTCTTGTTTATCTTCCTCTACTATATCATCTTCGCTCTCTTTTTCACTTTCTTCCTCCTCCTCCTCTTCTTTATCTTCTTGTTTATCTTCCTCTACTATATCATCTTCGCTCTCTTTTTCACTTTCTTCCTCCTCCTCCTCTTCTCCTTTATCCTCTTCTTTCATATCTTCTTTTTCTTCTTCACTATCTTCTAATAATTCAAGTTCATCTTCACTATCTTCTTCAATTAAATTATTTAAATCAGGGACAGCTATTATTTCGTTCAAATTATCTTCATTTTTATCTTCAACTATATCTTCGTTTTCCTCACTATTTTCTTCTTCATCTTCACTATCTTCTTCACTATCTTCTTCACTATCTTCTTCTACTATATCATCTGAATCAGAATCTGTTTCAATTTCAATATCTATTTCAGATTTTTTTCCAAAAACAACAGGACCTGTTTTTACTATATCGTTTTCCCTAATATCATCTATTGCCCTTTGTTGCTTTTCATTTAGTTTTTTTTTACATAATTTATTTACTTTTATATTAAATTCACTAGATATATTTTGAAAAATAATTTTAACTATAGAATCAATATAAACTGGTATATTTTGTAAATAATTAATATCATCGATATTTTTTATTGATATTTTAGTTTTTTCATAATCATCAATAAAAATTTTAGTTTGAAATCCTGGATTACTTTCAATAATTTTTTTAGATCCATTTGAATCTAACATTGTTTGAATTTCGTCTTGCCACTCAGATATAATATTTAACGCTTTTTCTTCGCTATTAATTTCTTTTGGAAAATTCTCTTTTAATTTATCTAGAATATCTTTTAAACTATTATTCATTTTTTTTTGGGTAGTAATAAATGATTTAATACTATCTTGAAGGTGAAACACATTTACTCTTTTATAAACTAATTCAATTACGTCATTTTGTTTCTTAATTTTACCTTGTATTATATTAAAAACCGAAGATATACATCCAATATATTTTGTTAAGTCAATTGAACTTTTATTTTTTAAAACTAGTGTATATTCTAAATTATTTACTGTTACAGAACTATCTAATATTGTTTCAAAATTAATGTATATATAACCTGTTTGTTTTAAATAATTTTTTACTTTTTTTAAAATATTGTTATTGACTGAATCGTTAATAATTTTATTAATTTCATTTATTTGTAATAAATTATTTTTCCCTGATGAAAATTTAATGTTTAAATTTCCATTCTCATAAAATTCACAAAATATTTCATAATTTATTTTTTTAAATGAATGTTTTATGTAAAAACCTAATGAATGCTTTTTTGATAATATCCTAGTTAGATTTAAAATAAATGCCTTAGTATTATTATTATTAGCATATAATGATGGTATTTTTACACCATTTATTGATATATTATCATCTGTAAACAGTCTATAAATATTATCATAATTTTTTCCCGGATTATATTTTATAAATGGAACAGAATCGCTAGAGTGAATTATTTTAAATAATATTTCCAATGGAAGTTTAATATCAATATTTGGTTTGAGAGTTATATCTATTTCAGATATACCTTTATCATCATAAGGAATAATTTTTTTACAATTATTATAAATATCATAAAATAAATCTATTTTTTCATTTTGTTTATTATAATATTTTGTAATTTTATTTTTATCATCTAGGTATAATTTTTCTCTATTATTATCTAATTCTTTTTTTGTTTTTACATTTTTAAACAATAGTGGATAATACAATTTTAATAAATATTTATCAGTAAAGTTGTCTTCTTTAAAGTGATTTAAAACATCATCTGCGATACATAAGTAAATATTATTATTTTCTAATGGAAAGTATTTAAATAGCAGATAGGCATTTT
>VMHT01107888.1_pt1 | contig 16108 bp, 11 predicted proteins | sample 4693611 | NCBI WGS metagenome assembly VMHT01 (sample SAMN12280063, study PRJNA550983) | marine metagenome | isolation source: seawater sampled from same location over 5 years 0.02-0.2 micron viral filtrate | place: USA: collected off the coast of southern California halfway between the port... ... | reverse complement strand
GTGATATTCCTACTACAGTTCGTCCGGGGATGTCCATTGGTGGCTATCCCGAACTCAATACCGAGACAGGGGAATACTCCATGCCTCCTCTTGATGAACACATGGACGCTTATTTTCATCAAATTCATGATTTTGCACCAACGGAGGCGTTTGACCCCTCCCTTTCACCGTCGCCCGAACCGCAGGTCATTTCTTCACCTGTTCAGCCCGCTTCTCCTGTAGCGGGTGCTTCTCCGGCTCCATCTCCGGTTCGGGCGGCACCTTCTTTCCCGCATACTGCGAGACAGCAGTATCAGCAATTGCGACCGCAAATTGGACAACTTGACCCCATGCAGTTCCGACAACTGCTTGAACAATCGGGTCGTCGCAGACCCATGCCGATGAGCAATGCGCCTCTTTCTCCCATGGATGCGGCGGCACAGCGATTCATGGCTGACCCACAGCAATCTCTTCTCAGTGAATACTACAAGTCCATGGACGAAGCCATGGATGATGTCATGCGAATTGTAAAAGGTGGACGACAATGAGCAAGAAAGTGTTGATTCGCAAACAAGTCGGTAGCGGCAACATCTTGTACACTCGTGATGTAGGAAGAGGCCAAGGTGGTGGGTTTATGGAAGACTTGGCCGCTCTTCGTGGTGGAGCGAGAGGACTCAATGCTCAAGGACGACAATCCTTCATTCCCGGCGCACAACTTGGTGATGCTAAACCCACGGGTATGCAACGCCTTGCGGCTGGTGCCAACATCGCTGGTCGTGGACTTGCCGCCGCTTTGACGGGTCTTCAAACAGCATACGGCCTACAAGGAGGCAATGTTGGTGCGCTTGGAAACATCGCAGACACTTATGCGGCAAATGTTCCCGGTTTGACAGCGAACAGACCTACTGAGGCACAGCAGGCCCAAAACATGGCCACGGAAGTATTCAACCAGCAACAACAGCAAATGGCTAATGACGCTATGATGCAACAAGTGAATCCAGCACCCGCTAATCAAAGTGGCCCTATAGGAAACCAACTACCGGGTCAAACACAAGGCACACCACTTGGTCAACTATCTCCACCGGCGGGCTTATCAACGCCAATCGTCCCGCCAGCAGACCCTATGCAACAAACTTTACAAATAGAACAACCAGCGGCACAGCCAGCACAAGTAAGTCCCGAATTAGTTGAAGCAACACAAGGTGCAGTGGGAGGGATGTATTCACCACAAATACAACCCTACCAAGGTAATACAAATCTTACGAACACAGCAAATCTTATTCGCGTAAACAGACCTGTTTTAACACCGGCAACTCCACCAGTAGCGAGCGGTGCTGACAATGTTGCCCCAACTGTTCCATTACCAACTGTTTCCGAAAGGCGGATAGGACTCTCGCCTACCGCGAACACAGGTGGTGCAGATGTTTCGGCTGTCCAACAAGAGGGCTTCAATTTCGTTACAGGTGAACAAGGGAACTTCAACACTGCTGTTCCTCATTATCAGCAATTGGGAGAAGTAGATTTTACCCCTCCGGTCGGTGGCAGGATAAATGTTGGCAACAGTCCCTTTACGACTGGCCCAAACGGTGAGATAATTGACAAGAAAACAGGCCAAGTGGTTTCTTCTTCTTCAATAAAAAATGCGGCATTTGCTATGCAAGTGCTTAACGAGTTTGGCGACATGCTTCACAAAGCCGACCCACATGTGGCCGGTGCGGTGGTCATGCGTGTCTTTTTGGAAAAAATGCTGAGGAAGTGAATAGCATGAGCGACATGGAGGAGTTTATTCACGACATGGACAGGAAGATGTCTGCAAAGTCGTTTGAATACTTCTTCAAGGAGATTTTGGGCTTTGATTATTCGGGCCATCACCAGTCGTGGGACAAAGGACTGGCTGGCAACCGCTACTACTGCGTGAAAGCATCTCGTGACCACGGCAAGTCTGTGTTCTTCATGTCCTACGCCCTGTGGATTGCCGCCTTTCAACCCGGTAAGCACATCATGATTTTCTCGCACTCGTTGGAACAGACGCTTGAACACATGCGTTTCATTCGTCAAAACATTGAGAACACACCTTCCATTCGCTACCTTATCCCCGAAGGCCGACCATGGCGTAAGACCTACTTTGAGTTCAGCAACGGTAGCCGTATCATGGCCAAGTCGGTCGGCGGTGGTACTCGTGGTTTCCACCCGGATGTTGTGTTGTGTGACGATATTCTGTGGGGTACGACGGGTACCGAACTACAGCGTGCCGCAGACTGGTTTTACGGTGTCCTGCTTCCTGTTCTCCACCACACGGGTCGCCTCATGATGGTGGGTACGCCGTTTTCGTACAACGACCTGTATTCTCAGTTGGAGCAGACCGAGACATTCCAAGTGGAGACATATCCTGCCATCAACAAAGAGGGTGAAGCCCTGTGGCCGGAGCGTTGGGATTTGGATTCGCTTGACGAGCGACGACTCACCATGCCAGCCATTCAGTTTTCTCGTGAGTACCTGTGCGAACCCATTCACGATGTTGCCAGTATGTTTCCTAACGACATCTTGGAAAAGGCACGCAACAAAGACCTCGTATTGCTTGACCGGGCTGAAATGGAATACGATGAAGACGGTGAAGCAGTTGGCGTGTTTGGCCAACACTTCATTGGATGGGACACCGCTATCGCATCGGACAAAAACGCTGACTTCACCGCCATGACGGTTATGCGTATGGTTCCGGGTGAGGATGTGAAGCAAATTGTCGGCATCGTCCACGAGCGTGGTATGTCGGGACTGGCGCAGAAGAATCAAATTATGATGCTCAACAACCGCTTCCAGCCCGACCTTATTGAATTGGAAGGGAACAACTTCCAGCGTATGTTCCAAGCCGAACTGCTTGAGATGCGCCAAGACATCCCAATCAAGACTTTCATGACGACACGCACACGCAAGGAAAGCCTGTTCATGTCCCTCTTGATGGCCTTTGAGCAAGGCCGCATTCAAACTCCATACGGCGACAAACGAAGCCGTGAGTTCACTCACAAGTTGGAAACTGAACTCAACCGCTTCGGTATGCAAAAGAACGGTCGCTTGGAAAGCGTGGGCACGCACGACGACTTGGCCATGTCTCTTGCACTGGCAAACTGGGCTACCAAGGAGTTCAAAGGCTCAGTTGTCCTGCTTGATGATGTGCTACCGGGCTTTGATGAGTGGATTCGTGGTAAACCACATCGCTCAAAAGAACACAATCCTGCCGAGGGATGGATAATTCCATGATGTATCCTTTTGATGATTGGGGGTTTTGAAAATGAATAACTGTGAATGTGGACATTGTGTTGGAATGGGAACTGCTTGGGACTCACTTGAAAAGAAACTGTGCCCCGAAGGTAAAGCGGCGGCGAAGCGGAAGTTCAAGGTGTACCCTTCGGCTTACGCTAACGGTTGGGCTGTCCAATACTGCCGAGGTAAATTCCGCAAGAAGAAGGGGAAGAAGAAATGATGGACTTTGATTATGTCATGGCTTTCCTCAAAGCAAAGCGTGATGCTCCCAACTACCGTGAGGCCACGGACGAGGAAATGAAGGCAAAGAAAAACTGCGGTACATGCAAAGCATGGGACAGTTCTGCCACAAATGACCCGAACACAGGATACTGTAAATGGTATGATTTCAACTGTATGGCTGACCATATTTGTGATGCGTGGGTGAGGAAAGAATGAGCGACCGTTGCACCTGTCATGATGTTCTCATCGTGAAGAATTTGAACCGATGGTTCAAGGAGAAATGGGTGGATGTGTCCCGCAAGGACAAGGACGGTAAGCACCCACCATGTGGTCGTTCCAAAGCGAAGAAGGGGAGCAAGGGCTACCCCAAGTGTCGTCCGTCCGTCAAGGTGTCCAGTAAGACGCCGAAGACCAGTGGTTCTATGACTGAAGGCCAAAAGCGTGCGGCTACTAAACGCAAGCGTAGCAAAAAGCAAGGCGTGGGCGGCAAACCAACGGTGGTGAAAGCAATGAAAGATAAAAAGAAAGACATGAAAGGCAAGAAGGGTATGGTGATGGTGATTGCGGTCACGGCCAAACCGAAGAAAGTCGGTGTCAAAAAGAAGAAAGATTAAATGAATGGTCAATCCAGTGGTCATTATGTGGGGGAGTCTGTTCATCGGTGACGAGTACGATGTACCGTTGCAGGTCGCAGACGATTTTTCCAACACCGTGTTGAAAAGTATCGCTCAACATCCCCATTTTCAGCCACAAAATGTCCCTCTCAAGACTTTAAATACAGTCATCAAACAAGAAGACGCAGTATCACGGTTTTCAAAAAACGGTGATGGGTGGTTTGAGAGCAAATACGGCACAGACGCCAACACCATCATTCGCATGTGTCGTAAAATGCGCCGACACGACAAAGCGTTTCGGGAAGAGTACGATGACATCATCAAAGACATACGCCGTGTCAAGGCTATGGAAGTTGATTTAACCATCAAGTCTCTTTCGTGGGTTGACGGTATGGAGAGTGTCATACGCAACATCGGACTTGATGACCGTTCACTCAAGGCACTACGAAAGTTTGGCGAATCTCGTGGCATCAGTCTGCAAAAAGCATGTCATCAGTACCTCAAAGCGGTCACTGTGCTTCAACACCTTAACGACAAGTTGGATTGGGATACTGAAGACCAGCAAAATTGGGTTGATGCAAACGATATGAAAAAAGAAGCCCAAAAGATGTGGAAGAACACACTACATCAAATTGATGGGCTAAAGAAGACTGATGTAGCCGCATTGCATTTCGCATCCGACCTTTTACAAGATGAAGGTGCGCTTGGAAGCAGGGAAATTGTGCGAAGAGGTTACGGGACACTCAACAAATCCATGACAGCGGGTAAGATGAGTTCATTGCTCAAAATGTACGGTGAAGAAGTTGATGTTTACAAGGGAAGCGAGCGAAACACCTTTGTCAAGCAAGGTACAGATGGTTTCATCATCAAAGACATGTGGGCATACACCGCTGGCTTTGTAGATGCTGACGGAAGCATTTTCATTTCCGAGCGTGGCGACCCTCGTGTGACGATTGTTGCCAGTGGCGACAATGGATTGAGTCATTGTGAAGAGTTGCAAAAAATGATTGGATGCGGTCGCCTTGTGTCCGATGGTAAGTTGGCAAAAAACACCATCAAACCTGTTCATCGCCTTATTTTCTCGTCAAAGAACGATATTCGTGAAATCCTTAAGGGTGTTCTTCCTCATCTCAAACTTAAATCGTTGCAAGCAAAGGCTGTTTTGAATTACCTTGAAGAGAAGGACACCATGCGAAAGACTGAGTTGTACCAATTGGTGACCTACAACAATTGGAAAGAGCATAAAAACAAGGCCGCATCTCTTCTTGACAAGTGGGGCTTGAACGCTGATACGATAGGCGGGTATGCTGAGGGATTGTGATGGCAGAAGAACAGGGCAGAATTTCACGCTTTCTTTCAGCGTTGGGTACGCCTTTTCGCCGTAAGGAATCACCTACACCAACCATGCCGTTGTGGACGAGCGGTATTCAAGAGCCAGTCATGGCACAGGGTATCACCATACCCGCACTGTACGCAGTGAGCAATGAATCGTTAATTCTTCGTACAGTGCTTGCGAAATTGCGTCAAGAGATGTTTCGTCGTGGGTATTATTGGGAAAAGCGGTTTGCCAAAAAATGTGTAGTCTGTGATGAAGAATATCAAAGTGAAGTGGAGGAGTGTAAAGAGTGTGGTGGGCCTGTGCGTTCTCCTGACATCAACGAGTTGACTTACCCCAAATGGCTTCTTAAACAAGAAAACAGTATGGAGCAGTCGTTCATCAATGTCCTCAATGAGATAGAGGCCGACCTCAACATTGTGGATGATGCTTTTTTGATATTGGTAAAAGAGTATTTCATTGACCCTAAATCCAAAGAAGTGGCGTTCTACCGTATCAAGGAAATCATGCGTGGCGACCCTATTTTCATGCGTATCGTTGCTGATAAGCGTGGTGTGCGCGGTGGCCGATACAGAACATGCCTTATTCATCGTGACCAAATCAAAACACACGCTGAGGATGACAGTTGTGAGATATGTGGTGCTGACCTTCATGATGTGCATTATGTGAACATGGCAGGAAGTGGAAAGACCCAATACTTTGTTGAGGGTGAAGTGCTTCATGTGAGCAAGTACAAAGCATCCAAATTGTACGGTCGTTCGCCTGTGAACACAATGTGGCGACAAGCCATGACACTTACAGCCATGGACAATTACATCTACACTGCTTACCAAAAACGACGAATGCCAAAGGGCATCGTATCGGTCACTACCGACAACTTGGAGTCCATGAAGTCGTTTTGGAAGGCTGTGGATGAAAAAATGGAGCGTGACCCCCACTATGTTCCAAAAGTTGGTATTGAATCAGCCACGGGTCGTGGTGGTGTCAACTGGATAAAGTTCATGGACACGCTTGAGGAAATGCAATATATCGCTGTGAGAGATGAAATACGAAATCGCATAGCCGCATTCTACGGTGTTTCGTCGGTTTTCATGATGGATGCCGGTAAAAAAGGAGGTCTTAACAACGAAGGTATGCAGATTCTTGTGACGAATCGTGCTGTTGAATTTGGACAAAAAGTGTACACAGAAGTTTTGTTCCCTCGTTTGCTTAAGCAAATGGACATCAACGATTGGAAACTGGTGCTTTATCCCAATGAAGAAGAAGACGAAATTACTCGTCTTCGCCGTGATGAGCAAGAACTCAATGTTGCTCAGCGTATGGCTCAACTCGGCTTTACTCCTGAACTCCTTGAAGACACCGCCGACCGAGACATTCGTTTCACATACAAGCGTCCTGAACCTCAACCTCAGCAAGCCGCACCACCGGGCATGCCGCCCGGTATGCCGCCCGGTATGCCGCCGGGTATGCCGCCAATGCAAGGCGCAGGGCCACAAATACCACCGCAACTTGCTCAACAAATCATGCCTCCATCACAGCCCGGTGGTCAAGGCACGGGACTGCGAAATCGTGGGCCAGCGGCACCTCAACGCCGTGGAACCATGGGTAGTGGGGCACCGTTTAGCAATGTGCAACAACGAGGCCCACCGACCTCTATGCAACAAAACCTGAGTAACGCACTACTGGATGCTCGTCGCCCTCGTGGACAGTAATCCTCTTAAAGACGAAAGACATGAGGCGAACATAGCAGGGATAAACATGGACTTGTTAAAAATGCACCCAATGGCACGAAAAATGGAGCAGGCGCAGAAATCTTTCATCACTGCACTTGAAAATGGCGACGGTCAAATGGCTAAGCAACACCTTACTGAAGTGCAAAAACTCAGTGATTTTTTGGCTGATGATTTGCATCAAGAGATTGCAAAATCCGATGTTGTCACGCCCCAAGGCCCACGAGATATGTTTGCTGGTGGTGTGCCGGTCATAAAGATGCAACCGGAAGAAGCATCAAAGCCTGTCATTGAAGGACAGCGACTCGGATTTATGTCATCTTCTCGGCACAACTCGCAGTACAAGCGAAGTGCAGGCTCCTACGGTCGTCGTGTTTGAGGTGATTTTGTGAGTGAATCCAATGATGCTGAGCAATTGATTGGTGTTCTTATCAACAAAATGGAGTCCATGGATTCCAATCTCACGCTACTCAAGGCTGAAAATAATGCCCTCAAAAGACTCATCAACAATCCACAACAATTGCTTCGTAAAATGGGACTTGTCAATGTCTCTACTCCTTTTACTGATGATTTGCAAGTTGACCCCTTCCGGGGAGACATAAACCTTGAAGGTGGAGCATTGCTCAAGAGTTCCCCCGAAATAGGTACGATGAGCAATGAGGATATTCACGCCATGTCGTGGGAAGACATTCATGAAATGGCATTGGGCGCAAAGGAGGGAACGCAATGAAACCACGACAAGTAGAAAACGGTTACTTAACAAAAGCCATTGAACTTGAGCAACGACTTGAACGCTTATTGAAAGCAGACGAGGAACACAAAAAGAAACTTATTGCATGTCTCAAAAAGAAAGGCGGAGCCGCTGGTCTTGAGGAGTGTGCCGATGCTTGTGGTATGTCCAAGAGTAAATGCAAGAGCCTCATCAACAGTATGGACAATGTGAAAATGTCGCCACATGGTGATGTTATTCTAACAGATGGCTTGCAAAAAGGCGAGGATAAAGACTGTTGCCCTAAATGCGGAAGTAAAATGGAAAAGGGTGGCTGTATGAAAATGGGTTGCGGCGGTAAAATGGCAAAAGCCCAACCCGGATTTAAGTCTGAGAAAATCACTGATGTTAATCCTGCATTCTACGCTGAGTCGGGTGGACAGACCAAAAGTGGTTACTTTACCACCAACGGGCGCACCATTGAGACTGAGGACGCACCAAAGAAAAAGAAGCCCAAAGAGTCCAGCGATATGGAACGACTCAGTTCACGAATGAATCCTCATGACGGGGGCGGTGCCGAGCGACTGGATTCTGCTGGTGAAGCCAAGCCTTTGAAGAAAGCCAATCCAATGACAGCCATGCGTGAAAGAGGGGGAATGACGATTTGTGGTCTTTGCGGTGGCACAAATCGCACTGGTTGTCAACTACCACAGCATGGTGGAATGGACTTGCTCGCTTGCCCACAATTTGTACCGCTCCAATAGGGCGGTGATGGTGTGAACGACCACTTCTATGTGTGTAGCAATCAATTGCTAAAATCACTTGATGATGGTCTTGACCTCGTTTATTCGGCGGCTGAGTACATTCTCGCCTACGAAGCACTTGACACGCCTCCAAGCGAACCGCTGTTCAAATCACTCAAAGCCACGGCTGAGATGATATACAAACAAGAGGAAGATGCAACGGAAATAGAGAGGCCGTATCATCTTCCCGAAGGTAAAGGGTATCTCTTTGCCCTACAACACACGCACGGTGAGCCTACCAACCATGTATGGAAAGATGGGCTTCAATCACCCGTGAACAAAAAGCACGCTCACGCTGTGTGGCCGTACTATCAACCAAAGGACGGTACGCATCCTTATCAGCGGCACCACTTCCCGTTTCACGAAGTCAATCACCCGCTTCTTCGTACCAACGCAGTGACAGGTATGCCCGTTTATGTGGAGATGCTACGCAATTGGGCACTGGGTGGGCACGGTGAAGCCGAGAAGGAGATGGAAAAATCGTTCTTTGATACTCTCGGTAAAAAGCATCCACTTGTAGGAGGTTATCAAAGGGATGAAGGAAAGAAAGTCAATATCGTCGGTGATACTCGTCCTAACGGTACTCTCCTTCATCACCAGCATGACCTTTACGAGCGAGATTATTTCCGTTGGTTAAAGCAAAATATCAATCGGCAAGATGAGTTAAGTGCTGAGGGGTTGAACGATGCTGAGGTAAAGGAGCAACTTCGTAAAGAACACTTTGCTGACCGGGCGGCTATGTGGGAGGCTGATGACGATAGCAACATGGTGTTGGATGATAAATACGAAGAGCACCCAACCCGACTTGGGCATCTCGGTTATATGCTCGGCCTTGAGTGGTTTAGCCCCGAAGAACGCACAGCCATTGACGAACACATTCGTGAAAAGGGTCTTGATGAGCATGATTTGATTTCACTGCCGAATGGACAAAAGTTTCCTGCGGCTCGTTTGGTTTACAACGCTCTCATGCGTATGACACCTGAAATGAATTGGGCTATCCGTCCGACAACACACATGGGACGCAACGCACACTACTATCAAGAAAGCAACGACAACGATTACACGAAGGGTGAAGAGGGTATGTTCCTTCAACAAGGATTGGGGACATTGGCTCACGAACCTTTGGATGAGTTTGACGGGCAATCCGTTTCGGAAATGATTCTTGAGCGCATCCGAGATAATTACGGTATTACTGGTCATCAAAAAGTCCTTCCACGCCTTAACATCCACAAAGAACCCATGAAGGAACTTGACAAGGATGAAATGATAGACGCAATGAAAAGCCATTTTAAAGGAAAAAAGAAGGGTATTGAGAAGGTACGAATGACCAAAGATGACCTTCTGTACTTGGCTGGCTACGACCCCAAGACACGGGAGTTGATGACTGACCATCCAATTCATGGCGGGATGGAAGAACCAATTGTGGATGCTGGAATGATTGACTACCTTGAAGCAGTCGCTAAATTAAGAGCGTCACTTCACGCTGGTATCAAAGACATTCGCAAACATCGTGCCTTTTTCACTTCACCACACGGGCCACATCCAAAAGAAGAGAAGCCGAGTTATTGGCGCACGCACGAGGATGGTTTTACCTATGGCCCCAGTCGTTTTTGGGATTCACCTTTCGCAAGAACGGGTGGGGCTGGTATGGCCTTGGCGACCTACCAAGAAGCCCTTCACGCCACCCACGCAGGTGAGGATGGTTCTTCACCGTTAGTAGAAGACATGGATGACGGCAGTGAAAACTTCTTCCGACCAAACCCTATCAATACCACACTTGCCAATCACTTCATGCCCCTCAAGTCTCGTATCATCGGTGAAAAGACGGGTAACAAATACGGTTCCAAGTTTAAGTATCACAACGATGCTGAACTTCTTCAAAATCTTCTTTCGCCGTTTGGTACATCAAAGAAGTACCCAAACCGTGAAGGCACGACCAACAAGAACAACTACACTGAACACAAAACAACACTCAATCCTGATTACGAGTACACGATTCGGCACATGACAGCGCAAGAGCGTAAAGACAGGTTTGGCACACACTTGCGCCCTCTACAGCACCCACACACGGTTATTCCAACACACCATGTGGGTGGTCTTACAGGGTATGGTTCCTCGCCGTCCGACAGCAACATGTACAAGAATGCACAGTTGGCACATTTTCTTGGGACGCTTGGCGGTCGCATGAATCACCCTCATCAACCAGCGGAAAAATCGCTGATGAAAGTTCAAGACTTCCTTCGTGGTGATGAGGCGTTCAGTGGAGGGGAAAGCAAAGAACACTTCATGGATTTCATGCGTTGGGGTGGGGGTGGCTTCTCATTCAACTCACTGAAGAATCAAGTGTTAAACAACCCGTCTTTGAATCACGGAATGACCGCCATCACACAAGCATCCAAGATTTTGGGTACACAGAACCCACAGGAGATTTTGGATTATCTCATTCACGGTGAAAATCATAATGAATTGAACCGGGCAATGCTCGCACGAGGACTCGGTGAGTTGAATGAAAAGCAATTGAAATCAGGCATTGACTCCATGATGGGAGTCATGACTGAGGAAATGCAAGCGAAGAAAAAGACACAGAAAACAAAAACGACAATGGCGGCTGACGAAAAGGATGCCGTGTCTCGTTTGCTTCAATTCGGCGGTATGTTACCCGCTTCGCAACAAGAATCCGAATTGACAACGATGCTTGAGGAAATGAATCAAGAATTGAAGTTCAAGCGAGAGGCTGGCGCACCCATTGAAGAATTGAGTTCGTTGATGAATGAAATTAACGACACCACACGGCAGTTGGAACGAGCGCAACAAAGCGCACAAAAGAAGAGCAAAAGCACCATGTGGAAACTTGACGCTGACCGAACACAACAGTTGTTTGGTGGCCACCGACAGACCATCGCTGAAACGGCACGAGATGTGCTTCTTCCAAAATACCTTGAGCATGACCCCGATGCTTTCAATCCCGACGACCCGAAGAAGTTCATCGCAAACACCCATCAACTGATGCGTGATGCTCAACGCTACATCGTGTCGGTACCTCACGGTACGCACGGTATTTCTTCAATCAACTACGGTTTGCAGGCTTCCATACGGGACACCGACCCTGCGGCGCAAAACCCGTTTCATACCACTGTTGCCAATCATTTATCCAAAGACGGTAAAATGGTGGACGGAAACATGAGTGTCAATGAAGTGTTAAACATTCTTGGAATAGAAGGGACACCTGTTGCCAAAGAAAAAGCACGAGAATTGATTGACATGTCTTCAGAAATGAACACCCCGTTGTTCGCATCGTCAATCAAGGATGTTCTTCTCAGTGGTAAAATCCCGAACATTGACGGCCTTGACCTCAACCATTTTACTGATGAGGAGATGATGAACAAACCCGAAGAGGATTTGGACGACCACGAAGCGTTCTACCGTCATGCACGAGAAAACGGGTATCATCAAGCCATGAATCATTTCGCACAGCGAACTGACATAAAAGCATGGGGTGGGCATCTTTCTCACGCCATTCCACGAGCCATGGGTATGAAACTTAATCCACAGCAATTCAAAGACTCAATGAAAGCCGCTGGCATAGGTGCTATTCGTGGTGATGTTCATGGGGCGAAGGGTTTTGGTAGCCAAACAAAGGCTCGTAAAACAAACGACACCAAGAATCATCTTGACACGATTGTTCACTTTGACCCTCGTGTGCTTGAGGAAGAGGAGGGAGTGTTTACGCCCGACTTTGAAATTCCCGAAACGGCAGGCATGTCCCAGTATCCGTTGGGTATTCCTTCGCCCGCACATGCGGGATTGACGGACAATTTTGACAGTGGAGCGTGGCATCAAGGGTATGAATTGACTCCTACACTCGGTGCTGAATTTGGTGATGACGGCACCATTCATATTGGTTCAAATGTAGGCACAGGGCTGTATCATTCTGTGCCGCAGGATTTGACCGCCATGATTCACGGAAAAGAAGTGGCACAGCAAGTCTATGCAAATGCTCCTCCGCCCATGTACCCGGACAATCCACATCAAAGCATGAACATGGAAACAGCGGAAACAGCCAGCGCGGTTCCGACCACTATCTCAGCAAGCGAGATGACTGAACTCATCACCTCACTACTTGACCCGGATGTGTTGCTGAGCAAGAGTGACGATGCAAAATGGAGTCCTGCTGTTCGGCCCATGCACCGTATTTTTGATTTGGCTGACCTTGAACACCTTCGTGGTTTCAGCGGCTCGTGGGTTGTAAGCAAATGGTACGATGGGAAGCGAGTCATCATTGTACGCAGTGATGATGAGATTACAGCGTTTGATGAAAACGGTCGCAAGAAGGGACTACGCAAAGGCACCAAGGAAGCACTTGAGAAGATGAACGACAAGAATTACACGCTGGACGCTATTCTTGGTGAAGAAGAATTGAACATCATTGACATCATCAATTACGATGATACCAATGTGGGTGAAATGCAGTTGTTTGAGCGAATGAAAATACTTCGTTCACAGTTTGATAGTCAAGAACCTGTGATTGTTCCCGGCCCTCACGATACCCGTATGACTGATGATGAGGGACTGGCTGACGCTGTGAAGAACCTCAAAGACGACCACGACAACATTTTGTTGCGGGACAACAAATCCACCTACATGCGTGGGGAGCGACGACATCCAAAGTGGATTGTGTACCGTGATAGCCGAGACTTCAACTTCATTATCCTTGACCGTCGTGGCAAAGGCCCGTACACCTATCAGTTGGGTGCTGGCCCTATTCTTGAGATTGAAGGGCTTGGCAACAGGGCCGTGGAACATGACGGTGAACACTACATGGATGTAGGCACAGCGCACAACCAGCGTATGGTGTTCAAGGTTGGTGACATTGTTCGTGCGTCCATCACGGGTATATCCAAGAAAAACCGCAAAAACCGACCTGTGTACAATGTGCAAGTCAAAGAGTTAGAAGGAGAGGGTGAAGGAGAGGGTGCGGCCAGTACAGAATCCCTTGACCTCATGACCAAATCATTCGCACCGATTCTTGTACCACACGACATTGAAATCTCGGAATCACAAATTCAAATTGTTTTGAAGGGAGTTGACACAGTAATGTACAACATGGAAGAAATAGGCGATGTGTGGTATGTCCACTCTCCTAAGAGTACAATGGGAGATTTAACGAAAACCGATTATCCTGTAATCTTGGCTGAAAGCCTCATGCCGTTTTGGTCGTCGGTTGCTCCGTTAATGGTAAAGGGAATACTCAGTAAACAAACTGAAAGTGATGTTACGCCCAAATTACCATCAAAAAAACGCACTGAAAATCAAAGTGCAGGTGTTCTTGATGCAAGTGATGAAAATCGTTTGCTCAAACCAAATCAAACCAAAAAAGCGTTGGAATTGATTACGCGAGCCTTGGACAAAATCAGTAAAGAGAAGATGACATCTACCGGCCCTAAAGGACTTGGAATTGATGTTGGCACTCCGCAAGAATCGCCTCGTGGCCCCACACAACTTCGTAACGAGTCCACCTTACCGGACTTTGACGGCGAAAAGAAAATTACTGATGAAAAGAAAGAGAAGAAAACCGAGCGACTGAACCACATTCAAGTAGAAACAGACGAAGGTGAAAAACTCTCTATAGACTACGATGATGACCAGCCATTGGTGTCTCGTCAATAGCGTGCGATATATATACGATAACAAATAGTCGGATGTTCAATGCTGAGCATTCAACGACCCACTGACGGTATCACTCTCATCAAGAGTGGTAACGATTTGGTTGTTGCTGGCTACGCATCAGTTGAACTTGTTGACAAGCAAGGCGACCTTATTACTCGTTCCGCCCTAAAGGATGCCTTTGACGGCTTCATGAAGGGCGAAAAGTACCGCAATGTGCAGTTGGCTCACTCCAACATTCAAGTTGGTGAAGTCATTGACTCGTACATTGATTCCAACGGACGCATGTGGAAATCCGAAACGGATGACACAGGATTGTTCGTTGTTGTTAAACTCCGCAACGATATAGAGAAGGCTCGTGAAGTGGCCGCTGAAATCCGCAAGGGCAACCTTCGTGGATTTTCCATTGGAGGACAAGCATTCAAGCGAGTGCGAAAGTCCGACATGGAAAAAGGCGACTACCAAGAGATTTCAAAAATGGAGTTGCATGAGGTGACGATTTGTGAAAAGGGTATCAATCCCGAAGCACAATTCCGAATTTTAAAGGAGGACACAAACATGACTGACGAAAACAGCGATTTGACCGAGATTATGTCACGCCTTGAAAGCCGACTGGATGCCATGGAAAAAGGGGAACTTCCTCCTCAACTCCGTGAGCACATGAAGTCCAAGAAAGGTGGCGATGAAGAAAAAGATTCCGACGAAAAAGAGGATGACAAAATGAAAATGAAGGACGACAACATGGCGCACATGAAGGATGACGACAAGATGTACATGGACAAAGGAGAATACTCCGATGTTATCTCCTCCGAGTACCTTTCTTGGATGGAGAACACCCTCAAGTCGGCTGGCGTTGACACTGATGGTGCTCGCCTTCACTTTGACCAACTTGAGAAAGCCCAACTTGGTGGCTTTGACAACCCCGACGCTGTTGACGGTGCTGACTACTTCGGTGGTCAAGTTCGTGGCCGAGGACAGGAGAACGGTTCTCCTTCCACCAACGCCATTTCCGCTCTCACCACCTCCGGTGGCAAAGAGCCAGCCGGTGCCATGGGAGCCGCTTCTTTGGCAAAGGGATACATCAACTCCGAGAATGTGAGCGATGCTGACCTTGAGGCCGCTTACGAAGTGTACAAAGCCGCCGCTTTGGAACAAAACTTCCGAAACGACCTTGAAGGAAACTTTGCTTCTCGCTTCAACAACGAGATGGAAGTTGCAAAGTCTGAGGCCGCAAAAGCCGCCTTTGACGCTCGCGCTCCCCTTTCGGAAATCGTGAAGTCCATTCAGGCTCTTTCCGAGCGCATTGACAACATCGGCACAGGAGCAGGCACGACCATTCAAAAGTCGGCTTCTTCCACTGACATTCCCTCAACGCAAGATTTGGCAAACATGGGGTGGGACGAAGTTCACGCCCTTGCACAACGCACATTGCGTGGAGAGTGAAACACGACTGAGGTGAAAATATGGCAAGAGATTATATCCGAAACATTACTGACATGGAACGCTACTACTACGGTGCTGGCAACGCTATGGGTTACTCCTACTCCGGTAGCGAGTTGCTGAAGGCTGACGCACCAATGTTGTCCACGACGGCTGGTACCTACCAAGCCATCTACGGACGCAAGGTTTGGAGCCAGTTGAACCAAGAGTTCAACGCCTTCTCCATCCTCCCCAAGCGACCTTGGGAGCGAAGTGGCTGGCGAGTCATCACCGAGCGTCCTTCCTTTGCAAAGGGCGGCGGTGTGGCTGAAAACGCTACCCTCCCCGACACCACCAAGCCCACCTTCCAGCAC
>VMHT01166033.1_pt1 | contig 16117 bp, 20 predicted proteins | sample 4693611 | NCBI WGS metagenome assembly VMHT01 (sample SAMN12280063, study PRJNA550983) | marine metagenome | isolation source: seawater sampled from same location over 5 years 0.02-0.2 micron viral filtrate | place: USA: collected off the coast of southern California halfway between the port... ... | reverse complement strand
CGTGGGATTCTCCAGCGTGCCTATCATTGACGTCTCAGCGTCAAATAATAGGTAAGGGTCAAGGTCGTTCGGATGGAACGATTTAACACCTTTATCAAACAGCCCAGCAGTAGAAAACAGGCCGGAAGCTGCTTGCAATCCGGCCCGTCCTGTTCCAATCCCAGCTTTGGCACTCTGAATCTTCATTTCTCAAGAACCATCTCAGTTCCAGCCGCTGAAGGAGTTACTCTAATTTTGTCGCCGTTGGAATAAGTCACAAGAAACTTTTCCGTTCCAGCAGTAACCGGGCTACCGTCAACAGCTAACCATGCTCCCGCTGCTGTGTAGCGTTCAACCGTAAGGTCACCGCTTGCAGCAGAGATGTAGTGTGTCCTGCCGCGCTCAATCGGGTATTCGACCGGGGTGGTGTTTGCGAATGTAACAGTCATAATTCTAAATTTCTTTTTGTGTCAAATTAAGTGTTTAGGCTACTACAACAACAATGCTGTTGGATGTAATAGAAGTGACAACAGTAGAAGCTGCCGTCGTTTGGGAAACTGTAACAATTGAGTTTGCGACGCTCATTAAGTGTTGGGTGTGTTGCGGTTTGCAAGGATTAGGCGAACCGGGTCCGTCCAATAATCATGGCCATTTGCGTCAGTAAGCCTGACATCATAATAATAAACTCCGTGGCTAAATTCATCATTGCCCGTGTCAAGGCTGGTAGTGGCTACCCCGGCGGCAATCGTCATAGTTGGGTTTAAAATAACATCTCCACCGATGTAGTCTTTACTAATACGGCAAGCTGCGCTCCATGTTCCGTCTATGGTAACGGCGTTGCCACCAGCATTTTGAGCAGACACACTGATATTGTAGGTTTCACCCCAGATTATTTCGTTTGTCGTAATTGCCATATTTAGAGTGCTTGCTGGGTGTCTTTAAGGTTTTGTCAAAAGCGGTTATTGGGAGACAGGTTGCTGACCAGTTGCAGTTTTAACGCCTTCAAGAAGACCAACCATTTTTTGCTGCAAGTCCACTAGCTGCCGCTGTAAGTCGGTCTGTGTTTTTTGTAGGTTTAACTCACCAGCAACACCGCCACCACCACCAATGGCCTGCATGGATGAGACAGCAGTAATAGAAGAGCGTGTCATTGCAGAACTAAACCGGGATTCAGTTTCACTAATGTCACCTTCAAGGTTAGCTTTTTTCTCTTGTTGTGATTTAGCTAAGTTCATTTCATTATCTTTTCTTCTTTTCTCTGCTTCTTCAGCTTCTTTTTTCTTCATAACAATTTTTTCAGCACTTTTTGCATCCAAAATAAAACCTTCAGCGGCAGATGCCCTTTGTTCTTCTTGAATTTTTTTCCTAAGCTCTTCTTGTTCTAAAAGCTTTTTGTCTCCTGTAATTCTAGCATTTAGAATTTTTAAAGTGTGGGCATATTCATCTCTGATTGACTTGATAATTCCTTTTCTTTTTTCAGCTTCTTTGTTTGCCTTTTCTTCATTTTGCTTTTGCCTTACCGCTGCTGCATCTTGCTCGGCTTGAAGCCTTGCCCTAAACGCTGCATTTTCCTTATCTAATTTTGCATTTCTTTTTACCGATTGCTCATTTACTTGGCCGCTAGGAGCGTCTCCGGGAAAACCCATAGGGCCATCGGGAACAAAACTTGCAAATCCTTTTCCTATAAATTCACCAACTTTAAAACCAATCGAAGTAACTGCAGCAACCGCTAAAACTTGAGGAAATCTAGCCATCAATCCCCCGGCTGCACCTTTTGCAGTTGCTCCGCCAGCAACAGCCGCACCACCACCAGCCCCAGCGGCAGCCCCGGCAGTCGCATTCTTAATCTTAGCTGCCGTATTTGCTTCAACAGCAGCCGTCTCAGCACCCCAAAGGCTTATTGAATTAGTAAGCCCCGCAACCATGACGGCAAAAAATTTAGCTATTTGAATGCCCTTCACGGCTGCTGCAACAGCTAACACTTTTGGAGCCAAATCAATGACTGCTCTGGCAACTTCTGCAACTTTTCTAGATACTTCTTCAAAATCAATGCCTTGAATTTTTTCAGTAATTTGGTCAATTAAAGGCATAAACTCAATTGCAAGAGTCAACGCTATTGCATCAAATGCAGTTCCAAGGTTTCCAAAGCGGTCAGAAAGTTTGTCTAGTTTTTGAGCATTGTCGGTTAGCAACTTAGGCAGATTTCCCAATTCTTTTTCTGCTTGTTGAAATGCAGTTTGGTCTTCAAAAAGTGTTATAAGTGATGTGCCAGACCTTCCGAATATATCCATTGCTGCCGCTGTTCTGTCTGCTGTTGAGCCTACGGAACGAAATGCAACAGAGATTTGCTTTAAGGCATCAACTGGGTCTAAAGCTCTAAGCTCAGACATCGAAAGCCCAAGCATTTCAAACGCTTGAACGGTTGATTTTTGCTCTGAGTTAAGACCAGAAAATGAATCTTGCATTTTACGCAAAATATCATCCATCTGAGCGGCTGCGATGCCGTTGTTTTTCAATGCTCTTTCTAAAACAACTAAACCTTCCCCTGATGCTCCAGTCTTGGCCATTTGGTCAGAAAGCTTGCCACCTGCATCAATCATTTCTTTCATCCTAGCAGGAACGCTTCTGGCGGCACTTATAAGCCCGTCAAACATTCTTTGCCCGATTCGTTCTTGAAAACCCTTGGCAATTGTAGACGCAATCTTTTTTGTTTTGTTTTGGAAAGAAGCAAGTTCCTTCTGGGCTTTGCTACTATCAGCCCCAATTGTTACGTTTACACCAGCCATGATTATAATTTGTTAAAAGTCAAACTTGCTTTTCTAATCTTGTGATTTCACGTTCAAGCTCCCAATCAGCAGGACCGCCATTTTTGGGAATCATTCCACCAGCCCAGCCAGAGCAAGCGGAAAGCGCAAAAGCTTGTGACATTGGAAGCTCATGTATCACATACTCAGGCTTCCATTTATATTCTCGGCAAATGCCGGAAACACTACTCAAGAACCACCCGAACGGGTTTTTTTTTGAGCTTTAACACCTTCCGGGGCATCCATTGGAACAATCGTTTTCATTGAACCAAAGTAGTGAGCAATTAAAATTGCTGAAGATTGCTCAACTTCATCCATAGGAATTGCATCTAAAAATTCATAAAGAGAGTCTTCTAGCCTGTCTTCCCTTATTAGCTGAGTAAGCTCTTTTGATGTTCTAGTAAAAGCAAAAAGCGCAACAGCGATGTCATAGGGTTTCCAATCATCAATCTGCCCGGTTGCAAGCGGGTGATTGATGTTCGAAAGAAATAAACCGTGGCCAAAGGTTATATCAACCAAAGGAACGCCGCCAACGGTCTTACCCTTTGGCATAAAAGCCTCAAGAATTTCACTAGGGGTTTTCCCTTCTGTGTTTTGGATAGCTTTTTGAAGCTGCTCAAGGCTAGGCATTAAGCAAAGTAAGGATAATGTGTTACTGTGAAGCTTACTGTTGCTGTGTTTGTGCCAGCGTGAGTGATGCTCGCTGATTCAACAAAAGCTTCCCCAGCAGTAAAATCAACACCGTCAATTGCAGATGCAAATGTAACCGCAGTCCCTTTTGATGGGAGGGTTGGAGATGATGCGGTTACTAAACTTGAAAAAGAAACAGTATTTTTTTCGCCGTGGTCAACTCTGGCAACCATGTCACCATCTTCATCAGCTATCTCAGCTACGTTGCCGTCAGTTGAAATTTCAAAGTCTTGAACGATTCCAGCAACAAGTGAGTCTGCTACTGTCTTCCCTGCTGCCGGGATGCCCCAAGATACGGTTGCGCCGTTAATTGTAACTGCCATGATAATTTTCTGTTGTCAAAATTAAGCCGGGCCAGCAATAAGCCTGTAAGTTTGAAAGTGCGTCCACTTGGTTTCTTCCCGTCCTGCTTCAATAAGTTGCGGATGCCACACTGATGCTTGAAAATTCCCAGAATTTAAATAAGCAGTTACATCTTCGTAATCTGCAAGCTCATTAAACAGTTCAGCGGAGTCAGTTTCAGCCGTTTCAATTGTAACATCATCGGCATCATGGAACACGGCAACAATCACGTTAAAATCCCAAACGTAAGCTTGATTTGCTCCCATGTCTTCAGCAGAGCTTATACGAACAACTGCGCAAGGTGGGGTTAAATCACCGTCATCTTCTTCAGTTAAAATGGTGATATTACCATCATAATGAGTTTGTAAATAGCTTTGAAGCCTTTTAATTATGTCTGTCCTAATCATTTTTTGCGCATTTTGCGGTTTGTTTTTTCAGCGTTTTTCTTCATTGCAACCCCTATCAATGCTCTTAGGTGACGCTCTGAACGATAAATTGACTGATTGATTCTAGCGGCTGCATCTTTAGGGTAATAGTTTACCTTGTTTGCAATTGTGATAGCCAAGCCCCGTTTGCTTTTTCTGAAAATAGCATATCCCGGTTTTGGTGAGTGTCTGGTTATCCATTTGGGGGTCGCTGCTTTGGCGAGTTTTAAATCTCTTGCAGCGTTAAGCCAGCCAGCGTTCAGCAAACCAATCTTTGCAAATTGCCTTTTCTTAAATTCATTTTTGATTTGGGTTCTAGTTAAAGCCATATTTGCAGAAGCTCTCCCTGCATTCACTCTTCCACGCTTGTTTCTTGATTGTTTGTGAATTCTTTCAAGCTCTGCAATTGAGCCAGCAAACTGCTTTATTTGTCGCAATCCCAATGCAGTTTTAAATTCTTTGCCACCTGCGATTTGCCCTTTTAGCTTATTTTCTTCAACGGCAGAAGTGGGAAACAACTTAGCAACGTCTGAAGTGATTACTTTTTTTGCATTTTGAAATGCTGCATTTGAAATGTATCCTTTTTTGTTTAAGAAATCATTTCCCTGTCTCTTTCCCGGAGGTGTAATTGCAATCAAATTACCAAGAATTACTTTTGTCTGGTCTTTGATTATTTCATTTAAATCTTTGTAATTCTCAGCAGCAAGCTCTGCCATGAGATAATTCATTTTGCTTGTGTCTACTTTAGCGGTGAACATGGTCAAAGTTTCATGCTAGATTTATCAGTCGTGAGGAATCCATTCGGGTGCTACTGTAGAGCCACCAGCGTGAGCTAACACAAACCATTCTCCATCTGGATTTGTTGATGGTGGTTTAGCTAACGTCACCCAAGTTGAGCCGTTGTAGTAAAGAATATCACCAGAATTTGCCGAAGGTAAGCCAGAAGTCCATTGAGGAGCTACTGTCGAACCACCCATGTGTGTTAAATCATAACCTCCTCCATTTGAATTTGTTCCTGATGGTTTTGCTAAAGTCACCCAAGTTGTGCCATTGTGATAAAGAATGTCACCAGAGCTGCCAGACGGTAAACCATTGCACCCTGCCGTGATAATTTGCTCACCCACTGAGGTTACAAGCCCATCTTTCCATTGAAGAAGGGTTGTGTCATCACCATCACAATCCATCCATAATATAGTTCCATCTACATTATTGCCTTCAACTGTAATAGTTCCGCTATTGTCATCATTTACATTTATTTGAGGGTCACTAGCTCTTTCTGCAATTGCTGAAAACTTGATTGCGTCATTTTGGTCATCATCTTCGGTATTAACAAAATCAACAATTACTTTTCCATAAGTTCGACCAGAAGGCTCATGTTGCTTTAGTGTTCTAAAGTCATACCTATCAGCCGCTCCGTCCCAATCTTTATGGATATATCTTTCACCGCCAACATTGCGAAAGGTTGGGAGCCTTGTGTGTTCAATATCGCTTTGCTGGTAGACAATTATTTTAGGTGAACCGTTATCAACACTTAGCTTGAAAAGTTTTACGTTATAATTACCATATGCACCACTTCCTGCACCTGATGCAGGTTGGTGGTGCGTGCTGTTTGGGACAGTAGATGCAACATTAATTACTGGTGTACTGGTCACAAAGCCTTCTGCACTTGTCCAAAATTGCACATAAGCATATTGGTCATGTGCAAGTGTTACTTCATTTCTTGGCCGTGTTGACATTGCTGCCCCGCCTAAATTTACTTCGTGAAAACCTACAGCATCAACAGTTGAGTCATATCTTGTTTTCCGCTCAATTACCCAGCCTTCTTGAATTTCAACAGCATAAGTGTTGCTTGTTGTTTGCCGCAAACTTAAAACAGAAAATGGTGGAGCTTGTGATTGCCTTATGTCTCTTGGCTGTTTAGCTGAGATAATGCTTCCGCTGCTAGTGCTGTTTTCAATCTTGATGCCTTTGCCAGCGTTAAGCTGATTGCCTTTTAAATACTCACCAAGCTGCTTCCACTTGTAAGATGACGGCCCACCTTGGAAAATTTGGTGTAAGTCCATTATGAATAAATGTCTGCGTCCCAGCCGTTTCTTCCAGATAACTTCCAAGTGCTGGTGACTTGGTATATATGGCCTCTGCGGACATATGTTTCACCCCACGCCAACCAATCACGGCCTGATAAAGTTGGCGGTGAGCCTGCTGGTGTTTCAATTGTTCCAACGTCACGAATTCCTGTTGGCCTTGATGTTTGAAATTTTGTCTCCCTCCATTCAGCCCCGGGAGCTAAATAAGATTCAATTCCTGCTTTTTCGTTTGCTGTTCCTTTAAAAGCAAACTCTTTCCAAATAGCATTGCTTTTTCTAGACCCAAAACCCGTGTCTGGGTCAACAAATACAGAGCCATTGATTGGTGGGTTGGTGCTTGGTGTTCCTGCAAACGTTGCAAAGTCTGGGTGTGTTTGAATTGGCTCCTGACTTAAAGACGTTGTAAGTTCATAAGTGGGGTCTGGCAAACTTACTAAAAAACCTTCAAAAACATAGTTTACGGTCCACCAACCCGGCTTGCCGCGCTGCCCGGTTCTGCGAGTCAACGACATATTTGGATAAGCAGAACTACTTGCAGGAGGTCTTATGGGATAAGTAGCACCCTCAATAAGCATTTGTGATGGAAAACTGGCGTTTGGTATTTCAACCGTCATTTCAATAGAATCAACTCCAAACCGGTCAGTTTCAAACCGTTCAGAAATCTGAGTTACGACCGAAGTTGCACCGTTTGTAGAGGAAGGCATTAAAATTTGCCAAACTGTCAATTTTTGTGTAATTTTGTTGCATGCAACAATTTTACTGGGAAAACGGTGAGCGAGTTCCGGCATACGACCCACGGGAAGAAGAGAAAGTGACGAATTCAATTGAGTCGCCCGTGCTTGTTATGATGAGACGATTGCTTGGGTTTTTAAAAGCATCACCGCACCCTGATTTAACCATTGATTGCCTTTGCCTTATTTCTGGACTTTGTTATGAAGGAAAAAGCATGGCCGAGATAGCACGAGAGCATAAGGTGAGCAGAGCTACCGTTTCCCGCCGCTGTGTTGACTTGTGTGAAGCTTTTGGAATAGAACCGACAAGAGCCATGCGAAGCCGTAAAGGGCGTGAAAACTGCCGCAATGCGAGATTTAAGAACGTAGAAAATACAATCAAATGACAAATGAACTAACACAAAACGGGCCGGGTGAAGTCGGCATGACATTTCAAGCTGAATTACCTTTTGAAGAGTGGCGGGAAATCGGGCAACGATTTGGAGAAGCCACGAAGCGGTTTAGTTGGGCATTGGGTGACTGGCTTGTCTATGGCGGCACCAACTTCAAAAAACGCATTTCATCAGAGATGTTTGAAGAAGCCGAAAAGACGACTGGAGTTGATAGGGCATCATTGTTGGCCTTGGCTACTGTCTGCCGAAGAATTCCGATGGAAAAGCGGATTGCTCACCTTAGCTTTGAGCATCATCAAGCAGTTGCATCAATTGCAAATGAAGAATCTAGGTTTGGCTGGCTTCAGTTTCTTGCCGGGAAAGATTCACAACCGTCAAAAAAGATTCTTAAGCTTTCAATTTCATGCTCACCCAAAGAGCCAAGGCTAATCACTAAAGAAGAATATGAGGGTCGCAAGCGCAAGTTTGGTTCTGACAATTACATTGTTCACCTTACCCGGTTGCTTTCCGTTTTAAGAAAGACACTGCCAGCGATGGACGAAGACGAACGTGCTGCACTACGGGCTGACACCAAAGACTTGAAGCGATTGCTTGAGCTTCTTTAACGCCTAGCCGGGCGGCAACTTATTTCACCGACTAGTGCGCCGGGTTGTGTTCCAACTCTTGAAACTCTGAAGTTTCTTGAGCGGAATAACACGGGCTTTCCAAGGCTTGGAATTTGAGTCAGGTCAGAAAGTAAAACTTTTACTTCAATGTCACCTTCGTCAGCAAAGCCGCCTTCCATAAGCTCCCGGGCAAACTGCGACTCTGAAACAATTGCCGTCACAGTCTCGCCGTCAATCGTAATGCTTACACCGTAGTCAGCACGGTGCTGCACAAAAGCATCTTTAATGCTATTTGCTATCGCCGTCTGCATCTATCTTTTTGGCTGCTTTCTTGGCTGCTTTTTTTGCAGCTTTCTTTTTTGGCTCGGCTTTTGGTTTTGGCTCGGCCTTTGGTGCAATTCTTGCTCTGCCACTTACAAGTAATTGAGAAGCTACGCTGTTGTCTACGTTCTTAAGGATTGCTCCGGGTTCGACAGGTTCACCTTTTACAAAACAAGATTCGATGATTTCCAGATTCTTCATGTTCTTTCCTAAAAGTCAAAAAAGGACGGTGAGGATTAACCCCACCGCCCTTGTGATTGTTATTGCGCTTTGGCTAATTATGCACCCAGTGCGTCGAGCATTGCGGCAAACGACTTAGGACGGCGAACACCACCGTCATAGTAGGTGTTAGCAACCAAGGTGTGCAAGCCGGTCTTGGCGTTAGCACTGTCGCGGAGAAGCTCAAGGTTCAGTCCGCCCCAGTAGCCAATTACATAGTCAGCGAAGTTACCAAAGAAGATTGCAGATGCAACTGATGAACTTCCTTTGGTCAATGTGCGGCTAACTGCGTTAGTGAACTCAGCGCGGTATCCGTTAATGGTGTTTGGGCTTCCATCAGAGATGATGAAGTTGCCTTCAACTCCAGAAGCTTGCTTGCTGGTCTGCTTGAGTTTCGCACGAATTTGGCCGTTTGTAACATAAGCAAGTCCACCTTGCAGAGCATTCTGAGCGTCAACCTTCTCTTCAAGAGAAACGATGTCAGCATAGTCAGGAGCGGCTCCGTGCGTTCCACCAATTACGTCACCAATTCCAGAAGCATCAGCAACGCCGTTCGCTTCGTTGGTTCCACCGCCGTGGAAAAATGCTTTTTCCTGAGTCTCAAGCATTTGAGCAGTCAAGTGTCCGCGAAGCATTGCTTCAATTGCGGAAGAGGACTGTGCCAAAAGCTGGTCACTGATGTCGATAAATGCAGGAAGTCGCTTAGGAGTAAGGCTCAACTGTGCAGTAGTTGGGCTGACTTCGTCGGCTGCTGCGTTCTCGGCCTTTTTAGCGGCTGCTGTTCCGGCTGCAAGAATCGGAATGTCAAGGTTGCCGCTAAGTCCGGTGAGAACAGTAGCACCAAGCTGATTCATTACTGAAGAAGCGAAGAAGTCATCAAGAAGCCCAGCTTTATCAGTTGCAACAGTGTGGCCGCCTTGGTTGGCAGTTCCAGCAGTCATGTCACGCTTGTTAACGTAGAACGAAGGAAGCATAATACCGCGAGATTGACCAATGCCAGCGTTCTTAGCTTCGCGAATTCCTTCTTCAACAACTTCACGCTCTGCACCTTCCAGTTTAGCACCGGAGTAGTGAGCGCGAAGGGCGGCACCAAGGTCAAAACGGCCTAAATCACGCTTTTCAGACTTGGAAAGGTCGGCTGGGACAAACTCAGCTTTCTTTTCGCAAACCTTATCAAAAGCGGCCTGACGGAAATCGTCAGCAGATACACCTTCAGCAACAGCTTTGCTTACATCAAGGCTGATGCCGCGCTCTTTAGCTTGCTCGGCTACTGCTTGAATGCTTGCGATGCGGCTACGCTCGGCAGAGACAGCACTGTGACGCTCGGCGTTGATGTCAACACGGGGAGCTTCGTTAATTACCTCCACGGAGCGTTGCTCGGGAGCCGATGTGATGTCGTTATTTTCGGACATATTTTCAGTTTTTAAATTTTGGGTTTCCGTTTGTTCGTTTTTCATCGCCCTGCCGACACCAACGGAGTCATCTGCGGGGATGCTTACCAAGCTAAGTTCAAACGGCTCCCAATCAGTCGCGCGGATAGACTCCCGTCCTCCGTCTAACTTCTCAGAATCCATATCGTAAATGCGATAGCCAACCGAAACCAATCGGCGAATGCCATCTTTTACGTCTTGGAAAATCTCTTCGGCTCTTGCCGACTTTGAAAACTTAACGACCGCGCGACCCTTTTTGTCGTCATCAATCCATGCTCTCTCTACAACACCAATCTGGTCGTTGCGGTTGTGTTCCATCAGGAAAGCACCGCCGTTGTTTAGACGGTCAAGGCGAACGCTTTTAGAGCGGTGGTCTAGCACTTCGGTGCCATAACCGCGCTCTACTTCAGCTTCAGAAGAAAACGCAATTTCAATTGTGCGGTCGTCTTCGTTAATAGCCCGTTGATTTAATTCAAAGGAGCGGTGTGATAGTTCTTCAACCTTCTTCTGGCTCATCGACAATCTCAGAATTGTCAATTTGGTCAGGGTCTAATTTTAAGCCATAGCTTGCAGCAAGTTCTTCATCTTCTTTAACCTTCGCAAGAACGTCATAGATGTCATCCCCGGCATCAGCAATAATGTCACGAAGTGGCCTGATGCGGTTACGCATTGCAAGGACAGCGGCTTCCATGTCTTTCTTGGGGTCAACCCAAGCCCATCGGCGTCCCCGAAATTCTGGGGCGTTGAATTTAAAGAACTTATCGAATGGCAAACCAAGGCGACCAGAAAGAAGCTCGACTTCAAGCCATGCTTCAAAAACTGGCTCAAGAACGTGGTCAATCATCATGCGTTGGACTGCCTTCCAAACTTCGCGCTCTTCAATCAACCCGGCGCGGATGCTTGAATAGTTTACTCCCTCCAAATCATTTGAAAGAGCATTGTAAGAAATGCCAAGAGAAGTAGCAACTCCGCGCAGGCATGATTTAACGAAATCTCCATAGCCTGAATTTGGGTGGTTGGTATCCCAGCTTTTGAAGTCAACTCCTGCAGGTAGCTCTTCAATTGTGCCGGGCGACGAATCAACAGGAAGATTTCCGTCATCATCAATTTCACCCGTCCACCCGTCTGGTGTTGCTTTGGTGAAAAAGCCCATTTTAGCGGCCCCGGTTCTAGCTGCAACAAGTTCGGCTTCTGCATAGCCGTCTAACATCTTGAGCCTGTTCATTGAGCTTACAAGCCAAGGGATGCCCCGGCTTTGCTCTGGTCGCTCTGTTTTAAACGGGTGAATGATTTCTTCGGCTGGCACCCGGATTCTTCGCTTAAAATCAGCGTTGAATTGAGAATCTCCGGGATGGTTACCAAGCAAGTGGTAAGCAACTGGTCGGCGGTATGAATCAAACTCAACACCAAACCGGATTTCGTTACCGTTGTCAGCCCGGGCGTTGTAGCTATCGTCTAAAAGGTCGGCTTCAAGAATCTGTAAGCATAAGCCAGTGCTTTTCTTAATCATTCGAATCAGCACCTCACCATAACGTGCAATGCATCGAAGGATTAAGCGTTGCACGTCAATCCATGAGTGGCGTCCTGTAACTTCACAGTTGCCAACTTTGCTCCATTGCTTCCAAGCCCGCTCAATTATATTGTTGGCGATTTCGTCAAGCTGTCCATTAGCTTCTTTTGCCCTTACCTGTAAAGATACACCTTTTTCTCCAAGTGTGTTGTTCTCAAGGCTACGCAAGAAACCTTTTACCCATTCATTATTTCGCTCCAAGTCACGCGAACGGTCACGAAGAATTGGAAGCTGCCCTTTGAGCTCACCATCTTGCGACAGGCAGGCAGTAATCCAGTCGAGCGTCAAACGGCTTGACTGGGTGGCGTTGAATCTGCGAACGGCTGTTTTTGGCGGCGAGAATTTGCGCTTTAGGTATTGAATCATCTGAATTGAATTTTCAAAGTTTTGCGGTGACGGTTAACTGATGCCTTTAATGTTTCCGCTTCTTGTCTCCAACGGTCACGGCTTTTTTCCAAATCAGCGATGCTTGCAAGTGTCAAACTTTGGTCTCCAAAGCTGGTTGCGCTAGCCGTTTTTTCATAAAGTGTTCCAAGAGTCGTTTCAATCTTCGTAATCATCGCCAACGCTGCAGTCAGCTTTTCCTCGTCAGTTTTGTCGGCCATTGAATTTGACTAAATGTCAAACTCTACCAATCATTCACCCACCCGCCTTTTTTTCCACGGGCATTCTTTTTTGGTTTGGCGGCTTTTTTCTTAGGCGGGTCTTGAATGGTTTTCTTTAGTTTGTTCCAGTTAACTCGCATCAATGATAATGCGGCAGTTGCATAAACTCGGATGTCAAGAGCTTCGTTTCGTGCTTTGCTAGGATTCTCAAAACGTGTAAATGGCACACCATTTTTGTAGCGAGTCACTTTTGTTTCACTTGTTAATTGACGAAACCAATTTTCTTGTCGATCGTTTGGAAAATGCATAAAACCCGATCCTTTTTCACCTAAGGAAAGTCGTGAATATGTCAACTCTTTAGCTGTATCTGTCCCAATGCTAAATAATGCTGCTTTGTCTACACCCCTTCTTGTTGGTCTTCCAAGTAATGGCACACCCGGACCTCCAACACCTTTACAAGCATAAACACGTCTTGTTTCGCGAGGTTTCGTAAAAGCGTAAACAGCTTTTGTTTTGTGTCCTGAGTCAATAAAAACACAACTTATAAAAAGCTCCGCACCGCTTGGATGTATAAATTTCTTTTGCAAAATTTCATCAAGTGCGGCATGTGTTTCTGGTATATTAAAATCTCCCATAACACAATGGTATTCAATGCTCCATGATTCCTCACCTTCTCCCCAGCCTACAATTTCAACCTCAAATCTATCGCCTTGAATGTCAACGCCAGCGGTCAAAATAAGAGCATTTTTAGGAAAATCACCCCAATCTTCCCGCCGTTGCATTAATGGTTCCCACGCAACTTGTTCTCCTTCATCTTCCCACGTCTCTGCCAAAAACGTATTTATCCACGTCCTAAGCGACTCTTTTCCTGCTTTTTTAGCTTTAATGTTTTCCGATGCCATTTGATGCAATCTAGAAACAAAACCTTTTTTATGACGAAAAAGTGAAGCAATGCCCGGTAAATGATAACCTTTCAATGTCCTTTCTGGATATGTTGCAATCCATTTACCTTTTTTAACCATTTCAATGCGATTTTCATCGGTTAGGTGCTCGTCGCATCCTTCACATTGTAACCAAGCATCACTCCCGTCGTCGGCTTTCCATTTAACATTCACCCATTTTAAAGTTTGCGCATATTCACATTTTGGGCAATTAACGAAAAATCTACGCTGATCGCTGGCTTCGAATTCAGTTTCAACACGACTTCTTCCTTTTACGGTAGGGGTAGATGTCATAACCACAACTGCATTCCAAAATGTTTCTGTTCGGCGTATAGCCAAGCTTGATGGGTCACCTTCACTTCCAGCCGTTACCGGGTAGCGATCAACTTCATCAAGCAAAACAACCCGCCTTGGACGTGACGCCAATCCAGCCGGAGCATTAGCTCCAGCAATTGCCAAATTGCCGCCCGGAAATGTTTTGTGCAATATTGTGTTACCGCTAGTTCGCGATTTTACATCTGCAATCTTGTCTTTGATTCTTGGCGTGTCCCGGCACATTGGTGCAAGTCGCTCTTTACTCCACGCTTCACCCATCTCAATCGTCGGTTGAACCATTAAAATTGGTGCTGGCTCAATATCAACAAAATATCCAATCATGTTATTCAAAACCTCAGTTTTGCCAAGTTGAGCCCCTACCATTAACACCGTCCCGGTTGCTTGCGGATCGTTAATTGAGTTCATCCACTCCCTTGCATAAGGAGTTACCGTTGATGAGTATTTACCGGGCTGACCTGATGATTCTGGTGACAAATAACGATAACTGTCAGCCCATTCAGAAACAGTTACCCTAGGAGGTGGCTCAAAAACATTAAGCCACGATTCAACTATTTTGGTAATTTCATATTTCATTTAATTTGCTTTTCAGCCTTAGTAAATTTTTTAGACATTTATCTTTAGCTTCCTCTGTTATTTTATCATTTAAAATGGAATTTTTAACAATAGCCATTATTTCTTCTCCAGCTTTAATAACTTCATTTTTTTCAATTAAATCTCCTCTTGTTTTAGCGTTGGCCAATTCTAATTTATCAGCCTCTTCTTTAGTTCGTCGCAATTGGTGTTTTTTTAATTCCGTAGGATTTTCAGACTCATTGTCCCACTGATTAACCTTTCTTTCTTGTAAGTATTCAATGTAATTAGAAATAGAAGACCATAAATCATATCTACCTCTTCCGGTCCTAATTACAATCCCATCAGAAGCAAGTTGTTGAATTCTGACACTAGTTAAATTAAATAATTTAGCTAAAGAAGATACAGGAACTGATGGATTTTTTCCTTTTGGATTTAATGGCTTTTTTTCGCTCATTTCTTTTTGTGGTGTTCATCCAATATTTTAGGAATTGCGTTTTTCCATGAAATCTTGTGATGGATACGATTCATGCGAGGCAGATATGTCGCTTTGGCAAATGAAGGATTAATAATCACTGAATAAAATGATTTTACATAAGTGCCGCTTTCCAGATAAGCATCAGACATTCCTCCTGCATTTGATTGTGTTTGTTTTTGATTTAAAGCAACTTCTGGAATAGAAAAAAAGATGTCTCCTTTTTTGCCTAATTCTAGATAGGTATTAACATCCTCGTTTAATCGACTAAAAAACCAAAACCTTTTTTCTGTACTGCAAAAAAATGAATTCATTGCTTTTCTTCTTTTAAAAGGAAAAGGTTGACTGACTAAAGCCAATACTCCACCAATAAGATCACCACCTTGAATAAAGCAAACGGATTTAACTCGATCATCAACATTTAGAAAATTTAAACAAATTTCACAAAGTTTATCGAAATCTTGAACATAGGATCTTACAAAATTCCCTTTTTTATCAAAGTTATGACGAAATGCTGTATAATCATCATCAAGGACTAAAAAATATTTATATCCTAATTTCTCGGCAAAATCAAAGCAAGCATTTCTTGCATGAGTTGTTGTTCTTCTGTTTTCAAAGTTGTCACAACTGTCGATTTTATTTGCATATTTTAGCTTATCAAAAACAAGAATCTTTTTTTTCCCGTAGTTTTTTTGATATTCTTTGATTTTTTCGTCTTCGTTATCACATACAATATATGTCTCTCCAGTATAATTGCATCCCTTTAAAGTTTTAAGAGTAACAATTGAATCTGGACGACCGTGGCTAATTACAAAAATACAAAATTCATTAAGCTTCATCGTCTTCTTCTGTAAGTATTTGTTCAACATCTTCCTTCAGCTTTAAATAACCTAATTGCATCGCTTTTTGAAAATCAATAACAACAAGAGCTGAATCTTCCATTAGTTCTTGTGTCTCTTTGTTCATGTGACAGTAAAACTCGGCAATTTTTTCGTAATTAAATGTCAGATGACGATTTGCAGCCTCAAGTAAGAAATTTTGAATATCAGGATCAATATTTGCTTTTTTAATCTTATCAGCAAGCAGTTCGGTTCTTTCTTTGTCTACAAGTTCGGAAATCTTAGGTTTTTCTCCTTTTGGTTCATAAACAGGGGTATCAATTTTATGCGTGTATTCATCACTTAATGTTGATTCCTCAGTTTCTGGATTTAAAAATGCTTCAATTTCATCAGCATCAAATCCCGTCAGATTTAAATCAAAATCAATTTCCCTCAAATCGGTTAACTCAATTGCTAAAAGTTCTTCATCCCATCCTGCATTTAAGGCTAATTTGTTGTCGGCAATGACGTAAGCTCTTTTTTGTGTTTCTGTTAAATGACCTAAACGAATACATGGCACTTTTCCAAATTTAAGTTTTCTGGCTGCCAAAACTCTACCGTGGCCAGCAATAATATCGTTGTCGTTTCCGATCAATACAGGATTGGTAAAACCAAACTCCAAAATGCTTGCAGCTATTTGCGCCACTTGATCTTCGGAGTGTGTCCTGCTGTTTTTAGCGTAAGGAATTAAGCAGTCTAAATCGACCAATTCAATCG
>VMHT01055355.1_pt1 | contig 16117 bp, 18 predicted proteins | sample 4693611 | NCBI WGS metagenome assembly VMHT01 (sample SAMN12280063, study PRJNA550983) | marine metagenome | isolation source: seawater sampled from same location over 5 years 0.02-0.2 micron viral filtrate | place: USA: collected off the coast of southern California halfway between the port... ... | reverse complement strand
CACAGCCATGCATCGCGGCTGATGCTATATCCGGGCATCTTCGAGACATTGGACAAAAGCTTTTTGTCCTGCCTTGCCTGTTCTAGCTGTTGGGTGTCCATCGTTAAACCTCCTATGGTGACGGTATATAACTGTTGCATAAATTTAGTAATGAGTCAAGCTTGCGGCCTGCGGCCCTGCGCGCTTTTATATATCGGCGGGCGCTGCCTGCGGGCTTGCGCCCGCAAAAGAAAACCTGCGTACGCAGGTTTTCTTTTAGATCGAGGCAGGAAAAAACAGCGGGCCATCGAGGCCCGCTGTTCGATGTTAGATGATGCCGGCATCACTATCCTCCCCTACGATCTCGACTAGCTTGGCTAGTGCCTTCTCGTATGCTGCTGCGGCCATGTCATGCCTGCTCGACAGTAGCATCATCGCCATGAATTCGATCTGGAACTTGGCGTCCTTCGCGTTCTGGATCATGTCGTCTCTACTCATGAAAACCTCCTATGTCATGATCACTAAGCGTTGCATACAATCACGGACATTGCAAGCGAAGACTGCGCTTGCGCCCGAAAGAAAAAACCTGCGTACGCAGGTTTTTTCTTTGACCACGGAAAATGAAAGAGGGCGGCAGCGCCGCCCTCTTGGTTGTTATACGCCCTCGCCTTCACAGGTCGGACAGAGTTCCTCGTACTCTTCTTCGTATCCGCCGCGTGTTGGATCGACGACGGAATGAGAGGCGAGGATCATGCCGGTGCCAGCGCAGTCTTCGCACTCGCTTCCGGCGGGTAGCGGCGGTGACAACACCGCCGCAATCTTCGCCAGTTCCTTGGCGAGGTGATCGATTTCCATTCACGACACCTCCTTTAACAAACGATAGCCGCCGCCGAATTCGGGATGAGTTTCAATCTCAAACCCGTGTTCCTTCCGCAACAGGTGAACAAGCTGATGAATCGAACCTGTCGAAACAACCTTCCGCAGCTTGGTGCGAATGTGTTTCTTCAGATTCTTGATCGATACAAAACGATTCCCGCCCTGTTCGAGACGGTCAAGGACCGCCGCCGGCATCGGTGTCAGCTTCCGCGCTGATGCCTCTGCAATTGTCCGGGACATGGCGGTGGGTGCCATGACGCTGGAAACGTGGTTGACCTTCTTCGCCTCATCGATGGCGTTGAAGATGTCAGCCCACTCGGCAGGGATATCCATTTCGATCTCGCTGCTGATGGTTACGGGAATGGTGATCTTAGGCATGTCTAAATCTCCTTATGGCTAGACACTGGTTTCAGGGCAGCATTGCCCATGACTAAACATTACCACGAGTCATCAACCATTGGCAATGAACAATAGGAGAAAAGTCTTTTCTCCTATGGGCAACAATCCGGGGTTACTGTGGCACATTTGCCACAAGCAGTTGCAAAATTGCAACACCTGCCCCCCTTGCGCGCGAAGCATACATATGCGTAGCATATGTATGCTGGGTTGATAATTTCGATGAGCCGTAATATCGTTCGAGCATGTCGGGTAACTTAGACCTCCTCCCTGAAGAAGTGCTGAAAGAGATGCTGCTACTTGAAGAGCAGCGTCAACGCCTTGAGCTACGTGACGTAGCCCAAGAAAAATTTATGTCATATGTACAGCATGTGTATGACGGCTTCATCGTCGGGCGCCATCACAAGATCATTTCCGAAAAGCTGGAGCGGATCGCTTCGGGTGACTTGAAGCGTCTGATTGTCAACATGCCGCCCCGACATTCGAAGTCAGAGTTCGCGTCATATTTAATGCCGTCATGGTTTCTAGGCAGAAATGCCAAGCTAAAAATCATTCAGGCTACTATGAACACCGAACTTGCTGTACGATTCGGACGCAAGGTCAGGGATCTCATTGCGGATCCGATATATCATGAGATCTTCCCCGACACTGACCTTAAACAGGACAGCCAGGCTGCTGGTCGGTGGGAAACCAGCGCAGGCGGGGAATATTTTGCAGCAGGGGTGGGCGCTGCGATGACCGGTCGTGGTGCGGACCTGCTGATAATTGACGATCCGCACTCGGAGCAGGACGCGCTGTCCTCGTCCGCTTATGACAATACGTATGAGTGGTACACATCTGGCCCGCGTCAGCGTCTCCAGCCTGGTGGTGCCATTATTATTGTCCAGACACGCTGGTCCAAAAAGGATTTGACTGGCAGGTTACTGCAAGCACAGGCGGCTGACATGATGGCCGATCAGTGGGAGGTGGTAGAATTTCCTGCAATTATGCCGTCGGGGGAACCGCTGTGGCCTGAATTCTGGCAAAAAGACGAGCTTTTGAAGGTGAAAGCTTCTCTGTCGTTGGGCAAATGGAATGCTCAGTGGCAGCAGAATCCTGTGTCGGAAGAGACGGCTGTCATCAAGCGCGAGTGGTGGAACGAGTGGGAAGAGGATGACATTCCGCAGCTTGAGTATGTCATTCAGGCTTATGACACGGCATACAGTAAAAAAGAAACCGCTGACTATTCTGCCATCACAACGTGGGGTGTGTTTGAACCGCACAAGAACGGAGAGCAGCATTTAATATTGATGGATGCCAAGCGTGGGCGGTGGAACTTTCCGGAGTTGAAGCAGATAGCACAGGAAGAAAACGAGTATTGGGAACCTGACATGATGCTGATCGAGGCCAAGGCGAGTGGTACACCGTTGGCTGACGAGATGAGGTTACTGAACCTCCCTGTTCTCACCTTCGCACCGGGGCGGAAAAGGGGCGGGGGTGGTCTCGACAAGATGACTCGTATGCATATGGCTTCGCCTATATTCGAGTCGGGAAAAGTTTGGTATCCTGCCGGAGAAAAGTTCGCTGAAGAGGTTATTGAAGAGGTTGCTTCTTTCCCGAATGGTGACCACGATGACTTTTGTGATAGTATGACTATGGCCTTGATGCGGTTTCGTCAGGGTGGTTTTATTACTTTGCAGGGTGAAGAGCTAGAAGACATGCTCCCCGGCAGAAAACGCGAGTATTATTGATGGAACTACCCAAGCCCAGCCCCCGTCGCCGTCCGATGACCGTCCCCGTTCCACCGCCCACGGGCCGTCGTGCGGGGATCATGGCCCTTCCACAACCCAAGCCGACTCGTGTTGAACGTACGATGGCAAACCGTGAGCCTGCACTGGCTCAACTGTTTGCGGGCACTCGTGGTCGCGGCCCCGACGGGCGTACCTTTGGCGAACGCATGGCAGAGGGCGCAGATGTAATACAGGGCGTTGGCGCTGGCATGCTGGCTGGTGTTGCGGGGTTACCAGCGGATTTAACGGCTCTTGTTTTTGGTGATATTCCGGCGATTGTGAATAAGTTGGTCACTGGTGAGTCTATCAATCAGGAGGAGTCCCCGTATTTTCGTCAGTTGAACGAGTTCCGTGACACCCATGGCGCAGAGGCTGTTTTGCGGGCTATGGGTCTGGGGGACAAGTTAGACGCTCCGAGTGACAGTCCTGATGCGCTATCACAGATGGGTGTCAATCCGTTCAGGCAGGGCGCGTTTGCTGGTGAGTTTATTGCCGATCCCTTCTTGTTTTTGAAGGCAGGCAAGGTTGCGAAAGGATTAGCGGCTGCTGGTGGATCACGGTCCACGGACGCTTTAGCTGACGCGGCGCGGGCTGACGCGCAGCAGCGGTTGCAGCTTACGGATCCGGATCGCACGTTAGATGTGCAGCCGGGGCAGACTCAACTTCAAGCCTTGGAGGAAGCAGCGGTTGACGAAGGTCTTATCGACTCGGTTGACGGTGACTTCACGTTTGCGCCGAACACGACGCAGGAATCGATTGACAGCTTGAATGGGCCGGGTGTGGCCAGCATTAATCCGGACATTATTCCGGGTGGTCCTACTGGTGGAGACGGTGTAACTGTCTTTAACTATGTGCCGGGCCTGACCGACGCCGATCTGACTACAGGGACTCGTCTCGAGCGTCCTTTTAACTACTACGAGTTTTCGGAGGACATGTACGATCTCACCGGTCGTCGTATTCCTGAAGGCACTCGTATTGCGTGGCCGGAACAGTTGAGGGACGACTTTTTCAGTTTCTTCCACCACAGCCCGCCACGGCCCCAGCCCACGGGTGAGGTTGTTACTCCAGAGGTTCGTGCTAGTGCAGAGCCGACTCCGCCACCGGCGACGACCGCAGAAGATATTATTGATGCCGAATACGAGGAGCTTTTCGGTCCCGGCGAAACTCCAGTTGTATCTGATACTCCGCAGGAAGGATTCACTGGCGCGATAGAAATGCCGTTGATCCCGACCGACCGACGTATGCCCGCAACGGCATCGCCGGATACGCAGGTTGCCCGTCACAGTGTGATGACGCGCAGCTTGGATCGTCAGGGTGACATTGTAGACTATTCGCCATTTTATCAGCTTATCGACCGCTTGCCGGACAACCGTGCGATGTCGAAGGAAGAAGTCCTTGACTCGTTGCGCGGTGGTTTCGGGGAGAGTGTGAACAGGGACCGTGAAGGTTCCAAGTTTGTAGAGTTCCTCGAGAAAAACGCACCGAATCAGTTGTACCGTGGTCAGGTGATGGCGTTCTATCGGGATTATACCCCGCAGCTTCGCGTCAAGACTCTCACACAGACTGACCTTGATGAAGCTACCGCGCAGGGCATTCCTGCTCCTGTTGGTTCGCTGACTGATTACGGTCAGAACTCTGTTCCGTCTTCGGCGGGCGGGGAACCAATGCACATTTATCTCAGCAACCCGAACTCGACGGTTCCGTTCACGGACGGCACCACGGTTCAAACGCGGGGCGGCACGGGATCAGGGTATCAGATGCGTGATGGCTTGATCGCGGATCATGATATCGGTGCCTCGGGTGGTCCGGGCACTAGCACTGCGGCAGAGAAGGGTGTTCCGGGTTACTTCGGTCACATTCGTCTGGAAATTATTACGGACGATCAGGGCCGCAGGGTTGCTGTTGTGCAGGAGATGCAGTCTAACGCGACGGTTGCAGAGCGGAAGTTTGCGAAGGGTGAGGATACGACCTTCAACTTCTTGACTGGCGAGGAGCGTTACAACATCGACGAGCTTCGCAGCACCCCGGAAGGTTTTGCAATTTTTGATGAGGCAGCAAATTCGCGGGTGCTAGAGCCAGATTTGGCGACTGCACAGCTTGATACACTTGGTGACTTGCGTCGGGACGCCACTGAGAGGATGGGGAACGATCTTCAACTTATCGGCGGCACAGCGCCGTCGGCGGACGAGACGTTTGAAACTCTTGAGGCGATCTACGACAATGCCCCGACGGGTGTGCCTACCGGTCTTGATCTTACCGCAGACCTGATGCCAATGCAGCGTGTGGTTGCGAAGCTGTTCACAAACGATTTGTTAAGTCACGCTCGTGGAGAGGGTCGAACAAGAAACAGCACTGGTGTTGACACAACTCTTAGGGAGTTCACGATTGGTCACACGGGCGGCACGGAGCTTGGTCCCGCTAATGAAAGAGCCAAACGCTTGGTGGCTCTTATCGAAGAGGGTGACCTTGAAAATCTTCTGGACGCGGAAGATATCGCTACGCTCAACAGAGTGCTGAAAAAACGAGCTAGTCAACACGCCACCACGGACTGGTCCACACAGGGCCGCAACGCGACTAGAGAAGCGTCGGCTATATTGCCCGCTGGTGAAGACTATATCACCGTTATTTACCGAGACATGAACACGGCAGCAGAAAATGGTCAGGAACCCCTTGATTTTCTCCGCAGCACAAGGGTGCATACAAATGCACTTGTAAACCATGATCCCGGTATGTTTGGTTTCCTAACCGAGGCGTTCGATGATGTGCCAATGCAATCAACGCACGAGTCTATTCCAGCGATGGCTGGGCGGAACATGCAGCACCGTATCATGAATGACGTGACCGACGCGCTTGAGGCAGAAGTGCCGACACGCACACCCGAAGATGTCAGCAAGCAGGATATGGACGATTATATTGACGGGTTGGCGGTGTCGGAGGAGCGCAAAGAAGAGTTGATGAAAACCTTTGAGCGGTGGATCACTACCGTCAACAACCCGAGTGACCCGCAGGCTTACCGGCCTGGCTCTCCGTTCTCTGGCAAGAAGTCGGATGTGTACTTCTATCAGTTTGCTCCGCGCTTGATTTTGGCAGAAGCCCGAAAGAAGGGGCTTGACGGCGTTATCTTTCCGAACTGGGAAGACATGAAGGATGTGAGTGGCCGTCCGAGTCGAGAAGTTGTGAAAGAAATCTACGATTCACACGTCAAGAAAGGCTTGTCGCAGGCTGTAGACAGACAAGATGTGGTGGAGATACCAACCATCAAGGTCGGCCAAGAAGATTTGCTGCACAAAGAGACAAGGCGCCCGCACAGATCCGCTCGTGCTGTTTACTTTGGAGGTGACCGTGTTCGCACACGTCGCTACCGCCCTGAAGATCGCCCGACTCCGGACACACTAACGTACGAAGAGACCCTTGGACCGTTGGGCGCGGACTTTGATGACAAGCTCATTCGCCGTGCAAAAGGCGGTCCCGTAGACTTACGGCCTAAAAAGCTGGTACACTCCGGCATCGGCGCTATGGCAAGGCAGGTGATGTGATGGGCAAGCTGAAGAACAAGCAGATCGAGAAAGAGGACAGAGAACTGGAGGCGATGGAAGAGCTTCGCAAAAAGTTCTACGATCCCGGTCCGGGTGAGACTGATTATTCTGGGCAGATGACGTTCGAGCAGTACATCAAGCGTATTGGTCCCGGCAAGGCTGCTGGTGGCATGGTCAAGGGCTTCAGCCCGATTGCTCGTCCGCAACGATTCAAAGGCGTATTTTAATGGCACTTCCTCCGCAGATGGTTGATATGGCGATAGGCGCTGGTGGTCCGGCGACCGAGATGCCTGAAGAGATGATGATCGAACTTCCCGACGAGAACATGCTCCCCGACGGCATTGAGCTTGCCGGTATGGAAGAGATGGTCGAGGTTCAGGCCGAGATGTACGATCACAATGCAAACCTTGCGGAGATTCTCGACGATTCTGTTCTTGGCACGTTGTCTTCCGAGCTTCGTGACAAGGTTGACGACGACAAGGAGTCGCGCGAGGATTGGGAAGAAGCGATATCCAAGGGCTTGAAGTTGCTTGGTGTCAACTATGAAGAGCGCAACGAGCCGTTCCTTGGCGCGAGTGGTGTGCATCATCCACTGCTGAGTGAGGCTGTCACGCAGTTTCAGGCGCAGGCGTACAAGGAAATGCTGCCTGCTGGTGGCCCTGTAAAGACGCAGATCATTGGCGCGGCCAATCAGGTGCTCGAGGATCAGGCGCAGCGCGTCAAGGACTTCATGAACTACCAGATTACGGAGATTATGGAGGAGTATGACCCGGACACGGATCAGATGTTGTTCTATCTGCCGCTGACGGGTTCCACATTCAAGAAGGTCTATTTCGATGCCGGCAAGCAGCGGGCTGTTTCGAAGTTTGTCCCGGCGGAGGATTTGATCGTTCCGTACTCGGCGAGTGACTTGAACACTGCCGAGCGTGTTGCACATGTGGTACGCATGACCGAGAACGAGCTTCGCAAGCTACAGGTCGCTGGCGTGTATCGGGACATTGATCTTCAAGCAGGAGATGAAGACGATGAAAGCTCGATTAGGCAAACTGGTAACGAGTTGCAGGGTGTCCGTCCATCATATGGCGACGATGTTCACACACTACTTGAAATCCACACAGAACTCGATCTCGAGGGCTTTGAAGACATTGACGAGGGTGGTGAGCCTACAGGGGTTAAACTCCCTTACATTGTCACTCTGGATGAAGATTCAGGTCAGGTTCTCTCGGTGGTGCGAAACTATCGGCAGGCGGATCCGCTTCGAAGAAAGCGACAATATTTTACTCATTTTAAGTTTCTGCCTGGGTTTGGTTTTTATGGCTTTGGCCTGCTTCATACTATAGGTGGACTGTCTCGTGCAGCGACTTCTATACTTCGTCAGCTTATCGATGCCGGCACTCTTTCGAATCTTCCTGCTGGCTTTAAGGCTCGTGGTGTTCGTATTCGCAACGACGATGAGCCGCTGTCTCCTGGCGAGTTCCGTGATATTGATGCTCCCGGTGGTGACCTTCGGAATGCTCTTATGCCCCTTCCATACAAGGAACCTTCTGGGACACTTGCTCAACTACTGGGCGTTATCGTCGATTCAGGAAGACGATTTGCCCAAGTCGCCGACGCAAAAATTGCGGACACTAACGCACAAGCACCCGTCGGAACCACAGTTGCACTGATCGAGCAGGGATCGAAGATCATCTCCTCGATTCACAAGCGTCTCCACTACGGTCAGAAGCAGGAATTCCGCCTTCTTGCCGAAGTGTTTGCCGACAACCCGATGCCATACCCATACTTCGTCGGGCAGAACATTCCGCCGGAGATTATGCAGCAGGACTTCGATGGCCGTGTGGACATCCTGCCAGTGTCGGATCCGTCGATCTTTTCGATGTCGCAGCGCCTGTCGCTGGCACAAACACAGATGCAGTTAGCATCGCAGGCTCCGCAGCTTCACAACCAGTATGAAGCTTACCGACGCATGTATGACGCGCTGGATGTAAAGAACATCGACGCTATCTTGCCGCCTCCGCAACCGCCGCAGCCTGTTGACCCGGCAACGGAGAATGCAAACGCTGTGAAAGGTGCGCCACCGCAGGCGTTCCCAGATCAGGACCACGAAGCGCACATCATGACACATGCTATGTTCTTGTCTTCGCAGGTTGGCGCCGCCAACCCGCAGGCATTCGTGTTGCTGCTGTCACACGTTCAGGAGCACATTGGTATGTTGGCGCGTGATCAGGTTCTGGCATTCTTCCAAGAAGCTGCCAAGCAGGCTATGGCCGCAGGTGAGCCGGTGCCGCAGATCGCGCCAGACCTTGTCGAGTCTACGGTGGCGCAGCAGACCAGTCAGATTATGCGTGAGATCATGCCAATGCTTCAGCCTGCACAGCAGCAGGATCCGCTGGTGGCTATCCGTCAGCAGGAACTGGAGAACTCACAGATGGAGGTCCAGCGCAAGGTGACGAACGACCAGATGGACTTCCAGATGAGTCAGGCCAAGCTACAACAGGCTTTTGAATTAGCGCAGCAGCGTCAGGCGCTTCAGTCCGACATTGCTGAAGCACGGAACGATGTCAACGTATACCGCATCAACACACAGGCTGCATTGTCGAGGAATAAATGATCCAAGCACTGATTGGACCTATCGCCTCTCTGGCTGGCACTTGGCTAGAGGGCAAGGTAGAGAAGACCAAAGCGGAGACCGGGGCGAAGGTGGCGCGGGCCAAGGCCGAAGCTACAATTATGGAAAAGAAGGCTACGGGCGAGATTGATTGGGATCTCGAGATGGCTCGTGGCAGTCAGTCTTCGTGGAAAGACGAGTGGCTCGTAATTCTGTTTTCTGTCCCACTCGTTTTGAGTTTTGTGCCGGGAATGGAGGAGGTGGTTTCAAATGGATTTGCACAGTTGGAGAAAATGCCGGATTGGTATCAATATAGCTTGGGCGTTATTGTTGCTGCTTCTTTCGGTGTACGTTCTGCTGCCAAATTTTTTGGGGTAAAGTAATGGGCATTATGTGGGGCATGCACAACCGAACAACTGAAGAACAGGCAAGGATCAATCGTGGCCGAAGTAACAATGGAAAGATTTCTGCGGTGGAAGATACTGCCGCGCTTCATGATGGTAATGATGTCGATCTCGGCATGGCGAGTGGTGGAGTGGTTCATGACTCTGCCGGATCCGACGCCAGCGCAAGCGGGTCTAGTGAGTGTAGTCACGGGGGCCATGACCGGTGCATTTGCGGTATGGCTGGGGCACGAGAAGGAGAAGTAAGTGGCACGACCACGGATTAGGCAGTTTGCTGACGACTTGGGAATAAGTTATGATGAGGCCAAGAACCTCATCGAAAAGGGCCGTAGTCGCAGAGATGGCGGCGCACAGGTATTGGAGAGACACATGCGTAAGGCACCAGCTACGCCTAAAAAGAAAAAGAAGCGCAGCCCCGGTAAGGGCGTAACTGCCGGTCGCACTCCTGGAGGAAGCTTATATGAAATTCCCGGCACTCCGTATTATGCGGACGATGAGCAAATGGAAATTCTTCGCCGTCAGTCTCCTCCCAAGAAAGCCAAGAAAGCCATGGGTGGCTCACAGGTTGGTGGTATGACGGTTGAGCAAGTGATGAAAGTGATCGAGGACGATACCAAGATTGGAACTAAAAAGGTTCCGTTGAACCGCGAAGAGCAGCCGCAGTCGCGTGGCGGCGGTAAGGCTATCCAAGGCACCAAGTTTACTGGGGTTAAGTAGATGGCGACGTTCCGCACTGATCCAAATACCGGTCGCACTGTAATTAGCGAAGAAAACCGAGTAGATCGTTCTGGGTTAAGTGGTAGGCGTGGAAGCACTGTTCAGAGCAGAACTAGCGGCGGACCAAACCAATCTGACGGCCCAACAGGTGGATTTGGTCCACCTGTTAAATTTGATTTTGGCACTGGAACCGCCGCAGGCACTCTTAGCCCGCAAGAGTTTATGAACGTTACTGGGCGTACGGCGACAAATCCTTATGGTAAACAAGGATTTTTTAGCCGCGTCTTTGGCCTTGATCCCAGTAAAATAGATTACACGAACAATTTTGGTCAGAATCGCGGAGAGTCGCAGGGAATTATGGCGACTCTGAACAACAGAGCATACAACGCATACTTGAACCCTGTTGATCTTTCTACGGGATTCGTAAACCCAATGCTCGATGAGGGATCACTGACTAGGTTTGGTCGAGTAGAACGTGATCCTAATCTCAGGCAGGGTATCGGTGGTTTTGGGTTGCCAGCAGTAATATCAAATCTATTTGATCGCAGTGATCTCGTAGTTCCGGGGCAACCCGCTAGTGATGCGCGGCGGCAGGACATTGGAATCTTCGATTTTGAAACGCCGAGAAACATGGATGAGTTGGTTTCTTCGGCGCTTGGAGAACAGGCACCTAGAAGTGTTGATGGGTTGACTGATCTTGAAGCTTTCGAGCCGTTTACAACTGATCTCGACGTTCGTAATCCAGAAAGCTATTTTGCCGACATAAACACTCGTCCGCAGGAAACACCTGTAACGCCCGGTTTTATTAGACCAGATGACGTAATGCCCACAGTAGCCGACGTAATTCTTGGCGACTTGCAAGGACCACCCGCTTTCATAGAAACAGGACGAACTCCTGTTCGAAGCGTTAGCAGAGGTGGACAACCGTTAGAGGAGGTTACAGGCCGACTTGATTATCCGGGAACCGCAAATGATAGACGTGCTCAAGGAGTTGTGGTAGCAGGCACGACGCGCGCGCCTAGAAATGTGGCTCCAAGCGAAAATCAAAGATATGTCATCGTAGATGGACGATTTTATGATCGTGAATTAGATGAGTTTTTGCCGGCGGCACCTGCTGTACAACAAGGGATAGGCACAGGCGATACGGGTTCCGCATCAATGACCGCAGTAGGTCGTGGTCCAGGAGCGGTATCTGGAGAAATATCTGTAACCCCACCAGACATACCGGCTCCGGCGTTTCCGCAGGTTGATTTAACATCAATCATAAGTCCCGAGTTTCCTGTTCCGTCGCCGGTGATCCCTCCCCGAGGAATTGATCCAAGGGCATTATCATTAGCTCAAGAGTTGCAGCGTCTTGCTCGAGAAAGGGCAATGCAATGAAAATCGAAATCAAACTAATCCCAGACGGACTCGATCTGGCGAAAGAGATTCAAGACGGCATGCCGATTGATCGCATGGTTGATGCAGGTGGTGACGAGGGAGAGCCTTGCCCTGCCGCCACGCAAGATATCGATCTCAATCTTGAAAACAGGCAAGACGCTATCGACAACTATAAGTACGGACCGTTGAATCCAAACCTTGATGACACGGGTAAGAACGATAGCTTTTGGCAAAGTATAGCTGACACATTCAACACGGGCATAGAGGCAGCAAAAGAAAGTCGCTGCGGCAACTGCGCTGCTTTCAATCTTACCTCACGCATAAAGGACTGCATCGCCAAGGGCATCGGGATGAATGACGGCGCCGATCCGTACGAGTCCGTCGAGGCAGGCGACATTGGATACTGTCAGTTTTTGAAGTTCAAGTGCGCGTCGATGCGGGTGTGTGACGCTTGGGTTTCTGGCGGTCCGATCACGGATGAAAAGATGGCGTCATAATGGACGTTGTAGATTTTTTATCAAGGTATCAGAAAACCTTGCAAACGCGGGTGGATGACATTAGCATCTCCCTGACTAGCGGTAGCGCATCTGATATGTCAGCATATCGCGCTATGGTGGGTGAGATTCAGGGGATCACCTACGCGCTAGAAGAGTTACGCGCCCTGCTAAAAAAGGTAAACTATGACGACGCTTCTAGTCCCTGACCATATTTTACGGCAGCAGCAAGCCAAGAAAAAAGCTGAAGAAGAAGCCTCCCAGAAGCCCATAACAGAACGAATCCCGCAGCCTACCGGCTGGCGGATTCTTGTCATGCCCTATCAGGGCAAGGCTAAGACTGATGGTGGGGTTTACGTTCCCGATCAAGCCAAAGACCGAGAAGCTCGTGCCACTGTTGTGGCATATGTGGTTCGTCTTGGGCCACTAGCCTACCAGGATCCGGACAAATTTGGTCCTGATTCTCAGCCTTGGTGCAAAGAGGGTGACTGGGTCTGTATTGGTCGGTACGCCGGTTCGCGCTTCCAGATTGAAGGTGGCGAGGTCCGCATCATCAATGACGATGAAGTCATTGCAACCATCATCGATCCCGATGATATCAAGACATACGGAGTTTAGTATGCAAAACAACCTTGCTGAAAAGGAAGAAGAACTGGAAGTCGTTGCCGTTGAGGAGGAGCAGCAACCCGAGGATGTTCCACGTGAAACATCTGAGGAAGAAGCTCCAGTCGAGCAGGACGTACAGTCGGATGAATTAGAACAATACTCGGAGAGTGTTCAGCGGCGCATTTCGAAACTGACGAACAGGTTTCGAGAAGAAGAACGCCAGCGTCAGGCCGCGATTGATTACGCCGAGGCGGTCAAGAAGCAGAACGAAGAGCTTCGTGCCCGCATTGACAAGCTCGATCAGTCCTATGTAGGCGAGTTCGGCAACCGAGTAGAGGCAGATGCTGCTGCCGCCAAGGAAGCCTACCGCAAAGCTTACGAAGACGGTAATGCGGATGAAATGTTCGAGGCACAGCAGCGAATTAGCCGCATCGCTCTGGAACAAGCTCGTTATGAAGAAGCCAAGCGTCGCAATGAACAGAAACAAACGCAACCTGCTCCTAGCCCGGAACCCACTGCTCCGGTAGAAGAACAACCTGCCAAGCCAGATCCAAAGGCTGAAGCATGGGCCGGGAAAAACGAATGGTTTGGCAACGATCAAACCATGACGTATGCCGCTTTTGGTATTCATCGGCAGCTTATTGAGGACGAGGGGTTTGACCCCGCATCCGATGAGTATTATAGTGAACTTGACAAACGTGTTCGCACGGAGTTCCCGCATAAATTTGCGGAGACGAAGCGTGATACTGGACCCAGAGTCGCTTCTGCTGGGTCAACGGCGTCAAAGTCGTCGTCACCAAAGGGGCGCAGAACAGTCAAACTGACTCCATCGCAGATTGCGATTGCGAAGCGATTGAATGTTCCGCTCGAGGAATATGCCAAGTACGTGAAGGAGTAAGTTATGGCTGATAGAAAACCACGCGAAGCAACCACTCGCGCAACCACTCAGCGGCGTAAGCCCTGGACCCCGCCTTCTAAGTTAGAGGCACCTGAAGCACCGGCTGGTTATCAGCATCGTTGGGTCAGAACCGCCATTCGTGGTGAGGATGACAAGACCAACGTACACTCGAAGCTCCGTGAGGGGTGGGAACCGGTACGTGCTGACGAGTACCCCGACCTTGCAGATCGCTATCCAGTGATCGAAGAGGGTAAGAATACTGGAGTTATCGGCGTAGGCGGCTTGATGCTGTGCCGGATTCCAGAGGAAACGGTCGAAGAGAGAACTGAATATTATCGGGATCAGACCCGCAATCAGATGCGTTCCGTTGACGAAAACCTTATGAGGGAACAACATCCCTCGATGCCTATCCACAACGATAGGCAAAGTCGTGTAACCTTCGGGGGTAAATCCTCCGAATAACTGATGAGGTAGAGCAATGGCAAACTCAAATGTTGCCTTCGGCATGAAGCCGATTAATACCGCAGGTAGCACACCAGCTACTTCCGGTACTAATGCGTACAACATTAAGTCAGATGCAAGCGCGATTTTTCAAGGTTCTCCGGTTATCGCAACTAATGACGGCACCATTGCTGTCTCCAGTTCTGCTTCCGGTGATACTTTGAAACTTATCGGCGTGTTCGCTGGCTGTGAGTACGTAGACGCGACCACCGGTAAGAAGAAGTTTTCGAACACTTGGCCTGGATCGGGAAGTGCGAACACAGATTTCGACATCATTGCGAATGTGTACGACAATCCGATGCAGCGGTTCATTGTCTGTTCGGACGCTACTCTTACCAACAAAGCGACCGCAATCACCACCATTTTCGAGAACGCAGAGTTCTCGGCTGAGTCTAATAAAGGCGCAGCAAATGGTAATACAACCACTGGTATCTCGACAGCACAGCTTGACGTATCGACCGTAGATGCTTCTGATCTTTCGCACCCGCTGAAGATTTTAGGCATTCTCGACGATCCGGAAAACGCTGACTTTACCGCTGCCGGTATTCCGCTGATTGTAATGATCAACAACCATGCCCTTACAGCACCTGCCACTGGCGGATCTGCTGAAGGCACAATCTCGTAAGGAGGGTAGTGAGTTATGGCTATTTCTCGCGCACAACTCGCCAAAGAGCTTGAGCCTGGCCTCAACGCCCTTTTTGGCATGGAATATGGTCGCTACGAGGGTCAGCATGCTGAAATCTTCGACACCGAAGGCTCAGATCGAGCATTCGAGGAAGAGGTCATGCTGTCAGGTTTCGGTGCCGCACCGGTTAAAAACGAAGGCGCTGGAATCTCGTTCGATGACGCAAACGAGGCGTATACTGCACGGTATACCCACGAGACCGTTGCAATGGGTTTCTCGATCACCGAGGAAGCTGTTGAGGACAACCTCTACGACCGTCTGGCATCCCGCTACACCCGTGCCCTCGCTCGTTCGATGGCACACACCAAGCAAGTTAAGGCCGCTTCGGTCCTTAACAACGCTTTCACCGCAGGCGCAACTGCCGGCGGCGATGGTGTAGCACTCTGTGATGCTTCGCACCCGCTCACCAGCGGTGGCACTTTTGCCAACGAGCCGTCCACTGCGGCAGACCTGAACGAAACCTCGCTAGAGGATGCACTGATCAACATCGCCGGCTTCGTCGATGAGCGTGGTCTGGTCATCGCACTGCGCGGTGTGAAGTTGATCATTCCGCGTCAGCTTCAGTTCATTGCCGAGCGTCTCCTTGTATCGAACCTTCGTGTTGGAACCGCCGACAACGATGTCAATGCTCTGAAGAGCATGGGCATGCTGCCGGAAGGTTACGTGGTCAACGACTACCTGACCGACACGGATGCGTTCTTCATCAAGACGGACGCCCCGAACGGCCTCAAGCACTTCGAGCGTATGCCTCTGGCAACCAACATGGATCCGGATTTCGACACCGGCAACATGCGGTTCAAGGCTCGTGAGCGTTACTCGTTCGGCTTCTCAGACCCGCGTTGCGTATTCGGTTCGCCCGGCGCGTAACGAAGGGGAAAGTTCCTCCCCGACTGGGGGCCGCGATTGCGGCCCCCTTTTTTTTCGGGTACTATGATCTAGTACCTGACAGACCTATTGTGGGTCTGACACTTGCCACGACAGGAGCACAAAATGGCAAACACAACCTTTTCAGGCCCAGTCCGGTCTAAGGGCGGCTTTAACGTAATAAATGAAAGCAGCACCACTGGTGTAGTTACAGAGACGGGTTTTTCTGTCAACTCAACCGGGCAGCTTGTTTCCATGGGAACACGCAAGATTCAATCTTTCGCTGGTTCTCTTGCTGCTACCAATGCAGCCAGCACGGCCTACGCTGACGGTGACGTTCTCGTAGAGTTGGGAACATTGAACACGGATGCACCTGACGGCCTTGTTACCCCCACAAAGTTTTT
>VMHT01001501.1_pt1 | contig 16118 bp, 10 predicted proteins | sample 4693611 | NCBI WGS metagenome assembly VMHT01 (sample SAMN12280063, study PRJNA550983) | marine metagenome | isolation source: seawater sampled from same location over 5 years 0.02-0.2 micron viral filtrate | place: USA: collected off the coast of southern California halfway between the port... ... | reverse complement strand
CGATCGATCGTCGTCGATCGCGCGCGAAACTCGCGCGATGGGTCGATCGCGGCGCGCGAACCTCGATCGCGCGGGTCGATCTCGATCGCGCGCGTTATCGGAACGGAAGGCCCCCTATCGTCGAAATCCGCGCGCGATCGCGCGTATTCGACGTGTAACGAACGGGATTAAAATCAATGCGTCATGCGCGTAATCATGCACGACGATAAAACCGCGCGGCGCGGGATCGGGCGGTCGGTCGCCGCGCGCGACTCGACGCGCGCGCGCGCGCGACGCCGCACTCTTCGCATCCGACGACTATCGACACGATGCTCGCCTCCGCTTCCACGTTCACCGGCGTCAAGGTCGTCGCGAAGGCGACCGCCAAGACGACCGTCGCCAAGCGCGCCGCGTGCGTGACGCGCGCGGGGCAATACGACGATGAATTGCTCGAGACCGCGGTGCGCCTACGACGCGACGCGACGCGACGCGGGACGACGCGATGACGCGGTGATGCGCGCGCGACGCGCGCGGGAATCCGGCGATGCGCGCGGGAGTTGGGATGGAAAATATTTTCGCGTCGAACGCGCGCGGGCGCGGCGGTCGGGGGGGGCGCGCGCGTCGGGGGGGGGCGACGGCGCGACGGCGCGAGATCGGATAGGGTTGTTCGGGCGAGGGTGATAATCCATCAATCCATCGATCGAAACGACTCGCGTCGCGACGGAATCGATCGAACGCGGTGACTGACGAGGATGGAAACGCGATTCGCGACGCGCGCAGACCAACATGACCAAGCCGGGTAAGGGTATCCTCGCCATGGACGAGTCCAACGCCACGTGCGGTACCCGACTCGAAGGCGTCGGGGTCGAAAACACCGAAGAAAACCGCCGCCGCTACCGCGAGTTGCTCATCAGCACCAAGGGTATGGGCGAATACGTCGGCGGTGCGATTCTCTTCGAAGAAACCTTGTACCAATCTTGCAAGGATGGCACCTCGTTCGTCGACGCGCTCCGCAAGGAAGGCATGTACCCGGGTATCAAGGTTGACAAGGGCCTCCGGCCGCTCGCCAACTCCAACGGCGAGTCTTGGTGCCAAGGTCTCGACGGCCTCGCCGAACGCGCGGCTGAGTACTACAAGCAAGGCGCGCGCTTCTGCAAGTGGCGCTCCGTCGTCTCCATCCCGGCCGGTCCGTCCAAGATCGCCGTGACGGACTGCGCTTACGGCCTCGCCCGCTACGCGGCCATCTGCCAAAACGCCGGTCTCGTCCCGATCGTCGAACCGGAGATCCTCCTCGACGGTGACCACGACATCGACCGCAACTTCGAAGTCGCCTCCATGGTTTGGGCGGAGACCTTCAAGTACTTGGCCGACAACAACGTCAAGTTCGACCGCATGCTCTTGAAGCCGTCCATGGTTGCCCCGGGCGCCGACTGCACGAAGAAGTCCAACGCCAAGGAAGTCGCCGCGTACACCTTGAAGATGCTCAACTCCCGAGTCCCGCCGGAAACCGCGGGCATCATGTTCTTGTCCGGTGGCTTGTCCGAGTTGGACTCCACCATGTACTTGAACGCCATGAACCAGCAACCGAACCCGTGGCACGTGTCTTTCTCGTACGCGCGGGCTCTTCAAAACTCGGTACGTATTTTTTTTTGTGAGCGCCTCGTCACGCGTCTGAGAAGCGTCTGAGAATCGCGAGAATAACGCGTACTGACGACTGACGAACACTTATAACGCGCCAGGTTATTAAAACGTGGGCGGGCGATGATTCTCGAACCGCGGAAGCGCAAGAAATCCTTCTCCGCCGCGCTCGCGAGAACTCTGAAGCGCAACGCGGCGTCTTCGACGTGACGAAGTCGCAGACGGAAGGTTCTTCGATGTATGAGAAGGGCTACGTGTACTAAATCAGTACGCTACGCGCTTCCTTGTCGAGCCACTCGTTTCAATGAAATCTTCTTTACATGAATTACATCAACCTTCCCTCGCACGACTCAAAACCGAAACGACAACTGCGAGCTGAAAGCTGTTCAGCTCACAGTTGTCCCGCGTATCTCCACCCAGACCTCGCCACAGCGCGCCGCGTCGCGCGCGACGACCCGTCTCATGCGGTCGAACGTCGCGCTCCGAGCGTCCACGACGTCCGCGCACCGATGGTCTCGCCCTTCGTCGTCGCCGTCGTCCACGAGACGTCGCCAACATCAGCGCCAACATCACCATCTTGACGTCCAACACCGTCCTTCTCGTCCCGTTCGCGTCGCCGCCGCGCCCGCGGAGAAGCCGACGGTCGAAGAAGACACCGCGCGCGTGCTTCGCGTGCGATATCACCGCAAAGATGGCGCGTACGCGGGATGGGGCGCACACGTTTGGGGACGCGGCGCGGCGTCGCCGACGCCATGGGACGCGCCGCTCGCGGCGACGACGGATGACGCGTCGGAATGGGTGACCTTTGACGTCGAGCTCTCGGATATCTCTCGCGGTGATGGATCGGTGAGCGTGCTGATTCATAAGGGCGAGGCGCAAGACTGTCGAGTAGAGGATTTCGACGCGACGGCGGCGCCAGAGGTGTTTTTGGTGAGCGGATATTCGAGCGCGTTCGAGACGGAGCCCGATTTGACGTCGTTGCCGAAAGGAGACATAGAAAAGTATCGCGCGATCTGGGTCGCCGAGCGCGTGATCGCAGTGCCGGGGGATTTCGCGAACGATGGGGACTCGTTCACGCTCGTGAGCTCGTCCACGGCGGATTTGAAAGTCACGGGCGAAGGCGTCGTCGGCGGCGACGACGTCGTCACCGTGGTTCGTTCGGGTGAGTTACCTTCGAGCGTGTGCGCAAAGTTTCCACACATCAAAGCTGCGGGCTATCGCGCGCTCGAAGTTCCTTCGAGCGTCAACGTGCGAGACGCGTTGAAGCGCCAAATCGCCGTAGCCGCGGTGGACGCCGCGGGTAAGCCGACGGATGCCACGGGCGTGCAGTTGCAAGGCGCGATCGATGATTTATTCGCTTACGATGGACCTCTCGGAGCGGAATTTGGAGTGAACGACAAAGTCACGCTACGCGTGTGGGCGCCCACGGCCTTGAACGTCGCGTTGGCGTTGTTCGACGAACCCAGAGGAGAGGAGACGAGACGCGTCGTCGCGATGACGCGGGACGAGACGTCGGGGGTGTGGAGTGCGACCGGTGACGATTTCAAGGATAAATATTACAATTTCGAAGTCACCGTATTCAACCCGACGACTGGGAAAGTGTCGACGAACGTCGCGTCGGATCCGTACGCTCGGAGCCTCGCCGCCGACGGTCGCCGAGCGCACGTGTGCGACATTTCGCGAGACGACCTCAAACCCAAGGGATGGGAGACGTTTGAGAAGCCAAAGTTCACGCATCCCGTGGATTGTTCAATCTACGAGCTACACGTGCGAGATTTCAGCGCGTTGGATGAAACCGTGAGCGCTTCTGCGCGAGGCAAGTATTTAGCGTTCTGCGAAGAATCGAGCGTGTGCGTGTCCCATCTCAAAAAGCTCGCCGACGCCGGTCTCACGCACGTGCACCTGTTGCCGTCTTACGACTTTGGTTCCGTGCCCGAGCTCCCAGAAAATCAGCTGTCGGTAGACTTCAAAGAGTTGGCCAAATTACCACCGAATTCTCGAAAGCAACAAGAAGAAATCAGTAAAATTGCATGGTCTGATTGCTTCAACTGGGGATACGACCCCGTGCACTACGGCGTGCCCGAAGGCAGTTACGCCACCAATCCAGACGGTCCCCGGCGCATTTTCGAGTACCGCCAGATGGTGCATGCGCTCGCCTCGAACGGATTACGCGTCATATGTGATGTGGTGTATAATCACACCTTGTCGTCCGGACCGAGTGACGTCAACAGCGTCTTGGATAAAATTGTCCCGGGGTACTACCATCGACGCAACTTTGACGGATTCATCGAGGCGAGCACGTGTTGCAACAACACGGCCAGCGAGCATTACATGATGGATCGTCTCATTGTGGACGATCTCGTGCACTGGGCGAAAGATTATAAGGTTGATGGATTCCGATTTGATTTAATGGGGCACTTGATGCTGTCCACGATGCTTCGAGCGAAGGACGCGCTCCAATCGTTGACGCTCGAGAAGGATGGTGTCGATGGTAAATCACTGTACCTGTACGGAGAAGGATGGGATTACGCCGAGGTGGAAAAAGGTCGCGTCGGCAAGAATGCATCGCAGCTAAATTTGGCTCACACTGGTATCGGAAGCTTTAACGACCGCGTCCGCGAGGGTTGCATCGGAGGCAGTCCCTTTGGCGATCCTCGCATGCAAGGTTTCCTCACGGGCTTGTACTACACCCCCAACGGCGCCGTCGATCAAGGAGACCAAGACTCCCAACGCTATAGAATGATGGAGGACGGCGAGAAGATAATCGCCGCGCTCGCTGGAAACGTCCGTGATTTTGTCTTTGTCAATCGCCACGGCGTCGAGGTTCCGTCGAGTTCGGCGGCTTGGCCAGACTCAAACGTTGCCTACGCGGGCGAACCGGAAGAAACGGTGAACTACGTCAGCGCGCACGATAACGAAACCCTATTCGATTGCATCATGTTAAGAGCGGCGGCGTCTGTGTCTCTGGAACAAAGGTGCCGAATCAATCATTTAGCGACGGCGATTGTGGCGTTGTCGCAAGGCGTGCCATTCTTCCACGCGGGCGACGAAATCTTACGGAGTAAATCTTTAGACCGAGACTCGTACTCCAGCGGTGACTGGTTCAATAGGCTGGACTACTCTGGGGACACGCACAACTTCGGCGTCGGGTTGCCCGGGGAGCAAAAGAACGGCGATAGATACGACTTCATCACGCCCATGCTCGCCGATACGTCGATGCGCCCCTCGAAAGAGTTCATCGAAGAGGCGACGAGAAACTTTTGCGAACTTCTGAGCATCCGTCAATCGACGCCACTGTTGCGTCTTCAAACCACGCGAGACATTCAGCGTCGCATGAAGTTTTATAACCGCGGACCGGCGCAAACGCCTGGGCTCATCATCGCTAGTATCAACGACGGCGACGCGTCCACGCCTGGGTTACCATCGCTCGACGCGAACTACAAGCGCGTCGTGCTCGCGTTCAACGCCACTCCGAACGAAATTTCACATCACGAGGCTGGGCTTAAAGTTGATTTCGCTGGCGTCGATCTCGAATTACATCCGCTCGTCGGCGGCGTCACCGCGGACGCCGTCGCGATGAGGAGCGTCTTCATCGAAGGCGTTCCCACGATTCCTCCGTACACGTGGACCGTGTTCGTACAGCATAGATAATATTAGCGTTATAGCTGCGGTAAGCTCAATTAGAGTCAAGCTGAGAAACAACTTTCTGACGCGCGTTCCTTTCCGGTCGTTACAATTGGAGATGTTTGCGCAAAAACGCGTCTACGCGCGACCACGCGAGCTCGACCGCGGACTCATCGAGCTTTGGAAACCCTTGCACTTTCTCTCGCTCCTCAAAGTTCGGATACGGTTGAGGCGTCGTGTTCATGAAGGCGTGCCCGACGTTTTCGTAAAAGTGTATCTCGCCCTGGCGAAGTCTCTCTCGCAATTTCTTCGCGCTGCCGGGATCCGAAAATCCAACCAAATTGTCCTTCTCCCCGAAGTGTCCTTGCACCGGAACCTCGATCGCGCTCACATCGCACGCGTCGTCGCCCGGAATCCCGTAAAACGGCACCGCGCAATCCACGCTCGCCTTTGCCGCGGCGATGAGCGTCAGCGCGCCGCCCATGCAGAATCCCACGACGCCCACTCTTTCCGCCTTTCGCTCCGCCCGCAGCCACGCGGCCGCCTCGCGGATCTCTTCGGTCGCCACTTTCCAATCCATGTTCGTCATCAGGTGATGCGCTTCCTCGACGTCGACGCCGAGCTCGCCGCGGTACAAGTCAGGGACGAGCACCGTCACGCCCAGTTCGTCGCGCAATCGTCGAGCGTGCGCGAGGACGACGTCGTTGACGCCCCACCACTCCTGCAGGACGATCACCGCCGCGCGCGTCGACGCGGACGATGGCGCGGCGAGGACGCGGGCCCGCGCGCCGGCGGCGCCGAACGCGACATCCTCGAACGACGACGACATCGTCGGGTTGTGTCGCGCGCGGCGCCGCTACGAAAAAATGAAACCAAGACACCAGGGACAATTACGGTACCGACTGCTCGACGAAAATCGGGCGCGCGCGGGCGCGCGGGCGCGACGGCGCAAAGTTACGGTTTCTTCGAGAGGTGGTTAACAACCGACGCGGGCCTAGGCGCCGTATCCGAACACTTGTCGAATGCGACCGAAGATTAAATTCTTCCACCCGTTTTCGGTGGTGTCCATCACCGTCTCGTTGCCGAACTTGTCGCACTCCGGGACGTTGGTTTGCACGAGGTCGACGAAGCAGTTGCCGGGCTCGGGCTCGCGAAACGTGACGGTGACGACGGAGAAGTGGTCGTCGGGCCACGACGAGAATCGCCAGTTTTGAACTATTTTTTCGCCCGGAACGTACTCCGTCGTTTCGCCTTGAACGTTTCCGTCGAACATTTCGAATTTACCCGTCGAACCGTTCAATCCGGACGCTCGACTTTGCGTGAAATGTTGCACGCGATTTCCGTCGAGCAAGGCGTCGCAAATATCTCTCGGGCGACAGTAAAAATTCTCCGTCAGCCGGATGGTGTGGTTCGTTTGCGATAACGGCGCGGTTTTATCGCTCCTAGGCACCGACGCGCTCGATTTCGCCTTGGCCGCCTTGGCCGCCTCGGCCGCCTCGGCCGCCTCGGCCGCCGCCTCGGCGCTCGCCGGCGCGTCGCCTCCCGGCCCGCCCGCCGCCATCTCCTTCACCCACGTCCTCACGCCCTCTAAAACCTTCGGCACGATCGATTTCAAAATCAGCGCCTTCACTCGCGCGTCCTCGTTCGTATCGTTCGCCGGCACCACGACGCACTCCGGGTCCTCGTCCGCGTTTTCGTCCGCCACGTACGGCAGCCGAATCTTCCCGTCGCGCGTCTTCCCGTCCCTCAGCTCCGCGACGTACGACATCTCCAGCTCCAGCTCGTACCCGGGTATAATTTTTCCTTTTCTTTTGTTCACGTACGCCTCGCCCTCGCACTTCGTCACGCCCGTCACCGCGACGCGCGTCACGACGCCGTCGCCATCGCCGTCGCCGTCGCCGTCGATCGCGCGTCGCGCGCACAGCGCGTCCAATCGCGCGCGCGCCCAGGGCAGGGCGTCCTTCTCCTGCCAGTGCCACCCGTGGACGTTGGTGCCGTCCGCGCGATCCTCGACGATCCATCGCGCGTCGCCCTCGCCCGCGCGCGCCATCGCTTCTCGAAGCTTCGCGGCGCGGAGTGGCGATCGATCGCCGCGCGACGGTCGACCCTCGGCGCGAGGGTCGAGGCGCGCGCGCGAACCTCGCGGCGAGGGTCGCGGCGCGCGCGCGACGACGCGCGGGGACCGACCGTCGCGCGCGACGGACGACGCGCGCGACAGACGACGACGACGACGACGCGCGATGCGGGCGGCGGCGACGACGACGATGCTGGGACGCTCGACGACGACGGGCGCGCGCGCGCGCGCGCGCGCGGCGCCGGCGCGCGCGTCGACGCGGAAATATCCGGTCGTCTCGAGGTTTTCGGCGACGCGCGACGCGAGGACGGGCGCGGGCGCGTTTCGCAACGCGCCGGAGCCGCAGACGGAGGAAGAGGAGGGGTCGGTTTTGGATTTCCCGGAGGAGTACCAGCGCGCGGTGCCGTCGAGACGACCGGACATATTTCCAGACCTGAAGGAGCCGAAGACGCCGATGCCGCGACCGATGCCGGGCGACCCGGAGATGCCAGGTACGCGACGACGACGTCTCGTGTGGTCACCGTGTTGACTAATTTTTTACGCGCAGATGAGGAGGAAGAGGAGAAGGAGCGCAAGGAGAATCCTGGTGAACCGGGGGTAAGTTTTGGTTTCGACCGACGCGCGTTCGCGACTCGAGCTCGCGCGAACGCTCGACTGACTCCTCGCTTTCGCGTCGCGTCGTAGGAAAAACCGGAAGATGAGGAAGAAGAAGAAAACGAAAAGAAGAAGAAGAAGAAGATCAAGAAGGATGACGAAGAAGAAGAGTGAGAGAAAAGTAGAAGATGAGTTGTCACGATGCGTAAATAGTTCTTCGCTATCTCAGACGCCTATCCTCCTAATTCCTAATCTATCGTCCTAATGCTAATGTTAATGCGCGTGTGGGAGATGTATTCCGCGAACTCTTCATCCCAGGCATCGGCGCCGAGCGCGTCAGGAAGCTCGAATCCACGCTCGTTTGATTCGAAGACCCTCGGCACGCCGTGGTAGCATTTTCGCGACTCTCCGCCGAGGATCACGGCGTCGCCCGTTCGCAGCACCAGGGCCGTCGGTGCGCGGTTTCGGTCTTCGTATCCGAGTAGGAAAATTGCGGGACACCCGAGAGAAATACTCACTATCGGGCGGTCCAAATTGGACTCAGCGTCGTCCACATGCCCATTCAACGTGTCGCCCGGTTGATAATAATTCACCAATCCCGCCTGCGCCTCAAATTCCCAGTTTTCCGGCGCCACGCTCGCGATTCGCCGCGTCAAACTCACGAGCTCTTCGCTTATCGCCCGTCTCGGCACGTCCGGTTCGTATATCCGCGACGTCCAGTTGAATGGGACGCCCACCGTCGCCCAACGCAGCTTTGATAGCAACCGCCTGGCGAGGAGTCGCTCGTCAGCGTCGCCTCGCTTCACCTCACGCGCTGGCCTGGCCCATCGCTCACCATCGATTAACATCAAATCCTCCCGCGCGGCGTCCCACAACCCAGGAGGCAAGTCTCCGAGCTCTTTTCCAAAGTTTGTTCGCGCCGGCGGCTCGCACAGCTCCGTCGCCGCCGCTCGCACCCACGTCCGCTGTTCATCGCTCGACAGCGCGTTCGAGACGTAATAAAACCCCGGATGCTCGTCCAGGGCGTAGACTTTCACCGCGCCTTCCTCGCGCGCGAGCGTCGCGCCGTGCGCGTTCGCCGCGTCCTTCGACAGGTCGAGCGCGTCGCGCAGGTCCACCGGCTCGGCGACGAATCGACCGCCCCTGCGTCGTCCGTTCGCGCTCGTTCGGAACTGCTCGACGAGTTTCAGCTGGTACTTTTTCTCCGCCGCGCGAAACGCGGTTTGCGCCGGGGGATCGGTGCCGGGATCGCGAGCGTACATCCGCGCAGTGAGGTTGGTTCGGTTGCTATTCACAAAGACTACTTTTTCGATTCGCGTTCGCGCTGATGATAATACCTCTTCAAAACCTCCTTGGCGGAACACATCGGGAAGTTTGAGAGGTCGTAATAGTGCGGCGCTAAGTCGATGAGCCACTCGCCACGAACGTCCGTGACGGTGCGAATGTAATTCTTTGACGTCAACACGAACTCGTTGTAGACGACCCACTCGGGCTTGCGATCGAGGCACGTGGACGGGTGAAGCATGACTTCTTGGTTGTCCTTGACGGTCAAATACCGTCCACCGCGCTCGAGATGGGCGACTTGCATGAAGTATCCGCTCAAAATGGCCTTGCGAATGTTCGGGTAGTAATCCCTCGACGCGAAATCCGTGCTCACGAGCGGAAGGTTGAAGCGTTGGCAAATGCGCACGAGTTGCGTGCGCACGTTGTCCGCGCTCTTCATCGCGCGATGGCTGATGTAATTGTTCCAGCACCAATCCGGATCATCTTTGGCCTGCTTGTACGCGTGATAAACGTTGAGCAAGGTCAAGTGATCGCCGTCGACGTGAGCGAATTGAGCCTTCGCCGCGTCCGCTTGCTCGGCTTGATCCCTCGGGCGAATGAAACACATGGGCACGGAGAGCATGGCGACGATGGAGAGCACCTCGTTCGAGCACTTGAACTCGCACGACGTGACGAGCATTTTCGCCAACTGTGGATCCAACGGGTACTCCGCCATCACTTGACCGACCGTGGTCAAGTTACCGTCGTCGTCTAGGGCGCCGAGGTAGTTCAGTAGCTCCAGCGCCCGCATGAGCGTCTCGGGCGCCGGCGGATCCATAAAGTCGAAGTGCACTAAATCATCTATCCCAAGTTTCTTCAGCTGCAACACCACGCTTCCGAGGTTCGATCGCAAAATCTCCGGGTACGTTTGCTCCTGCAAATCCTTCTTGAACGACTGTTCGGTGTACAAGCGGAAGCATTTACCAGGCTGCGTACGACCGGCGCGACCGGCGCGTTGTTGCGCCGAGGCTCTCGAAATGGGCGACACGAGGAGAGACTCCACTCGAATCCTCGGATTGAACACTTTTTGCTTTGAGAAGCCAGGATCGATCACGTACACGATCCCATCGATCGTCAAAGACGTTTCGGCTATGTTTGTGGAGACTACGATTTTGCGCCCGGCGGGTTTGCCCGGTTTTCCCTCTGGCGCCTTGTCGAAGATTTTCTGCTGCATCGCCGGCGGAAGCGTGGCGTAGAGCGGTACGACGTTCACCACGCCCACCTCATCGCCTAAGTTTTGAATCTCACGACGAATCTTCCCGCACGCGTCCTCGATTTCTTCCTCGCCCGTCAAGAACAACAAAATGTCCCCCGGCGGCTCGCATTGGTGAATTTGCGTCACCGTACGAATCGCTGATTCTAAGTAATCGCGCTCCGGTTCTTGCGTGTAGAAGATCTCCACCGGGTGCATACGACCCGGAACCTTCATCAACGGTGCGTCCAAGAAGTACCCCTGAAACTTCTCCGCCTCGAGCGTCGCAGACATCACCACGCACTTCAAGTCTTTGCGCTTGACTAAAATTTCCTTCAATAAACCAAACAAAATATCCGTCGCCAACGTCCGTTCGTGCGCCTCATCGATGACGACGACGGAATATCGCGACAACAACGGATCCGTCATCGCCTCACGAAGCAACATGCCATCCGTCGCGTACTTTAACATCGTCTTCGGCCCCGTGGTTTCTTCGAAACGAATCGAATAGCCCACCTCCTCGCCGATGTTCACGTCCATCTCATCCGCCACCCGCTTCGCCACGCTCATCGCCGCCACTCGTCTCGGCTGCGTACACACGCACATCTTCCCATCCGCGGTATATCCAGCGTCGACGACGAATTGCGGCACCTGCGTCGTCTTCCCGCTCCCCGTCTCCCCGACCAAAATCATCGTCTGGCTTTGACTCAGCTTTTCGATGAACTCCCTCTTCTGCAACCACACCGGCAGGGTCTTCCGTTTCTCCAGGATGTCGTAGTACCGCCGCGACAGCGCGTTCCCGGTGTGCTTATTGATCCCATCGTCGTCGTCGTCCGCCGTCGTCTTCGCCTTTTTCGGCGTCTTTTCTTCGTCTCCCATGGCTCTTCGCGCGCGCTGGCGGCGGCGACGCGATTCGTTCGCGCGCGCGCCGTCGCGTCGTCGGCGCGCGCGTCGGCGGTGCGTCGCGCGCGCGGTGCGTCGCGCGTTCGTTCGCGCGCGTCGTCGATTCGCGATTCGCGATTCGCGACGCGCGCGGGTGTGCGTCGCGCCCGTCGCGCGCGCGCGTCCCGCGCCGACGAAAAACGACGCGCCGAGAAAATTGAAATTTAGAGTCGCGGGTGATATCACTAAAGCGAAGCGTTACAACATCATACCGCCGGACGCGCCTTGATGACCGTGACGCGCGATCTCGGGACGACCGCGACGCTGCGAGAGCTCGCCCAACACCGGTGGGACGTCGCTGCCCTGAATGAACGTCCTGTGAATGCCCGACGCGTCGACGGCGTTGAGGCGAATGCAACCGCCCGAGGAACCGTCGACGGACATCGCGAGGGCGATAGCCTTGGCGACGAACGCCTCGCACTCCTCCCGGGTCATCCCTTCGCGCCACCCGCTGTCTAAAAAACCCCAAATATACGTCGACCCGCTGCCGTCGGTGGTCCATCGCTCCTTGATCATGTTCCCGCCCGCCGTGCACGCGTACACCTGCGACCCGCGGCGCTTGTCCCAACCGCCCACGATGGTGTACGCGCTCAGCCCTCGGCCTCGATTCGCGCCCTTGTTCTGATACCCTATTTGATTCGCGATCGTCGCCACCGTTTTCACGTCCGCGATTTCGTCCAGCTCCATCTCGTGCTGACTCACGATGTTTCGCACGTACCCCGCGAGCGCCTCGGTGTCCGCCGCGGAGCCGGATCGACACATGATCGTGCGATCGTTCAGCGCGCACATCTTATCCGACGCCCGGTTCGAGACGTATATCCCTGCGCGCGCGTCGCGATCGACGGCGTCGTCGCGTCGTCGTCAGTCTTCGCGCTCGATCGCGTCGTCGTCGAGTCAAACGCCGCGGTCGTCGTTCGAACCGCTCGCGCGCGTTCGCACCCGTGCTGACGCGAGAGTCCGCGCCGAGGACCACGCCGCCGGCGTATTCGCACGCGACGATGGTCGTCCCCGTGTGCGGGGCCTCGCTCGCGTCCGCGTCGCGCGCGTCGAGGCCCATGTCGACGTCGAGCGCGCGATTGTGTCGCGCGGCGGGCGCGCGCGGTCGCACATCTCGACGCCGACGTCGCGAGACCGCGAGACCGCGCGCTCGGACGAGCGAAACAATCGTCGCGGGTCGCGTCGCGCGCGCGCGGGCGCGAGAAGCGCCATGCTCGACGCCGGGGCGCGTCGTTTGGGTCGGTGTCACAACGCCCTCGTGACGGCGCTGCTCACGGATACGTACCAGCTCACGATGGCGTACGCGTACTGGAGGAACGGCACGCACGACCGACGCGCGGTGTTCGAGCTGTTCTTTCGAGCGAACCCGTTCCAGGGCGAGTTCACCGTGTTCGCGGGGTTGGAGGAGGCGCTGCGATTCGTGAGCAACTTTGAGTTTACGGAGCGGGACGTGGAGTACTTGAAATCGACGCCCGTGGGGGAGAACATGGAGGATGAGTTCTTCGAGTTTCTCCTCGGACTCGACGCGAGCGAGGTGAGGGTATACGCGCAAAAGGAAGGGTCGGTGGTGTTCCCGAGGGTGCCGCTGTTGCGTCTCGAGGGACCGCTCGCGACGGTGCAGTTGCTCGAGACGACGCTGCTGTGTCTCGTCAACTACGCCAGTTTGTTGGCGACGAACGCGGCGAGGCATCGACTTGTGGCGGGGCAAAACGCGATGCTGCTCGAGTTTGGGTTGCGACGGGCGCAAGGGGTGGATGGAGGTGTGAGCGCGAGTCGGTACGCGTACCTCGGCGGTTTCGACGCCACGAGCAACGTCGAGGCGGGACGACAGTTTGGGATTCCAATCAAGGGCACGCACGCGCACTCGTACGTGCAATCGCACGCGGGATGGGGTTGCGTGAAAAACCCCAAGCTAGTCGCCGCCGATGGCTCGGTGTGCGAAGACTTTCCCGCGCTCGTGTTGGAAAAGATGAAGAGTTTAGAGGCGATTCGAGACGACATGGAAGTCGACTTGCGGTGGAGCGAGACGAACACGAGCGAGCTGGCCGCTTTCACATCGTACGCTCTCGCGTTTCCGAACGCGTTTTTGGCCCTCGTGGACACGTACAACGTTTTGCAAAGCGGTTTGCCAAACTTTTGCGCCGTCGCGTTGGCGCTTCGCGAGCTGGGGTACGCCGCCGTGGGAATTCGGCTCGACAGCGGTGATTTGTCGTACCTCAGTAAGCGCTCGCGAGCGTTTTTGCGTAACATCGAACGTTTGCTAGGGACGAAGATTGCGGATAACTTGAGCGCGGTGTCCATCACGGCGTCGAACGACATCCACGAGGAGGTGTTGTATTCGCTTCGCCAACACGGGCACGAGATTGATGCGTTCGGCATAGGCACGCATCTCGTCACGTGCTTGAAACAACCCGCACTGGGATGTGTGTACAAGCTCGTTGAAGTCGACGGAACGCCGCGAATCAAACTGAGCGAGGATATCGGCAAGGTGACGATTCCTGGGTGCAAGAATGGCTATCGCCTCTTTTCGCAGACGGGAGAAGCCATCGTAGACGTGATGACGCGCGTGGGCGAGCCCGTACCGAAGGTTGGCGAACGGATGTTGTGTCGTCATCCGTTCATGGAGAGCAAACGCGCGTACGTCGTTCCATCCAGGGTGGAACCATTGTTTGATTTAGTTTGGGACGGCGCGCGCGGCGTGGACCCGCAAGTAGATTTGAGTTTAGAAACCTCCCGCGCTCGATGCAAGGAGTCGATTCGTCAGCTGCGCGCGGACCATTTGCGGTACACCAATCCGACGCCGTACAAAGTGAGCGTGTCTGCGTCGCTGTACGATTTCATCCACGATTTGTGGCTCGCCGAGGCGCCCGTGGGCGAGTTGCGCTAGCGGCGAACGAGGAAAACTATTAAATATAGATTCATCATCTATTCGTTCTTCTTTGGTACTAAATGAATTGCTATGTGCTATCGAACACTCGTGTGTGTGTGTGTTCCATCACTCGTCTTCGTCGTCCGTCGGCACCCATCGCGGCGCCGCTTGGCTCAGCGGTAAGATTTCTTCGTCGTGCCAGTCTTCGTCTTCCGAAGTCGTCGGCGAAGATTTGCCCCCCAACGCGCTCGTCTTGTTCTCGTCGTCGGTACCGATAGAAATCACTTCGGTGGTTTGCGTTTCGCCGCTTGCCTCTTCCTTTGCAGCCTTTTGTCTACTTCGAACTTCCTCGATGAGTCGAGCGAAGGTGGCGTCGCTCGTCTTCGCCGCCGCCGCCGTCGCCTTCTCCCTGCTCGTCGCCACCGTGTTGAACATGCGAGCTTTGGCGCCCGCACCTACCTTGCGCGCTTCTTCGCGATTGACTTCACGCGCGATCGCGGGTAAATCCGGCACGCGTCCGTATCCTATGATGGAATTCACGCGCGTCGTGAACTCCTTGTGCCTCGCCTCGAGCATCTTTTTGTCGCCGTTGGACGCCAAGCCTTCTTTTTTGCACAGCTCGCGTATCTTGTTCAACGTGAAGACGTGATACGCAAGCTTTGGCAGTCGACGCGTGAGAGCCGTCGACGTCGTTTCTTCAACCGAACGCGCGCGTTTCTTTGCGCCCCCCCCGCCCGGCGACGAAAGCGGTTCGTTGCGCACCAAACACGAGTTGAGATGAGAGTTAATCTCCCTCGACGGCACTTGCGCGCAACACACCGGACACGCGACGTTATCAGAACCGTCTCGCCTGTGCGCCGTCGGCGACGTTCCGAGCCCCCCATCCGTCGCGGAATCGCTCGCGTCGTTTCCGTCTCCGTCGTCGTCGCTTCCGTCGTCCAACACGATGGCCCCATCGTCTTCGAATTCGTCCGCCTGTTCGATCACCGGTCGAGCCACTTTCGCTCGCGACGTCCTCTCCGCGCGTCGTTCGCTCGTTTTCGTCGCCGCCGCCGTCCTCGCCGTCAACGCCGCGTCGAGGAGTTCGTCGCGAATCTTTTTAAATCTCTCCACCACCTCCTCCAGCGCCTTCGCCGGGACTAAATCCGACTCCTCCGCCGGTTCGCGGCACGTCGGACACTTGTGCATCGTCGGCAGCGATCTTCGCGCGCAATCGGAGCAGAACGCGTGCTGACACGCGCGAAACGTCACCGGCATGGCGTAAAACTCGGCGCAAATCGCGCATCGCAGCGACGCGTCGAAATCGCGCTGCGGCACCGTCGGCCACGCCTCGGCGACGTCCGAGTGCTTCGGTTTCGCGCTCGCGAACGCCGACGCGATCGTTCGACGCGACATCGCGCGCGGGAGACTGGCGCGACGGCGCGGGAAGCGAGCGCTCGGGCGTCGGTCCCCTCGTCGTCGAAACAAACAACCCGTAACTTTGCGCGCGCGCCCGATTTCGCCAGGTGCCGGGATCTTTATGCGTTCTACACGTATCTGATGGCGCATAACGGCGTATAATGCGACGTTTACCGCGATCGGGGTCGTAGCTCAAATGGTAGAGCGCGCGCTTAGCATGCGCGAGGTACCGAGATCGATACTTGGCGACTCCATCGTTCTTAAAGGCGGTTAGGAGACTCCTAAACGCATCTTTTTTTTGGGCGAACGGTTGTCGTTGACATCGCGCCGAAGCGGTACGTCCGCGCGCTGACGACGCTCGCGCGCGCTCGCGAGTCCGAGCGCACTTTTTGTTCCTGTATGGGCTTCTTTTCGCTTCACTCATATTTTGCAGTTTGTTTTCCTATCACTTTTATACCTCCTCAATGCTTACTGGTAATCACTGTGGT
>VMHT01145612.1_pt1 | contig 16119 bp, 17 predicted proteins | sample 4693611 | NCBI WGS metagenome assembly VMHT01 (sample SAMN12280063, study PRJNA550983) | marine metagenome | isolation source: seawater sampled from same location over 5 years 0.02-0.2 micron viral filtrate | place: USA: collected off the coast of southern California halfway between the port... ... | reverse complement strand
TGGAGTGCAGGCGAAAAAGATATTTTTGTTACACTTCCAGCAGATAAAGCTGTTATTGAAGATGGCTCTAACGATATTAGTGTTGGTGGTAATATAGCCGTTGGCGGTACAGTAGATGGCAGAGATGTTGCAACAGACGGAACTAAGCTTGATGGTATTGAGGCTTCTGCCGAAGCAAATCAAACTGATGCTGAAATAAAAACATCCTATGAAAACAACGCTGATACGAACGCACTTACTGACGCTTTGCTCACTAAATTAAATGGCGTTGCCGCAAGCGCGAACAACTATACCCACCCTAATCACTCAGGGGAAGTTACGAGTACCGCAGACGGTGCAACAGTTATTGCCGATAATGTAGTTGATGAAGCAAATTTAAAAGTAAGTAACACGCCAACTAATGGTTATTTTCTTTCAGCGCAATCAGGCAACACTGGCGGTTTGACTTGGGCAGATGCTGGTCACTACAACAATGCAGATGTAGATACCCATTTGAATGTTTCGGGCGCACAAACGAATGAAGTTTTGTCTTGGAATGGTTCAGATTATAACTGGACAAGTGTAGGTGCAAACCAAGCTTTAGACACAACTTCATCCCCAACTTTTTCAACGCTTAATGTCACAAATACAGTTACAGCCGATACTTTTAACGCTACTTCAGACGCAACTTTAAAAACAAATATTGCGCCAATAGAAAATGCCTTGGCTATCCTAGAGAAAATAACAGGCGTGTCTTTTGATTGGAAAAATCATCAAGGCAGTGCCGAGGGTGTTTTAGCGCAAGAAGTAGAGCAAGTATTGCCCAACGCAGTAAATACAGATGAACAAGGTAAAAAATCAGTTAGCTACAACAATTTAGTCGGTGTTTTGATTGAGGCTGTAAAGGGTCAACAGGAGCAAATTAATAAGTTAAAGGATAGGTTGAATGGGCTTTCAACTTAGTGGCACAACTTGGATAGACAGCAACGGTCATTTTCAGCAAGGTTTTAAATCTGTTAATGGAACTACACTAGCGGGTTCAGGAAATATTACAACTGGGCCTAGCAGTGTTGCAAGTTTTGGAACTAATTGGAACGTTATTGGATGCCTGACAATTGGTTATAATTCAGCCACCTACACTTATAACACTGGGGGTGTTTTTGTGGATAACGGCCTTTATAATAATGGATATACAAGAAGAGGTCCAGAGCCTAATCAAAATGTTGCAGCCTCAGATATATACCAACCAACTTATACTGGGCAAAATAATTATGTATTTTATAGCTATTACGCGCAAAAACAAGGCTATATTCAATCACCGAATGGACACAGTGGACTTTCTGCGGGAACTTGGAAAAGCCTCACTCCTGGTCACGAAGACCAGAGTTATACTTGGCATCCTTACAACCTTTTTATAAGGGTGTCATAATGAGCTTTCAAGTAAATGGCGTAACAGTATTAGATATGAATAGAACTTTCGCGTCTAGTGCTTTTGGAAAAACTGTTAACTCGCAAAATATAAGTGGAACTGGCGATGTTGAATTTCGAAGAGGAGGGGTAACGGCTGACCATGTTGTGGGCGATTACTTGCTTTGTGGTCATACTGCTATGTCTGGCTCTAATGGTTGGGCGCTTTCAACTTTTGCCGCAGGGGCAACTGTTGCGGGTTCAGGAATGATATATAAAAATGATAACCCTGTTGGTTGGTCGATGGGAGGTTGGGCAGGGGTTGCAGTTTGGAGCGCTACAAGCACTGCTATTGATACAAATATAAATGTTGGGGGAACTTGGCGTGTTTGTGTTGTAGGTGCAAATGGCTATCAAATACAAGGCGCAGTAAAACAATCAATATTCTTTGCGAGGATTTCGTAATGGGTTTTGAAGTTAATGGCCTACCAGTTTTAAGTAATACCTACGGTTTGGCAAATTATACAAATACTTTCAAAACTCTAACAGGGCAATCACTGTTAGGGTCTGGCAATATTCAAGATACTGGCGCGGGTTCTTTGAAATATAACGAAGTCGGCACTTATACGTTTGCCCAGACACTTGGGACTTTAGGCACGCAACGTGCAACAGTCGCGGGAAGTAGTTTTCTATCGCATTATGACTCTCGATTTGGGGGTTATGCTTGGCCTGTGCAATCAAGTGCGGGTAGCTTGTCAAATATTCATTATGCCTCAGGAACTTGGGCGCTTAAATGTTTAATTAGTTCACCTAACAGTGGTGGAAGCGGGTCATTATTTATTAGGATTAGTTAAATGCCATCATGGACAATACAAGAAGTAAAAAACGCAAAATCATTAAATGAAGACAATAGCCATTTCGATTTAGAAATGAACCACCCAGAATTTGGATGGATACCTTATACTTTAAGACCAGACGACCCAGATGGCAGTATAAGCAACGAAGAATTATTATCTATGATTGGCTCAGATTATGCAGCATATGTGCCGCCAACTTCGGAAGAAATTATTGCAGAGCAAGTGGCGGCGGCAAGAGCAGAAAGAGATAGGCAGTTAACCCAAAATGTTGACCCTTTGGTTTCTAATAGCTTGCGTTGGAATGATTTAACTGACGAACAAAAAACAATTTGGACAGATTACCGAACGGCATTGCTTGGCGTTCCACAGCAATCAGGCTTTCCGCAAAATATCAACTGGCCTACTCCACCGAGTGGCTACAGATAAATGTTTGGTTTATATCCACTATCAGGAGCCGCACTTGGCGATGTGGGTGTATCAGGCTTATCGTTTGTATTTAACGGTGTAACAGCACAAAGCCCTACTGTCGGACAAGCTGTAGTAAGCGTAAATAATGAGATGGGGCTTGTTTACACGCCAAGTGCTCCTGTTATTCCTAACTTACAAGTTTTTGAAGATGAGAATTTTGCACCGCCAGATGTTTTTACTGGGTCTGTTAGAATTGATAATGCTCCAGTAACAATAAATACTGATGTAACTTTTAATTTTAACCTTGGTGCGCCAATAGTAGATAGCGCAACGGTAACTAAACAATTTAATTTTACGGCAAACGATGTAGAGGCGCAAAACCCAACAGTTGGTAATGCTACTGTCACAGAAAATATTAATATAAATTTCAGCGATATTTCAACGCAGAACCCAACAATATCAAATCTTGTTTTTTATTATGAATATCAAATAGAGCCAGAAATTACCTTTGGTTCACCTACAGTTGATACGGCAACAATAAATCAGTTTTTAAATTTTAATTTAAGTTTAACTTTTGGCCCATTAACTGTAGACAGGATGAGGTTTAAGTTTTCGGAAATAAATGTTCCGCCAAAAGTATATAATCAAATTACCGTACCAGCTAAAAATTATACTGAACAAATTGATGCAAGCTAGAATATGGACGAAAACTATATAACATGATATAAAGCACGAAAGGAGTTTTAATTATGCCAGTAACAGTAACTAAGCCAACCGTTGGCGGCTCTCAAGATACATGGGGCGCAACCCTAAATGCAGCGCTAGATACATTAGCTAATGTTTTGAATGGTAATGCTACTAAAGTTCAACCTAATCTCGATAATTTAGTAATAGATAGTGTTACAGTCACTGCTACTCCAGATGAGTTAAACAAACTTGATGGTTTTACTGGCACTTTCGATGATTTAAATAAAACCACGCTTTTTCTAAATGGTGCATCCGCTGGCTCTACTAATAATAGTAAAGCGGTAGTTTATAGCTCTACTGGTGGTATTAAGTATGGCTATTGGACTATTATAGAAGATGGTGGAAGTTTAAAATTTATGAACGGAGCAAACCCAAGAATGAGCCTCGATAGTAGTGGCAATTTAACAGTTTACGGAAATGTTACAGCATATGGAAGCCCATAAATGGCGTTACAAACAACAGGATCAATATCATTAAACGATTGTCATGTTGAAATAGGATCAACAAGTGGAACAACGGTTTCACTAAATGATACTGATATGAGAGATTTAGCTGAAATAAGTTCAGGAGCTATTTCGTTAAATGATTTTTATGGTGCAAGTAATTTAATTACTGGAACATTATGGACATTTAATCCGACACTTAATGTTGGTGGAAATGGGTATTATTACACATCAGGCATAAGGGTTTCAGATTTTGTTTCATCGGGATTTGCAAATGGCGACACTCTAAAAATTAGATCAGATACTTACGTCCAAGCTTACTCGATTTCTGTAGCCGCTTTAATTGTTGATATGCCCTGCACAATTTTAAATGAAGGAAGAATTGTGGGTAAAGGTACTGAAGGCGGTAACAGTTATTCAACTGGACCAGACCTATACGTTGGAATGAATTACCAGAACCCAAATGGTGCGGCGGCGGGTCCTGCAATTAATGTTACGTCAACAGGCGTGACAATCGTTAATCAGCCTTATGCGTTTATAGCAGGCGGCGGCGGTGGTGGCGGTGTCGGTTGGACTTCAAGCTCTTCAAATGCAGGAGGCGGCGGAGGAGCAGGCGGCGGAGATGGCGGTCAAGGATCAGCACCTACGGCTGTAGGGGGAACTGTATCAGCAAGTGGCGGCAGTGGCGGCGGTACAAATGGCGATGGTTCTAGAGGTGCAACTACTACTGGATATAATTATGGTGGCTACGGTGGCGGGTCTGGCGGTGGCGGCGCATCAATTACAGCTTCAACTCCACTAGGTGGTGGTGGCGGAGGCATGAAATTGTCAGGTTTAGGTGGGTCAGGTTCTGATGGAACTGTTTTTGGAGGAACGACTATAGGAAAAGGCGGTAATGCTGACCTTGCAGGTTCAGGAATTGGTGGTGGGGTCACAAACACATCAGGCGGAGGTGGAGGCTACGGTGCAACAGGGGGTACAGGCCAAGGCGGTTACGCGGGGGGTCTGGGGGGTCCTGCTATCACAGGAACTGCTCGAACTGTTACAAACAATGGATCAATTTACGGCTCAACATAATGGCAAGATATATATACGCACATAAAGCATACGAAACTGTTACTAAAGTTCAGGAAGCAGTGACGGCTTTCAAGACAAGACTTGATAATAACCCAACCGACTGGTGTGGTGTAAAACCGTTAATAGATAGTCAAGTTATTTCTATACCAGAAGATAATTCTGAACCAATAGAGACAGCAGAAGACACTATTGTAAAATCAACATCAACTAACATCCAATCAGTTCGAACATATCAATATGGCGATGCTTTAAGTGATGAAGAAATTAATGCTTTGGGTGGAGAAAGTGAAAAATATTACAACGTATTTGCAGTCCATGACGGGTCAAACTTCACACATATTTCAGAAGTAGAAGTTGTTGAGAAGGTTTTGCAAATGCGAACTTCATACGCAAAATGGAGACAGGTTGACAAATATTATGACACTCAAGTTTCTGAAGGTGAAGATAGTATTGAAATAAATGTGTCTAATGAGGACATGACAAAATATGTTTAATAAAGGAATAAATTTATGCCCTATGTTCCTATAAAATTACCAGCAGGGTTTTATAAAAATGGCACAGAGTACCAGTCATTAGGACGGTGGCATGATGGTTCATTAGTGAGGTGGTTAGACGGAAGTTTGCGCCCTGTTGAGGGATGGACGGAGCGCAAAACTTATTTCTCCAATAACCCAGTAAGAGGAATGCATACTTGGCAGGCAAATAATGGTAATGCTTGGATTGCCGCAGGAAGCGCAAATGAGCTTATAGCTATGACAGGTGGCGGCACTGTTTATTATATTACTCCTGATGATTTAACGGCTGGGGTTATTAATTCAGAAGTTTCAACGGGTTATGGGTTTGGCCCTTATGGAACGGGCTACTGGGGCCAACCCAGACCAGTATCAAGTGATCAAGTGCCAGTAGAATCCACCACTTGGCAATTTGATAATTTTGGAGAGGAACTAGTCGGAGTTCATAGCACTGATGGGCGCATTTGGAATTGGGATTTAACTACGACTATAGGTTCTGAGTTAGTTGTTAATGGTGATTTTTCGGCAAATACTAACTGGACAAGCGAAATAGCTTTTAGCAATGTGTCTAAATTTTGGAATATTGCTAGTGGTGTGGCTAGTTTTACTAGATTAGAAGCTACAATAGATACTACAAAAGAAGGTTACTTTATTTCTCCTAACGCTCACAACAACGGTAATTACGACCATATAGATATAAATGCTAATCTTTTTAGGGCTTCGCCTAACAGATTTATAGATGGCTACACAGTAAAATACAGAAACGGTGGCGGCACTGACATAGGTGGTTTAGTTAATGATACAAATTACTTTATAGTTAATTCTTCGGGAGTTCTTCCAAGCGGTAATGATTTTCAGATTTCCGCAACATCAGGTGGTTCGCCGATAACCTTAAATCATGTTGATCAAAGTACATTTAACGCCAATGACGCAACTTCCACAATGGATGGAGTAGATTACGAAAACAACAGAATTTATACAGCTCATGTGTTTTCAGAAAATGACCCAGTTGTATATAATAGAGATTACATAGCCTCTGGAGCAACAGGCAACGAAAGGGTTATAAGTGGGCTAACGGAAGGCGGAGAATATTTTGCTGTTGGAGTTCAGCAGGGAGTTGTTACTGGTGGAACTATTACTTCAAATACAAGCTTCCAATTAAGCGCAACATCAGGCGGAGCGCCAATAGATATAGAAAAAGATGGCCACGAAATTCCAGCCGATGCTGCTTATAGTCCGTCAAACACTGTAACGGTAACAGTCGTTAATGTGGGCGGTGCTAATGTGTTTGCTATGAATGGCGCAGTTCAAGCTGAGTTAGAGTTAATAAAGGGAAACGCATATTGGTTTGATAATTTCGATGCTTCTAACCAAGGTCACCCCATAATTTTTAAGCATAATGGTGTTCAGTATACTTCGGGAGTTAGCTCTAGCGGCTCTGCGGGGTATGGTTCTTCATATGTTTATTTTGATATTCCTATGAATGCCCCAGATAACCTGACATACAGTTGTTCAGTTCATGGCGATGCAATGGGTGGAAATATCACAACAATAACTAACAGTAGTAGTGCTGGTTATCCCGTAGTTACCTACACTTCTAATATTATTGATACATTTACGCCAAATTCTTTGTACATGGATGATCAAGTAGAATATAAAGTTTTGACAGGTGGAGCGGCAATAGATGGGCTTGTAGATGGAACCGTTTATTTTGTAGAACAAAGCTTTGGGCTTGGTGCTATTTCATTAAGTGCTACTTTGGGTGGCGCTCGAATTAATTTAACTGAACCTCCCGAAGCAAAATTCGACGCAAGCGATGCAACAATAGTTGATATAGCAAATAATAAAATTATTCATCCAAACTCTTTTGCTGATGGCATGAAGGTTTATTACAACAAGGGTAATGGAGCGGTTATTGGTGGTTTAACGCATAATGCCGACTATTTTATAGTTAACAGAACAGCTAGTGAATTTCAGCTTTCAGCTACTTCTGGCGGAGCGCCAATTTCTTTAACATCTTTGGGTATAAGTGGTAATACCGCAAAACACTTAATTAGAAAGCGTCTTGGTCAGCATCAATTAAATGCAGTTATGGGAACAACCAATACAATTAGAAAAAATCTTGGGTCAAATCATACCTTGTCAGTAATAGATAATGGAACTGCTATAGAGCAAAACGTTACTGGTTTAGTTCCTTCACCAGATAGTCAAGACAGCCACGATATAACTTGTACTTTAATTGATCCACAAAATGATCCTACATGGAACTCTGGGTCAGGAGTTAGCGCTCAATTAAAGGTAACAGGAATTTCTACTGGAACTATTGTGCTTCAAACAGATTTGTCCTTGGGCGTAAATCAATTTAGATTTGGTGCTGACGATGCAAATGTAAAAGTAGAAGTGACACCAAATTCTGGATCACGTCATTTTGACATTGATAACATAAGTTTAAAGAAAGTGACGGTTGCGGAACCGATAACAAATGCACCTATAAGTAATAAGGGAGTTCTGGTTACAGAAGAAAGATTTATATTTGCTTTAGGAGCAGGCGGTAACTCCAGAAAAGTTCAGTGGTGTGATAAAGAGGATAAGGTTGCATGGTCGCCATCAGCCACAAATGAGGCAGGAGATGTAGAGCTTGCCACAAGTGGGCAAATTATGTGTGGGGTAAAGACAAGAGGTGTTACTCTAATTATTACTGACACCGATGCCCATGTAGCGCAGTATATCGGCCCACCTTATGTTTATGGATTTCAAAAAATTGGCTCAAACTGTGGGGCTATTTCCCGTCTTAGTTCAGTGTCTACTGACGTAGGCGCATTTTGGTTTGGCATGGAAAACTTTCATTATTTTGATGGTAACAGCGTTCAAACACTAAATTGCGATGTGCATGACCATGTATTTGGAGACTTTAACGCTTCTCAGCAATCAAAAATCTGGGGAGTAGTTAATGGCGCTCATAATGAAATTTGGTGGTTTTATTGTTCGGGCGAAGCTACAGAAATAGACAGATATGTCGCTTTTGACTATAAGGATAAGCATTGGCTTATAGGAAACCTTTCCAGAACTTCTGGAGTTAGCCGAGGTGTCTTTACTTATCCGTTTATGGCGTCACATAATACAACATCAACAATTTACAACCACGAAGTGGGGTACAATTATGATGGAGCTTCAATTTTTTGTGAAACTGGCCCTATTGCTATAGGTAGTGGAGATCAGGTTATTAATGTCACTGGTGTTATTAGTGATGAAAAAACGCAAGGCGATGTTGATTTAAAATTTAAAACAAAATTTCATCCAAATGACGTTGAAAGAACTTACCCGACATCAGGCGCATATAATCCAAGCAATCCAACAAGCGTTAGGTTTTCAGGGCGTCAAATAAAAATGAGAGTTGAGGGCGATCAAAAGACTGATTGGCAAGTTGGAACTATGCGTTTAGATGTTAAAGCAGGAAGTAAAAGATAATGCCAGTAACTCCACCTATTCTTGGCACTGACGTAAGGCAATGGGGCAGGCAGATAAATTTGTTCCTAGGTAAAAACTTAGGTAAATTATTTTTTAAAACTAGTGACGATAACCCAAGTGAAAACGGTATATTTTTATGGGATGAGGATAAAAACTATCCTGTAGTGTCAGCACAAAACTCATTTAAGCAGATAGCCATGAAGCAAACCACACCCACCTCTAGTATTGGGGCTGCTGGGGATGGGGCTGGGATGATCGCTTGGGATGGTAGTTATATTTATATTTGTACGGCTGCACATGATGGCAGTACAGCAATTTGGAAGAGGGTAGCACTGTCTACATATTAAATGCCTAAAGATACACAAGTAAATGAATTAGAAAGATGCCGCCCTTGGATAGAGGCGGCTTTGGAGTATAGTGGTGGCACGCATGGCTTTGACGATGTGGTGAAGGGCATACTTGATGGAAGTATGCAGTTGTGGCCTAGCCCAAGGGGGTGCATTGTAACAGAAATTGTGATATATCCTAAAAAAAAGGTACTAAATGTGTTTTTAGGCGGTGGTGAGCTAGATCAGTTGTTAGATATGCATAATGATGTTACAGATTGGGCAAAGAGTTATGGATGCGATACTTTAACAATTACGGGTCGTTTTGGATGGAAGAAACCTTTGAAGGCGCATGGTTGGAAACCATTGCACGCTTCATTTCAAAAGGAGATATAAGATGAGTGGTGGTAAAGGCGGTAGCAGTAGTACATCAGTAGAGATACCAGCATACATTCAGGATGCAGCTAAATCTAATTTAGGGCTTGCAGATAAAATATCTAATATAGGGTATACACCCTATTATGGCCCAGATGTGGCATCATTCTCCCCCATGCAAGATGCAGCCTTTAAAAACACTCAGGGTGCAGCTTCTGCTTTTGGTATGGATAGTGGCGCAGGGTCTTATATGCCTGAAGCAACAGAATTTGCTGGCGGTGTTAAGGGTTACTCATCTGCTCCTATTTTTGAACAGTCTGTAGAAAATTTAGCTCAGTTTAGGCCAGCGCAAAAACAATATATGGATACATTTTTTATGAACCCTCAAACGGGTCAGGCAGGAAGTAACGCTGCTCCTATGGGTAATGCAGAAAGTTTTGCGCCAAGTGGCTACACAAATTCATCCCCTTTAGGCGTTCAACCTATATCAAAAAACACAATGTCGAGGGGTAAATAATATGGGTGCAGCAGCAAATCCAAACATGGTACAACCAATGCTAGGTTTTGGGGGCAGTCCGTTTCAGCAAGCCGCACAAGCTCAAACAGGTGCTATGAATAGAACTGGTGCTGGTATGATGCAGACCGCAGCATCTGGTATGGCTAACTATCAAAACCCATACGAAAACCAAGTTGTGCAAGCCTCTATGAGAGACATAGGAAATAATGGTTTAATGATGCAGAATACTTTGGGCGCTCAAGCTCAAGCAGCAGGCGCATTTGGTGGTAGCAGGCATGGTGTAGCGGAAGCAGAACTTGCAAAAGGAACGCAACAGCAGATGCTAGATCAAGCTGCTAGATTAAGGCAGCAAGGATTTAACACAGCGCTAGGTGCTTCGCAGGCTGATTTGGGTAGGCAGTTGGGCGCGGCTGGACAGTTAGCAAGTTTAGGCAATCAATCGTTTAACTACGGTCAAGGAATTAATCAGCAACAAATGCAACAAGGGGCTATGCAGCAACAACTAATGCAAAATTTAATTAATGCAGGCAAAGGCCAGTATGATAATTTTGCTAATGCTCCAATGAATAAATTGCAGTTACCATTAGCAGCTTTAGGCCAAGCTCCAGTTCCTGAAACAAAAACACAAAGCAGACAATTAGGAATAATGGATTACTTAACCGCTGGCGCACAAATATATACTGGTATGCCAAGATTTTGAGGTGATATATGCTACCAAATGCTTTTAATCTTTCACAAGACGATGAACGTGATTTTAGACCTGTAGCAGCAGCCTTTGCTAAAGGGTTTAATACGCTTAGAACTTTTCCAGATCAGCAATTAAACGCTGATTTGCAAAACGTCATGCAGCAGCAAACTGCAAGAAAAGGCAGAAATAAAACTGTAGAGCTTTTGAAAAGTTACGGCACACCCGACATGGATAGATTGGCGTCAATGGTTCAGACAGGTGGTTTGGGCGCAAAAGACGCTTACAGTTTGATGTTTAATATGCAAGCGGAGCAAAGAGCTTCTGATCGTGCAAGAACAGCGGCTGATCTAAAGTATAGTAGAGATGTAAAGCTTGCAGAGCTTAGGTCTGGCGGTACAGGTACTACTAGATATAAAAATGCTATTGCCGCAGGACTTGTTCCCAAAACTACTGAGTTTGAAAGATTTATGCTTACAGGCAAGATTGATAACAGCTTTGAAGCTGAGTATCGAAAAACACTCACTAAGCCGCCTGCTGGTCAAGATTATGAGTTTGTATATGACGAAATGGGTCAGTTTCAAAATGTAAAACTTGTTAATATTGAAGGCGGCAAGCAGGAACTAACGGTAGGCAAGGAAGATCAAGCAAGATTTGAAAAATTTACCAATGAATCAAGGTCTGGAAGAATAGTTTTAGAAAATCTTGATAGAGCAATTGAATTAGCTAAAAACCCACTTGCTACAGGTCTAGCAGGGCAAGTTTTGGAAAATGTTGGGGCTAACTTTCTAACGGGTTCAGCCGCTGTAGATTTAGCTAAAACCGTTGAGACAGTTTCAGCCACAATTGGTTTTGATAGATTACAAAGAATGAGAGAAGAAAGCCCAACTGGTGGTGCGCTTGGTCAAGTAGCTGTGCAAGAACTTATAGCATTAAGAGCAACAATGGGTAGTTTAGACTTAAAGCAAAGTAAGGAAATTATAACAGGAAACCTAAAAAGAGTTAAAGAAGAATATATAACTTCAATGAAAAGAATAATTGATGCTGCAATTATGGACAATGAAAAAGGGCTTAAAAATAAATTTACAGGCAAAGTCGTAAGCCCTTATGATTTCTTTTCTGAAGAAGAAGTGCAAATGATACAAAATTTTGGTGTTGAGACAGGGCAAGAGGGGCAAGGGGGCAATCCCAACACTACTGTTATAGACGATTACACTATTGAGCTAGTAGAGTGAGTAACTAAATGCCAACATTTAATATTACAGCACCAGATGGTAAAAAATATAGAGTAAGCGGTGATAATGCTCAAGGCGCTCACGCAGCGCTTATGAAGATGTTGGGCAAAGATGTTGGTGTTGTAGAAGATTCACTAAAAGCATTTGGCAGTGGCGCGGTTAGAGGCGGTATAGGTATGGCTGAACTTCCAGAGATGGCTTTAAGAGGGATTGCAAGAGGCGGTCAAGAAGTTTTGCAAACTGTTGGTCTTGCGGATAAAGATTATAATATTCCTATTTTTGATACAGGTACAGGCAGGGCGCTAAGAGGCGCAACAAATCTTGATGATTATGAGGCGCAAACAAGAATAGGAAAAGGCTTTGGTACAGTTGGTGAATTTGTTGGCGGTACAGGCGCATTGGGCGCGGCTGGCAAGGGCGCTAAAGTTTTAGGCAAGGCTTTATCAAAGCCTAAGCCAAGTGGAGCTAATCTTCCTGCAAATGTAGGAGCGCCAAATGTACCAGCTTTAGCGGATGATGTTGCCGCTGTTGCCAGAACTGGTCAGCAAAAAATTGGTGATGCCTTGCAAAAAGGTGGTGCTGTAGCTGAAGATATTGGATTAGGAACTGGCGCTATAAAGACAGCCGTAGTTGGTGGTGTCGGTAGTGAAGTCGCTGGGCAGTTAACTGAAGGAACAGCCGCAGAGCCATACGCAAGAATTGTTGGTGCATTGTTGGCCCCTACAGCTTATGCTGTAACAGCAAACAAAACTGCTACACTTGCAAGAAGACAGGCAGCAGAAAAAAATACAATAGAAACAGCCAAAGTGGCACAGCAAAAGTCTTACAAAGAGTTCGATGATGTTGCTGGTGGTGCGTTTGTGCAAATGGATGATGTTATAAACAGTGTAGAAAAAAGAGTAAGAACTGATCCTGATGGAACTTTTATGACTTATATAAATCATGGAACAGAGGCTGGCGATCAATACATCACAAAAGCAAGACAGGTTTTACTAAAATACACTGGGCAGGAAATGAGCCTTGGTCAGGTAGATAAATTGAGACAGGGTCTTAATCAAGTTTTTAAGGAAAGTGGGTATAATAGGGGCGTTGGGGAAATAAGAGATGTAGTAGATAACGTCATTATGACTGCTCCGACAGTTGGGCCAAAGGGCGCTGGTGAGCTTTTGAAAGTTGCTAGAGCAGACTTTAGAAGATTTAAGAAAATAGAAGCTTTTGAAGAAGCTATGGATGTAGCCAAAAGAAATATTGACGCTAGAGGCACTGGTGGTGACACAATAAACGGCTACAAACAGGCTGTAAAAAATATCCTTAATAACTCTAATAAAAGAGGTCAATTTGACAAAGACGAAATAGAAATAATGGAGAAAATTGTTTCTGGAAGCTTCAGCGAAAATGCTCTTAGATTAATAGGAAAAATAGCCCCTAGTGGTAACGGCTTATCATTAATTTTAAATTTAGGAGCAATATATTTTAATCCTGCATTCTTAACTGCAACTGTTGCTGGCTTTGGCGCTCAGAAAGCTGGTTCTGCCTTGATGCAGAGAAATCTTAAAAAAGTAAGAGAATCTATTTTAGGCAATGCTAAACCTAATACTAAAATTACAGATCAAGAAATAAGATTAGCTCTTGGTCTTGAAGGTGGTCAAGTGTTTACAGATGTAGAAAAGGACTTAGAGTCAATCTCAGCATCGTTAAGAGGAGCGTCAGGTCAATAAAATGGAACTTAAAGCTAAAACAGAATTAGAGATAGAAAGCATTGTTCAGGCCGCTATTGATGACGCTGTAGACTTTGTTGAAAGCGAAATATCTGAGGATAGAATAACTGCTCAACGCTACTACGATGGTGAAGTCGATATAGGATATGAGGACGGGCGCAGCAAAGTAGTAGCTACTAAGGTTCGGGATACTGTGCGTGCGATTAAACCATCATTGATGCGTGTGTTTTTAAGCACCGCAAGACCAGTAGAATTTATGCCGCATGGCCCAGAAGATGTGAACATGGCAGAGCAAGCAACTGATTATGTTCATTATGAGTTTCAGCGCAGCAATGGTTATAGGGTGTTAAACGATGCGTTCCACGATGCGCTAATAAAGAAGCAAGGTATAGTAAAAGCTTATTGGGAAGAAATGCCAGAAGCAGAAATTTACACTTACACAAACTTATCTGATGATGAGTATACCTTTTTAGTGCAGGATGATGAGGTAACGGTTCTTGAGCATACTGTCGAGCAGGAGATGAGTATGGATGAACAGGGCGCTGAAATGAAGACGCCTGTTCATTCTGCTAAAGTTTCAAGAAAAGCATACTCTGGTTGCTTAAAGATAGAAAGTGTACCACCAGAAGAGTTCTTTGTAGATCGAAATTGCAGAACTTTAGAGGATGCCCACGTTGTTGTTCATAGGTCTGATATGAGGGCTAGTGACCTTATAGCTATGGGCTTTGAGGCAGATGAAATTCTTAAATTAGACAGCTTTGAAGCAGGCACAGAAATGACTGAAGCAGAGCGACACGAGCGCCAAGGTTATTCGAGTGATTTTGATGAAACAAGCTCTGATCCATCCATGCGGTCTGTTACATTAACAGAAGCTTATATGAGGATGGACGTTGATGGAACAGGGGTTGCTGTGTTGCATAGATTTCTATGCGGTGGAACTAAGTACAAGCTGCTAGATTATGAGTTAGCAGACGAGTTACCTTTTGCAAAATTTGAAGTAGACCCAGAACCGCACACATTCTATGGCAGAAGTATTGCTGATCTAGTTTTAGACGATCAAGACGCAGCAACCTCTATTTTAAGAGGTATACTAGATAACGTAGCTATGACTAATAACCCTAGAGTTGGCATAGTCGATGGTGCAGTTAATATAGACGATGTGCTAAACAATGAAATTGGCGCGATTGTGCGTATGAGGCAGGCAGGAGCAGTGCAGGATTTAGCTGTGCCGTTTACCGCAGGGCAAACACTAAGCGCACTTACATATCTAGACCAGCTTGTAGAGGGCAAGACAGGCGTTAGTAGGGCGTCTATGGGGTTAGACCCTGATGCTATGCAGTCAACAACTAAGGCCGCTGTGCAGGCTACTGTGCAGGCCGCAGCAGGGCAAGTAGAGGTTATGGTTCGGAACCTAGCCGATGGTGCTAGAGATTTATTTGGCTTGATGTTGAGATTGCTGCAAAAGAATATGGAAGATGGCGCTATGATGCGTATGAATGGGCGTTTCCAGCCTGTTGACCCAAAAGCTTTTGACATAGATATGGACGTTACTATTAATGTGGGGCTTGGCACTGGTAGAGAGGAAGAGAAAACAAACGCTCTCGCTATGGCATTGCAGCAACAAACTATGGTTTATCAAACATACGGCCCCATGAATGGCTTGGTATCATTAACAAACATTAGAAATACTCTATCTGATATATTAGCTTCTAGTGGTATTAGAAACGCAGATCGTTACTTTGCACCGATTACGCCAGAAATAGAAATGCAACTATTGCAGATGCAGCAACAACAGCAAGCAGCATTGGCAGGACAAAATCAACCACAAGACCCAGCGGCTGTGATGGCGCAAGCTGAACAAATGAAAGCACAAACCAGAGCGCAAGTTGATTTACAAAGAGCGCAAATGGATGATGCTAGAAAGCGCGAAGATATGACCATGCAGGATGATCTAAAAAGAGATCAGATGGCGCAAAATCTATATGTTGATGCAGCCAAAACTTTAGGCCAATATGGTTCATCAGTAGACATAGCTAGAATTAAGGCAGAGCAGGAAAAAGAGCGTCAGATAAATGATATGACCGCCAGAGCAGCAGGGCTATGACAACAGATATAAGAATACAGGCAGATGACGCCAAACGGTTAAAAAATGATACTGCATTTAAGCAGTTTATTGAGGATGTTCGTAATGAGCAAATTAGGCTTTTTACGACTAGTGTTGCTGAAGACGTTGAGCAGCGCGAAGAGGCGCACGCAATACTGCGTGCATTAACTAAGATCGAAGTGCAGCTTGACGCCTGTATAATGGCAGAGACACTTTTAGATCGTAAACAATAGGAGCAGTACCGTGGAAACGACTGACAGC
>VMHT01076335.1_pt1 | contig 16122 bp, 13 predicted proteins | sample 4693611 | NCBI WGS metagenome assembly VMHT01 (sample SAMN12280063, study PRJNA550983) | marine metagenome | isolation source: seawater sampled from same location over 5 years 0.02-0.2 micron viral filtrate | place: USA: collected off the coast of southern California halfway between the port... ... | reverse complement strand
GGGAAGGTGTGTCGACAGCCCTTATTCGCGCTGTCGACATCGCACCACTTACAGCCTAAAAGGCTTCCCAGTCGCTTTCCTGCGGTATACTGCTTTTCAGAGCAGGGGCTCCCGGGGTTGGCATCACCGGCGTTACCCGGGTACGAACCTTAGGTTTCGCCGTTATAACTTCAGGTTCTGTGCCCCGGCTATGTTGAGCAAACTTGAAGCTGGAAACCCGGCTCGACAACTGTACCGCTTGCTGTTGCATACTGTCAGCGGCCGCGGCTGCCTCTTCTACCAGGGCCGCATTTTGTTGCGTCATTTCGTCCATGTTGGTCACCGCTTTGCCCACTTCTTCAATACTGGTGGCCTGTTCAGACGATGCCGCCGAGATTTCCGACATGATGTCGTTTACCCGTTTTATTGACGTTACAACTTCACTCATGGTCTCGCCTGACTGTTTTACCAGCTGGTTGCCATTGTCCACCTTACTTACCGAGTCAGAGATAAGCTCTTTAATTTCTTTCGCTGCTTCGGCAGAACGCTGGGCCAGCGTGCGAACTTCAGAGGCCACCACGGCGAACCCGCGCCCCTGTTCCCCTGCCCGAGCCGCCTCTACTGCAGCATTCAAGGCCAGGATATTTGTTTGAAAGGCAATGCCATCAATAACCCCGATAATGTCAGCAATTTCCTGGGCTGAATCGTTAATCGCGCCCATGGTGTTCACCACTTTCTCTATCAGCTCGCCGCCTTCATTGGCCACTTCACTGGCTCGTGACGCCAGCGCATTTGCCTGTTCGGCATTTTCAGCATTCAGCCTGACCGTGCCGGTTAACTCTTCCATACTCGAGGCGGTTTCTTCCAGGCTGGAAGCCTGCTGCTCAGTTCGACTGGATAAATCTGCATTCCCAGAGGCTATTTCACTGGAGCCAGTATTAATGGTTTCCACTGCATCATTGATACTGCTGATAGTGACTGCCATCTCTGCCACAAATTGATTGATGGCATCACCCAGCGTTTGAAATTCGCCTTCAAAATTATTCTCGATACGCACCGTCAAGTCGCCGCCAGACATAGCGGTCATAACATCTTTAATAGTGCCAATGATCAGCCGGATATCCACCACAAACTTGTTAATTGCCTCGCCCAGCTCTTTGAAGTCACCTTCAAATTCCCGCTCGAGGTTAGCGGTAAGATCGCCTTTAACCAGGCTGCTCATAATAAGTTTGATATCGTTTACCGCCTGAGTTCGAGGCGTAATGTCACTGGCGTACTTGACCACCCGGAAAGGTTTACCATTCTGGTCCAGAATCGGATTATACGAAGCCTGGATGAAGACCTCTTTGCCATTTTTACCGACTCGTTTGAATTCTCCTGAAAAATATTGTCCCTGCTTTAACTGGCTCCAGAAGTTAGCGTATTCAGCGCTGGCTTTATAACCCGACTCCACGAACATACTATGATGTTTGCCTTGAATTTCGGGAAGGGTGTAACCCACCGTATTTAAGAAGTTGTCGTTGGCGCTAAGAATATTGCCATCAATATCAAATTCGATAACCGCCTGCGACTTATTGATGGCTTCAATCTGGCCTTCAAAATAGGCATTATTCAGCTTTGCTTCGGTGATGTCGGTGGCAAATTTAACCACTTGTACCACCCGCCCGTTTTCATCATAAACCGGATTGTAGGAAGCCTGGATCCAGATGGCAGAACCATCTTTTTTGAAACGGCAAAATTCTCCACTGTTAATCTTACCGTTGCGTAATTCCTGCCAGAATGTGCTGTATTCTGTTGACGCCGCGTATTCGCGGTTAACAAACATCTGATGATGCTGGCCAACAATTTCATCAAGCCGGTAACCTACCGCCCCCAGGAAATTATCATTTGCATGTTGAATGACGCCGTCGGGAGTAAAGCGAATCACAGCCTGGGAACGATCCAGGGCATCTAACATGCCTTGCTGTAACATCGCTTTTTGTTTTTCAGTAAGGTGCAGTACGTAGCCCCAGATATTATCCTGCGGGTCCCGTAAAGGTTTTACCTCCGCCGTTAGTACCGCATCCGCTACTTTAAAATCTACCGAGCCCCCGACCTTGCAGGCATGGCTTTGTGTATCAATGCCCAGTTGCGAGACGTTAGTGCCTGGCAATGATGCTGCCGCTGAAACCTCAGATGCCTGGAGCATAGACTGAGCCGCCGGGTTAACGTAGGTAATGTCAAACTGTGGGTTGGTGACCACATATCCGGCGGTACTGCCATCCATCAGTTGTTCGCAATTTTGGTTAAGCGCCGGTTCGGCTTTTAACCAGTCAAAAACACCCATAATGTTCCTCCAGAGGTTTTTTTCCCTGGCTGTAAATAGTATCCAAAAGGCCAGGGAACTAGTTTTATCCGGCGTTGTATTGGCAATAGTGCCAGGCATGCTTATTTTATCCTTGCTAAACCGCGCAAGAGTACATAGCGCCTAAGCATCATTTTTCATGACATCTGACCGGTGGTAATTCACCCTTTCCAGATAGGGACATGGTGAATTTATATTCAGTATAGATGGCTTTTCAAAAAGTGAATGAAAATTATAAATAAGGCCTAAAAGATAAAAATACCGCCCTTAAAACAATAATTTGAGTATATTTAGAAGACTATTAACTTTTAAGAAAAAACGGTTATAGCCTCATAAACTAAAAATAAAAGGTGATTATTAGACGAAAGATTAATGCCAAAACCTGGCTTTGTTATCGCCGGTTCGCAAGCCCGGTTATTATGATGACAATCAGCCTGTCCCCAAGGTGTATTTATGCATACCAAGGTTTAATAAGCCGAGGAGTGTTTACTTTGCCTGAAGAAGACTTACAATCACTTTGAACATTTGTTCAAATATCTATTTAAGAGGAGCAGAACAACGTGCGTTTTATAATGGTATTGATGCTGGTTATCACCAGTATAGGTGTGCAGGCAAAAGACAGCCCTCCACCTAAGGTTATCTTTTTTGATGTAAATGAAACGCTGCTGGATTTGAATTCCATGCGCAGTTCGGTGACCGAGGCTCTAGGCGGTCGGGATGATTTGATGAGCTTGTGGTTTTCTACCATGTTGCACCACTCGCTGGTCGACAATACTACCCGCCGGTTTCATACCTTTGGCGAGATTGGCGTGGCTTCATTGCTTATGGTGGCAAAGTCCAACGATATGGAGCTTAGTGAAGAAAAAGCGCGTCAAGCCATAGTCACACCTTTACGCAGCTTACCTCCTCACCCCGATGTTAAAGCCGGATTAAAAGCGCTCAAAGAAGCAGGCTTTACCCTGATTAGCCTGACGAACTCTTCTAACAAAGGGGTGAAGACGCAGTTTGAAAATGCCGGCTTATTGTCTTATTTCGATGCCCGCTACAGTGTGGAAGACATCCAACGCTACAAGCCTGATTTACGCACCTACGAATGGGCGCTGGAAAAGGCTGGCGTAAAAGCTGAAGAGGCCATGTTGGTGGCTGCTCATGGCTGGGATATCGCCGGTGCGAAAGCTGCGGGCTTGCAAGCAACGTTTATTGCCCGTGAAGGTAAAGTCCTTTACCCGTTAGCTCTGAAGCCCGATCATCAGGTGAATACCCTGCCGGAGCTGGTAGAAATTCTGGCGCAGTAACCAGAACTTATAAAGACTATAAGGTAACGCTGTTGTCGTGTTACCTTGTGGGTTATTCTGCCCATTAATAAATGAATTTGTAACTGCTTACAGGGAACGATATGCACGTTATTTTACGCACTTTGATTGCACTTATTTTAATTATTGGTGCCATCAGCGCTTATAGCTATGGTCACACCACAGGCTTATTTATTTTTGTTATTCTCGGTCTTTTACTGGAAGGAGCTTTCTGGCTGAAGTTATTTCCTTCGAAACGGCGCACGCAGCACCAGAAATAACTGGTTGGGACTTTGCCTGGTTGTGTAGCAGCTTTGCGCAAACTCTTTGAAGCCCAGGCATCTCGATTTTTTCAGAAACGTTTAAGGGTGAGGCTCCCAAGGGCAGGCTCGATTGTCTGTAACAACGCAAACTTCTGCAAACTTTTACTGGCCCCATGATCGCCGATAGCATTGCTTCGCTGTGCCAATATAGCCCTTCCAGCCAGACACTTTCTGGCTAGCGTGCACCTCGTCAATAAGCCCATTTCCCCCAGGGTGTCTTTTTATCCATCTTCATAACTGACTTCAGAAACGTTAAGCCTCGATAAGTCAGTGGCATAAAATGGCCAGCCTCGCCTGATAAAACTGCGGGGCTAAAAATCCACAAGCAACGAACTTTCATGCAGTAACAAACTAAACCATACCTGACAAACCTAGCTGGCCCAGCTCCAAAGTCCTGTCTTCATTGTTCAGGGTACGGGGTTCTGTACCGGGCTGTATTCGCAAGGGTAAGGAATGGTGATGCATCCCACTAAACGGGGGTAGTAACGTGTGGTGCAGCCGCAGGGGCACGCCAGCGTGTTTCGCTGCTCTTTCCTGACCCCAAGGATCAAAAAAGCCCTCGCATTGCTGCAAGGGCTTCTTGAATAATGGTGCCTCGACCCGGGATCGCAACGCGCGGTGCAGCCGTAGGGGCACGCCAGCGTGTTCCTTAGACTTATAACAGCCTGGATCAAAAAAGCCCTCGCATTGCTGCAAGGGCTTCAAAGAATGGTGCCTCGACCCGGGGTCGTAACGCGTGGTGCAGCCACAGGGGCACGCCAGCGCGTTTCGCTGCTCTTTCCTGACCCCAAGGATCAAAAAAACCGAACATTTCTGTTCAGGGCTTCAAAGAATGGTGCTTCGACCCGGGGCCGTAACGCGTGGTGCAGCCGCAGGGGCACGCCAGCGTGTTCCTTAGACTTATAACAGCCTGGATCAAAAAAGCCCTCGCATTGCTGCAAGGGCTTCTTGAATAATGGTGCCTCGACCCGGGATCGTAACGCGTGGTGCAGCCACAGGGACGCGCCAGCGTGTTCCCAAAGCTGATAAAGCAACAGATACAAAAAAGCCCCGCACTTGCGTGCAGGGCTTCTGAGTAATGGTGCCTCGACCCGGGATCGAACCAGGGACACGCGGATTTTCAATCAGTAAGTCCATTCCGCTAACGCACTGTTATTCTAAGCTTTTCTACTAAACCCTTTCCTAGAAAAATTCGCTAGTTATAAATAATTTTGTATTTCATACTCTCATTTAAACAACACATATGAATGCATTGTATTAGCATTCGTGTTGGGCATAACGTGTTCGAAACCCTTTCGATAGTGTCGAAGAGTTGTACTTACATTTTTGTGGCCCAACAGCTTTCTAGCGTCTTCTAATTCGGGGCGATTCGTTGCAGCTAATGACCGAATATCGTGTTCTCTAAATGATTTTTTTAATTTACCTGAATTTACTGCCGTTTGCATGCATTTATACCAAATAGAACGGTATCCACTCGGAGTGTAAGCTTTACCCTTTAAAGTCGGAAACAATGGCTTGACCCTTGCGCCTTTTGTCCATTTGTTTGCAGCTTCGAGTTGAATTTCTTTCAAAAGGCTAGCAAGTTCGTTACAAGCAGTGAAGCATGTCCGGTGTCTGCTTTTCGAGGCTTGGACAAACAGACCACCCACCGATGGTCTCCAGTTTTCGGTTGTCAGTTCAAGCATATCCTTTTGCCTCAGGCCTGTACTGTATTTAAGATCAACGTACAAACACAGCCAACGAGGACAAAACTCTTTAAATGCGACAACTTCTGAGTTTTCCAAAAGACGATCACTAGACTCCTCTTTGTGAAACTTTATTTTTTCAAAAGGGATTCTGTCTATATAACCCCACCTCAATGCCGCACCGTACATTGCACTTAACAGAGCAACAGTACGATTGGCATCTACCGGCGTTTTCCTTCTGTAATCCAGATATAACTGGATATCTCTAGTGGTGAGTTCTTCTAAAGGAAATTCACCAAACGCAGCAATCAATTTACCAGCTCTAGGAATGCTCGTCGTGTGCATAGACTCTGAACGCTTCGGCGATTCTTCATCCATATAGCGTTCGATCAGGTCCGCCACTGTATACCCCTCATGATCCCCGCCTATTGCTCTATAATATTTTTGGAGCGCCGTAGCCTTAATTTTTCCAAGGTTAATATCGCCCTTAGTCTTACTTCTTAGATAAAATGTATCGCCCTTTTTGTTGTAATACATTCCAACCGGCAAAGACTTGTTCACTCCCTTCCTGCATCGTCCCATTTTAAAGCTCTCCTGCATTTAAGCGTTTGTTAAAGTCAGCACGAGCAGAGTTCACACGGCGTTTTTTATCCACACCACCGAAGAGCGTTTCAACATATCCTTTTAATACAACTGGATTTCCTAGAGCATTCACTTCAAAGGGAATTCTCATTTTATGCAGTTGCTCTATTTGCTTCCCTTTCTGTTTTCTTCCAGTGATTTCTGCTATTTCATCACGACCAAGGAATAAACTCATACTGACATCTCTACAATCTGAGAGGGAGTGTTCCTAAAATTTCCCTCTGTATTAAAACTATAGTCAGATTACGCGGGATTTTTGGCAGTGAACGCAGTAAAAAAAATAAAGTTGGGTGCTAAAAATGCAAACACCTCAACTGGGATTAGTTGCAGCTTGTACATGTACAAGAAATAAGGAGGCTAATACGTATAGCCGTACCTGATGAGGCGCTTCAGGCTTTACCCTGGCTTGGGAAGGTACGTTGAGAAATACCCGTAAGGCTGTACGTGTTAAAGCTAGGAGGAAACTACCTCTAGGTAGTTTTGAATTGATGATAGGTAAGCATTGAACCTCATAAGACTGTTGCTCTTCACAATAGAGCGGCGAGCCTCAGGCATTCGCTGTTGACGATGGTTTAGAGCACAATTTTAACTTGCCAATTAGACCATCGAGATAGTCTCTGACCTGGGCATGAAAATCATCGCCGACGATACCAACTATCTTAAGGCTAGCTTCATCACTGAAGACCAATCCGCCTTTCGTGATATTTGCCGATCCTACGATAGCAGTATACTTATCACCTGTGCGGAAATAATAGACTTTAGAGTGAAGGATCTCCGTATTTGCAACGGTTATGAAATGACGTACACCTGCCCATTTTTTAACTAGATGACTCGCCCGTTTTTGAGTATGGATAAGATTTGAAATTATGGAAACGGAGAAATTTTTTTCACAAGCTTTTTTTACAGCTTCCTCAATACATTTTAAACCTTCAGCTTTCAACCATCCGGAGCAGAGTATTGACTCCTCGGAATGTTCAATCAAAGAAGAAAGAAAGTTCTGATGATTTTGGTTTTCGGTGTTTACAACCAGGTCGACCTTCATAAATTCATTTGCGCCCTATAAAGTGCTGTTGGAAGCGAAAACCTAATAGCTTTTGTTTACTCTTCGATTACAAGACGCTCACGCCTATAAGATTAGCCTTTGCAAGCCAGAGCATACTTATATTCACTCACTCTAAAAACATCATAGCATCATCATCTAGACGGTTTTCAAGCAGAGTCGATATTAGAGGCTGCTTATAAGAGAAAACTAATGTTCTCTATCGCCGCCCAGTGAGGTAAGTTCATCCATAGTAATCTGGTAGTTAAAGATAAAGTCGTCCCGAGCCCCAACTAACGATTCGCCCAACCCAACGAGACAATTTGCATCCATCACATTGTCATACTGCGTATAGTCCGATTTCAAACAGCAAACATGGAAACCCAGTTTTTCATCAAAAAAAATTGTTACATCTAATTGCATGTTTCTTTCTCAAATGGCTCGCTGACGCTATCTATGGGTAATTTACGATAGCATGACTCGCTAGTCACAGCGAAGCTATAAAGTTCTGAAGGTAGCTCGGGCTGTTGCTCTGTTCGTCCCTATGACCTTCAAACTGATTTTATTTGGACGCTTAGGGCTCTTATTTCATGTGGAAGCTGTGTTTCCCCACATTTACCGGGAGCTAAAAGTAGAATTTTTAGTGAGTAGAGTTATTTAACATAAAATCCGTTGTTCGCAGTCAGGCATGTTTACAGCACTTCGTTGCAAAAACCTTACGTAATACGTATTTTAGTAACTTTCCCCACTTAAAGTCTTGTACATGTACAAGGCTTAATAGAGAGCGTGGTTACGCATAAAGTGACACTGACAGCTATAAGTTTTTCGATCTACGGCCTGTGGACAGAGGAGGTGCTGTTAAGCCATTTTCCTGCAATACATTAACGCATCAAGCCTCCTTCGCTCTACTCTCCCTTATAACCACGCAAATTTGTCATGCGCATTTACCCCAGTGACACTAATTGAACCGAAACTCTATTTCCTACGCCCTCTAGGTGAGGCTCTCCCGCGCACCTAGAGGGCTCAATTTGAAAGGGCTAAGTCAATATTTGGTTGACGTTTTTGGTTGACGTTTTTGTACATCCGAGAAATCGTAGCTTCTTGTACATGTACAAGCTTCAGTAAAGAAAAAATGAACTTGCTAACTCGCTATTATTCAATGTAAAAAGGGGGTATCGCGTAATAGTGACGGCATTTTCTTATATCAATAAGCCCGTTATACATTCCACGGACATCTAGTCTGGTATGATAGGATGTATGAGATTAGTAAACAGTTTCAAAGGAAGCCGGCTATGAATACAATTCAAATTTTTGGCATTGCTATGGGAATACTTACCCTGGTCGTTCTATTTGGAGGATTTGGTTACCTTCATTACAGAATCAGAAATTCCTAGTCTGTAAATAAGTGGGAACAGTCGCTAAAAGTCAGCTTCATGCTATAAGCTCTTCTTGGTACGGAATGTTGCCGGCGGCAGCTGTGTACGTATTATGGTTATTACATGAGTTTAATGGCTGAGTATCAGACAGTTATATTTTCTGCTGTAAGAGAGCTTTATCTAGAGGATTTAGATTGGTATGGCGCTTAAAACGGACGTTAAATGGCTTCAGATTGTGATGGAAAAAATAGACGCTAGATTGACCGAGCTGGAAAACCAGTAACTTAAGTAACCTAGTAGATTCCGGGTCGCACGTCTGGCGGAACATCACTTTCTTCACTGTACGAAAGCTCATCAAGGTAAAGTCTTTTAAAGTCCTGTAGAACTGCGACCGATATCTTAGTTGAGTAATTTGCCGAAGCAACCACATTCATGCCAGCATCGGATAAAATAGTGGCGTAATTATTGAGGCACCCCCGTGCTTCTGCCAAATCAGCCGTAGGATCAACTAGCCCTAACATTTGAACTTTGTACTCTTCATTTTCTTTTAAGTCCCTATCGGGGTGTATGTTTACATATACCCCAAGAAAGTCACCAACCAGTGCTTTTTCTTTTTTGCGAGATGGTTTGCTTTTCTTTTTCCGCACAGTGGCAATCATATCGTTGAATTGGGTGGGCAACGCAGGCTTAGTGTAGTGAGAGCCTAACCAGTCGACAAAACTGCTTTTATCATATTCTTGAAAAGTTAAATCCTCATTTCGCGGAATATCTAGTAGCATCTTTTTGGGGACAAAGATCTTTTCTAATATATTGATACGAACACTGTGCTCTAACAAAGCGACGCTATTGTTGCCATCACCATCACCATCTTGGGATTCGACCAATGAATTGTAACGAGTATCCAGTTCACGAGGATGTTTGTTAAATTCTTTGTTTCTATCTCTAGAGTCAATATGGTAAGCAACGGCTAGTTGTACAGTGTTGACGTTTGCATTTGCTATGTTGCACGATTGAGTTGCGATGATTAATGCAAAATCAAGAGCAGCTAATTCGTCGGGGTCTACATCAATACACGCACCAGCAAAGATTAGAGGAAGACTGTGATCTTTTTCAATTATGGAGCCTTGTAGCCAACCTCTATCTTCTAATTGTTTTCCGACAGATTGCGTCATTATGCAAATGGATCCTTTAAATCATCTTCGCCTAGATGTGCAATATGCAATGATGCACCGTGAAATATTACCATGTCCTGATCAAGCTCTCTCTCAGATAACAATTCCAGTAAAGAAAAGCCTGATTGCCCTTTTAGAAACAAAGTATCTCTGTCGGAGCTAAAACCTCTACTTGTCCATTTAGAAGCAATATTGTTTAGCTCTAGTATTCGTTTCGCTTTGCTTCGGTTTGGTCGATTCAAACCGGTCATCCAATTGTGAACAGTTTTTCTAGCTGAACCCACAACTTCAGCTAGCTGTTCATTTGTTAAATCGAATGTGCTTTTAACTTGGTTCAAACGTGACGAAAAATCAACTTCGGTAGGTTTTGGAGTAGCCTCCTTTTGAACATCAAACTTGCAGATGTTTTTTCCTTTAACTAAAAAGCCACCACTAGCGTTTGTTGCAATGAACTCCCAAGCGTAGTCAACATCACCAGACAAAGTAGTTGGTTGTACTTGTACTATCTTAAAAGTTTCTCGCAGATCTTTTTGGCGAGCAAAGGCTGTAACAGATGCTCTTGAAGCACTGTCACTCAGAATTTGTTTGCTGATAACATGATCATCAACTGGTGCATATCCTGAATCTACTTGAGCTACGACCATACATTTTCCCTTGCATATTCGGAGGTTATATTCCAGAAAGCCTGACGAGAAGTCTCGTGAAGCTTATGCAATGATGACACTATTGAATCAACATTGAAATCTTTTTGATTTTCGTCGTCTTGCCAAAAGTGATCAAAGTCTAAAATAACTCGAACTGAGCTCTCAGTATCTGGTTTGATTTCAATAAATTTTGAATGCATCAGTTCTTCGAAGACAACCATGTTAGTTATACCGGTTACGCTACGGACAACTAACATTGAGTCGTCAACTTTAATTGCTGTCTCTGACTTGTAAGATGCTTTTAAACCTAAGCTTGCTAGCTCAGGAGGAAAAAATACTGACTGTGTATCAAACATTTCAACAAGACCTTCATCACTGTCTGGCACTGGTGATTTGATGCAATCAGAAAAACGAAGACCGAGTCTAGAATAAAGAGCAGGATTAATCGTTTCGGACAACACTGATAAAAGCATTTTGCATCTGTCTGCAAAACCTTCGAAACGGTCGTAGTCCTTCGTAACGAATACCAATCTATCAGGTGATAGCAAAACGTGACTCATCTTGTCTTTCGCTGAAAATATGTACTTGTAAACAGTTTCTACAGAAATACCTGAGTGAGCTACGTTTACCGCCTGTTCTGAATCTCGATGGAACAGAGGGTAATCATGGCGAACTTTGTCTTGAATTTGTGGAAGGTATTGTTCCAAGTTCAAGACTGATGAGAATCGAACTTCAAACAAAACGCAAACCAACGGGTGGTTTATTAACTTCTTGAATTCTTTCATAAAAGCGCCTTAGCAATACCTGTTTCCAGAAAGCTTCTTAATAGTAGTATCATAAATATAGTACACACTTTACTCTATGTTACTCTAAATTACACACGTTTTTACACATATTTTTACACATTAGTGAGCTATCTTTCATCCTGAATTTAGCGCTTATGTAATTTATGAGGGAACAACTGTATATACGTGCCAAAGAAGATTGAGATTGCGGTGCCCTGTGACTTGGGCAACTTTCTCGACTAGTTAACTCGCTTTAAATAACCTACTAGCACCTTCGCGTTTTAAATCGTGGTAACGTAAATCTACTATTCCTAGTTTGTTTCTAACTCTTTGAAAGCCTGCTGTCACACTTCTTGCGTTGTAAGAGAAAATGAGAGCACCCACTTTAGGTTGACGCATAGCGATTTCGTATTACTCAGCCAAAAGAGGTACCACCATGTGGTTTTCTTTGCTTTTTCTGTGGGCCCATTCAGCTCCAAAAAAGCAATAATCAGTGTATAAAAAAAGTGCTGATTGATAAGAGCAAACCAAGTGTTTCTCAATAAGTTCGGCGTGAGAAAAAGTAGTGTAAATCACCTCGATGGGGCTGAAGTGATTGAGAGCTGCTGACTCAGAATGGGGCAGAAACGAGCCATATCTGAATGACCGCAATTTGCCTTTAACTGACTTCTAAGTAGATATAACTTCACGGCAGCAACTTGCTTAAAGTGCAATGTGCCGCGAATAAAATCAATAAGCTATTGTTTTTAAATTGGGATATTAGTTTTTATTATAGCCATGTGATCTGGTTAATAGCACCTCTTTCCAATAGCTTTCGCGTTCAAGCACATATTGATCGGAAGCATGAGAATCCGCAATTTCCAAAATGGAGTATCGAAAATTTTTGACGTAGTCATCACCCTTTTCTTTAAGAAGCGAACGAAGCTCAACATTACCACCATGCCCACAAAAGACATAGGAAGACCACCGCTGCCACAACCCATCCGTTCCCAATGCACTACCAACATATTTTGCTCCGTTAACTGTGTCAGCAATAAGGTATACACCTTTTAGGCTCGTAAGTGCCCCCCTCCAAGAAGAAACATTTTGCTCAACGATAGTTTTAAGAATGCGGTAGGGCACGCTGGTAGCGTGGTATCCGGGAAATTCGCCAACCGTCATGGGCTTTGCGCGATATTCGCTCACCTTATAAAGCTCATCCTTATCCTGAGAGCCCCAGAGGTAAGTTGCTCGTGAAGTACGGCCATGCTGGATAATCAGCCTACCGATCACGCATTCTTGACCAGCAAGTAGCTCAGTATCGTAAAAATGTCGGCCATCCCTTGGTACTGAGCCGTTAATACGGTACACCCCAGCAAAAAGCCACTTATTCGAGCCTAACGATATTAGGCCGATAACATGGTTACATTCGAAATTTTTTTTCTGTTGATCTGCTTGATAGTTTTGAAAGTTTCCTTCAAAAAAAGCATCTAATGGAGAATATTCACTGCCAGTTGCTAAGTGAATTTTGTAACTACTGAGGTCAACCTTAATACTATAAAGGTTCAAAAAATTGATTAAAGTTGCGATAACTTAATTCCTTTTATACAGCTGCCAATACTCAAGTGGATTTCCACTACTTTAAGAAACAAATAATAACTATTTTCAGGAAGACTATCAGGTGCATGTGATCGAAAGTCTGTTTTTTTGCTCTCAACGAACTTGTCCGAAAACCCTCTTCGACCAGCCCGTACGTTTTGAGGCTTTGCGCTACCATCAACTTACATAAATGGTTATGCACGTTCCCGCAAAATGTTGCTAAAACCTTCAGGTCCGTGGTCAGGTTGCACTTATCAAGCTAAATAAGGTACAGAGTTTTACTCATCCTCTACAGCTTTTATTTTGATAGCAGTTCCACTCACTACCAAGAAAAGAAGGGGATCGCCGGCACCGCTGATTTCGCTGTAATCTAAATCCACGGCAATTACAGCATCGGCACCAAGCATATGAGCCTCGCGTCTAAGCTCTGTCAAAGCGCTTTCACGAGCCTTCTTTAGCGCATCCTGGGTAGTTTTATTCCTATCCTGACCTATGTTTGTAATTTCTGCGATAGCTCCGGCCAGCATTTTTGTACGGTGTGCGTACTCAGCAGTTACGATGCCGAGTCGGGCTTCTACGGGGAATGGGGAGACAGATTCAGTGGTGACTATGATATTGGGAAAGCCTTCTTTTTCCAGACTTTTAAATCTTTTTATGCTCATCGCTTTTTCATATGCTTCCCCGCTCATTTGTTTCTCTTTTAGGGATAGCGATATTTCGAATGCTTGCTTAAGATCCGCTGCCTGGGCCATATCAAAAGACGCGATAGTCTTATCGCCTTGTTTTATCTTCAGAAACTCCTCTTCTTCAATGAGTTCCAGGCTGTCTGTTTGAAGAGCATGTTGTAAGGTGCATAATTCGCCCCCCACAAAGAAAAACTCAGTGCCATTGCGTGCTATAAAGACTTGCGACAATTCAAGCGGCTGATGGTCATCGCATTTGTTTAACCCGTCCCTTTTTATTAATAGTCTGTATTCTTCTTCAGCTACCTTCAGGGTGGTCAGATATTGTTCGTCCGTCCATAGCGAAAGGCTTCCACGCTCAAAGGCCCCGTAAAGAGCCTCGAAGTCAAACTTCGTTCCATTGACGTTATCTTTCAGCGTGCTATTAGATCCATAGATGTTCCAACGGCTTTGGTGCACCTTTTCCGGTATGACTTTTTTCTTTCCAAACACAGCTCATCCTTATTCTGTATCAGTAATATTCAGATTAACACCATATTCAAAAGAATTACTAATCCTTGTGCACATGAAGCGCACCGATGAAATAAAGGAAAAACGAAAAGCCTTTGGTCACTTCATCCAGAAGAAATCCAAAACTAGGACGTGTTGATTGGCTTAGTTTCAATACCCTTTTTCAGTATTGGAAAGCTAACAATTTCACAACGCGCTAGTGCTGGTATCTGATGTGTAGCGTAGTTAACACTTTTCACCAGGATATTTTTCATCGGTATTATTTTTACCGACTGTAGGCGAGAGAATATATATCTATACTTGGCGACTGTCTGGCGTGTGATTCTCGCTGTCTGAGAGACAGCTGTAAGGGTTAGTTTTTTACCTGAACTCTCAAGAACTTTTATTGCTCTACGAATCTTATCTTCCGTTCTTTCTTTTCGAAGGCTATTTGTTCGCAGGGAAGACAGTCGCTGTTTTTCGCTTACGCTAAGATCTTTTCGCTGACGGAGATTCATCTGACCGGACTGGCGTCCGCTACCTGTATAATGTTCCCAGGTCCAACGGGACACTGATTTTACCGTTGCCTTTACTTGGCTAAAGGTAAGATCAGAAGAAAACCCTCTTTTGACGAAATTATTGTGAGACTCAGCATATTCTTCTATTCTGCGATAAAAAGAGTCATAGCTCCTTTCCTCACGGTACTTGGTGACTATCGAATAGGCGTACTGCCGTATGGTATCAAACAGTAAGCAGTGTCTGGATTCAGCATCCGTGTATACAGCAGAACTATCTTTTTCCCACGTCTTCCTCCAGGTCAACTCTAACCCTTCAGCAAGTTCACCTAACTCATATTCCTGATTGTGAATTGGCCAGGTTTGCCAGTCTGGATGACCTGGTGTTTTAGCCACAGGACCGCTGTAGGCTATATCTGCACCCAGTTTATCCCTGAGTGCGTTATACACTGCTTTAAGATACTTTTGAGGGCCTTGGCGAGCTTTATCTGACGTACACACGGGTTTGATGGCGTAAAAGAGGTGGCACTTTAAATCGTACTTGTTCCGGACGACGATATTTGGTTCGGGAATACCACGTTCTTCCCAGATAAGTGGGTTTGCGCAACGTTCATCCATATCGAAGATAAGCCAGGAAGTCATGGCTTGAGGATTGACCTGCATGTAGGGCTGGCGAACGGCGTATTCCCTTGGCCGAACCCACTTAGCTGTCTTGTCATCACTACATCGGGGAAAGTATGGCGCCTTCGCCAGTACCCTGGAAAGTATCGATGTAGGCTTGTTGTACCCCGATTCTTCGGCGTAGTGGTTTATGCGTAAAGCTGCTGCCAATAAATTTTCGACAACCGCGCAACAAACAAATAGCTTCCTTTGCCCTAACTATGGACAAAAAGAAACCGTTGGGCTAAATTAACCCTAAATCTGCTCAGATTTGCTTATCGAAGTAAGTGCGTCCAACACTTGCTTCTCAAAGACCGCGTGTAAACGCGGTTTTTTTGTTTGTGCTGTCGGTAAAAGTGTCGCCTCCGTTTGGAGCGAACTTTTTCTAGGAAAGAAATAGGATAGTAGGAACAAAAAAGCCCCGCACTTGCGTGCAGGGCTTAGAATAATGGTGCCTCGACCCGGGATCGAACCAGGGACACGCGGATTTTCAATGCAAATCACTAATTTAAGCCTTTGAAAATAAGTTACTTTTAATTTCTTTGCAAATTCTTTGCAAAAAGAACTCTTTTCTGTTTTACTGGCGCTATGGCAAAACAGACTGAAAGACACGACATAAACGATGAGCTGTATATCTTTAAACAAGATAACAGTGAACGCTGGTACGCGCGATTTATACTAACCAACCACAAAAAATGGCTCTGTAAATCAACTAAGAAGAAAGATAAAGACGAAGCTATCGCCATGGCACATCGAATCTTCTTAGACCACCAAATTAGACACGAAAATAACACACTAGTCCAAAGTAAGCGATTCAAAGACGTAGCTGACCGCGTCATCGAAAAGCTTGAAGAGCAACTAGAACACGGGGGCGGTAAACGCACCTATAAAGACTATATTCGAGCGTTAGAAAACT
>VMHT01143447.1_pt1 | contig 16123 bp, 23 predicted proteins | sample 4693611 | NCBI WGS metagenome assembly VMHT01 (sample SAMN12280063, study PRJNA550983) | marine metagenome | isolation source: seawater sampled from same location over 5 years 0.02-0.2 micron viral filtrate | place: USA: collected off the coast of southern California halfway between the port... ... | reverse complement strand
GTGTATCCTAACTTAGGTACATTGTTATATCTTTCGAGTTCTTGTCCGCTCGGCGTCTGAATAGACACTCCACCTTTTATCTTTACGATTTTAAGAGAGCTTGCCTTAGAACCATAATCTTTTTTCAACTGTTTCTTCAGTTGATTCAAATTCATGTATTTAACTTTTTCGTTTAAAAAATCTTTAAAGTTCATCGTGCTTTTGCTGCTAAATCTTTATCTGCTCCGCCCCAAGTTCCTTTTGACTTTGTTGCAAAAGAATTAACTCGAGCTAGCCCCCATTGCGTTGGATTAGTACCTGGTCTGTGACCAGTTCTCCATGCCGCAACACCTCTATTATAAACCTTTCTTAATATACCAAGAGGCATACCAGATTTCTTTGCTTTCTTTTTTAATGAAGCTGTAACATTTTCTTCGATACCTTCTTCGGATAATTCAATATCTTCGCCAAGTTGCTTCTTTATCCAATCTCTTGCAATCTTATTAGTAGGTGTCTTCTTAGCAAACTTAGCCATTTTCTTATAAGCATCGGTTGTAGCTTTCTGCCAATTTGCACCTTCTGAATTATCAACAATTTGAAAGTCTCTGTTAAATAAAGATTGAAATTTACCGATGTTCTTTTGAACTTCGTTCCACATTTTTTCGACTGCCTTTGCGCCGAGTGTGCGTGATCTTTGTGAATCTCTTTTGACTGCAGTCTCAAGATTTGTATTTACAAAGATCATAGCAGTATCATAACCCAATGCTTCGAGGTCACGAGCTTGCTTTTTAATCTTCTCGTAATTTTTTCCTGTTCCATCAACTACTAATCCTAGACGACCATTAAGATACATTTCTTGTTGTCTTGCAGTAAGAGCTTTCGCTTTATTTCGAATATCTTGGCCTTTTGGTGAATAGATAAAATCAGGGTCCATTGTAGCACCAGCTTTCTTAATCGCCTTTTCAAAGTTATCATCGGAGTTAATAAGTTTAAACCCGAGAGCTTGTAAACCAGTTTTACCAATAGTAAAAGATTTACCAGAACCTGGTCCACCTGCAAGGAATACTGCTTTGAAGATTGCTGGATCATTTACGCCTTCTTCTACACTATCTTCAGTATCTACGATTGGATTTTTATCTTCTCCAAACATATCTTTAAATTTCTTTGTATGCTTCGAAGGTTTTGTCTTTGCTCCTTTATCACCAGGTGCTGGTGCATACGCACTTGGATCATCGTCATCTTTCTTTGCCCCTTTCTTAAAGTGAGCATCTCTTTTATCCTTTGTAGATTTTGTTTTAAGCCCAGCATAATATTTTGCAGGTTGAGTACCTTTCTTATCTTTTACATCGGGGTCTTGACGAACTTCTTGAATCTTATTAATAAAGTATTTGTTCTCATCAGAACCTATAATAAAGTTTGATTTTCTTTCTAGCACAACTAAAACGTTTCCGTGCTCATTTAAGAACTCATCACCTTCGTTAAATACTTCTCCTGCAACAAATTTTTCTCTTAGGTCAGTTGTTGCAAGTTCAATATGAGTTCTGAAATTAGTCATTTCTTTTAAACCCATTCGCGACCGAAGTAAATTAAATACTCCAATTTTATCTCCGTAGTTATCAGGTAATCCCTTTGCAAAAGATTTAAAATCGCCTGACGAAGCTGCAGCTCTCATTTTAGAAGCAGACATACCTGATACATCATCAGAATCGGGGTCTCTTTCACCGGCGGAAACAATATTAATACCGTCTGGAAAATCGTAGTAACCATGACGAGATTTCTCACCATTATACTTATTAAGTAACTTTTTAAAGTCTGGTATTCTATCAGCACCAACAACCATCGTTGCTTTAGTATATCCTTGCTTATAAAGATATACAAGAGCATCTAAAGAATTTTTAATCTTCTTATCGTAAACTATGTTACGGCCATACTTAGGAAATATCTTACGAAGAAGTTGTACTTTCTCTTTATAACCTAACGGATTCTTTTTTGCATCATTCGATTGAGATGCGAAGATTTTATAGTCATTACCTTTGGCAAGAGATGTTACCTTTTTCATTAACTTCTCGTGGCCAGTTGTGGGCGGATTAAATCTACCAAAAGTAAATACTACACCTTTCTCCGTTGCCTCTTTAAACTGTTTAAATGACTGTATCATCGTTCCCATCCTTTTATTACATCCTTGCTAAAATTATTCATTGAAAATTCAAGACGATCGACCAATTTAACGGCGCCGTTGCTTGTCTTATCGATAGCAACAAAACCTTCAGAGCCAGTAACCTTGAATCCATTTTTGGTGCGGACAAATGTTTTCATTTGTTTCACCTTATCTAGTTTATTTATAATCAAAAGCTTTGCATCAACGATCGCATTCTGTAATTCGAACATTAATTGCAGACTTTTTTTGTTTTCTTTTGAGAAAAACTTCATTAATTCTTGCTCTTTCTTATCAACACCTGCTTTACCTTTTGCTGACTTTCTTTTATCTCTTTCTTTTGCAAATTTATTACCGAACCAAGAGAGTAGATCAGAAACGTGCTTTGCAGGTGAGCCAATCCTTTCACCCTTTCGAACTAATGAGTTATTAAATGTTTCTAGTTGTCGAGCTAAATCTGGATTTGATTGGAGTGAACGAAGTGTGGTTCCTGCAATCTTCTGAAATATCTTACCTGCTTTTGATAATGCAGTAGTTACTTCTTTTGTCTCGGATGCAGATAATGATGCATTACCAGTAACATCTTGGTATTCTGCATCTTGATACCATACAGAAGGCTTCTTCTTTAGTTTAGATAGGTCAACTTTAAACTTAGCCTTCATGCTTTCGAATGAATCACCGGTATATGTTGTATGAAAGACTACACCAAGCTTAGCTTTAGATATCTGTTTGCCAAGTTTTGAATTAACTGGCACTGCATAAACAATTGTATTTGGTTGAAACGTAACTAGTTTCTCTCCATCAGCGGATTCAGTTGATAGATCACCAGTAGTAAACATGATATCACCTTGAATTACATCTTTAATTCCGAGGTCTTTCAATTCATTAAAAGCTACAATTAACTTCTGTGCAAGATCACCCGAAGTATCTGCTTTAATATCAGCTTCTGACTTATAAACTTTTGGATTCTTATTAAATATACCTTTCTTAGCTACAAAGAATTTGCCATCGCTTGGGTCAGTTCCTGCGAATACCGCAGGTGCACCGTCCCATTTAACTGTAACGTTATGTGATGAATCAGAATTACCAGCCAACATATCTCTCATCGCTCTCAAAGCAAAGATAGCTTCACGAGCACCTTTTACACCACCGTATATAACTCTATCTTCGATATGAGTCATGTGGACGTTTTTGCCTTCTTTATTTTCGGCAAGATATTCTTTAAAATCAATCATCGTCTTCATTGTGGCCAGGGCATTTAGTTCGTGACACATAACCTGCCACTATTCCAACGATGCCAGTAATTGACATCTTTAATAAATTAATTACTCCCTCATCAACAGGCTTATGCTCTTTAACAGAAACATAGAAGTCTCCTATAGTAATAACAAACAACAAAGTTACTAATCCTATTACTAGTGTAAATACTATTTTATCTTTTACGTTCATGGCTTCAACACTACTTTTGCTTGTTTAATAATTCCTTTTGGGCCCGCAGATTTCTTTAAATGTTTTACCAAAGCTTGGACCGCTTTTTTAAATAATCCTTTGAATGAAAAATCTCCGTCGTCTAACACCATATTACCCATCGAACGAATAGGAACTTTATAGTCAAACTTCCATGTATCATTTCCTTTAGGTCTTTGACCTCCGTGTTTAGATGACCATTTTAATATATCAATATTAAACGGAATAGAGCCGAAGAGCTCTTTGAGTTCTTCTTCTTCTTTTTTTGATTCTACTATATGTTCTTTAAATGTTTTCATTCGAATACCTTAATGTAGGCGCTAGAGTCTTCTGTTTGACTACCAGCATAGTTAATTAGTTTTGTTACAAATCTATCTCCTTTTACTTTTGAGTTACCCTTAATTAAAGAAAGTAATTGAGTGACACCGTATTTAGCGTGTATCCATACTGCATCTTTTTGCGTAAGTTCATTAATAAAATCACTTTCTTTTACGGTTGGATAACAAATCTTATACATTTTATAGTATTTATTTATTGTCTTTGCGTCACCCTTTTCCATAGAACGTGCATCGGCGGATATAATTCCTGTCTTTGGTAGGTTTATTCCATACACTTGTTTAGCTGCATCTGTTATATATGTCCAACCAGCTCCGCCACCTCGTGCAGTCTTACCTGATATTTCAACTTTTATTGTTCCAAAAGCTGAGTTATCTTTTGCGAGTAATTTACCAGCGTCATAGACAACTGTTCCACCCTTTGAACTCCAATAGCTTCCTGCTGCGCTTTCGAGTAGAATGTTTTTTACTTTATAATCTCCTACATCAGGCGGTAGAGTAATGTTTATCTTTTTAATTATAACTTTCTTAACAACCTTCTTTAAAGATATACCAACACACTGTCTTTTAGTAAATTTATCAAGTATGTCTCGTTGAAGCGCTTTTACACTAGAATCATCAAAGGTTTTTGGATTAAAATTTGTTTTAATTGCCCATATATCACCAGGGTTCCACTTATCGTCTGTAAATTTAGCAAAGCCACTATTCTTAAATGCTCTATCTTTTGCCTTATATATTTCTTTCATAAAGGTTGAGCCTCTATGAAACTTCATTTGATTATTTACAAATCCGCCCTTAATAATAGCATGAGCTGACATATAAGAGCTTTTCTTCCAAGTATAATCAATGCTAAGTATTTTACTTAACGGCTTATCAACATCTATCTTTGATGCATACTTTTTTAATATGTCATCAGTAAAGAACTCGATTGGTTTATTACGATTCGCCATAACCGCTGCTAGCCATAAGCACTGAGCACTTTCATTGATTGCGGTCTCTTCAGTACCTCCACCAGCACCACCACCACCGCCGCCGAACGCTTTATCTTTCTTCATCTGTGTAATAGGTACAAGAGTACCTGTTGAAGTCACTAGAGAAAAGGTTTTCTGGTCTTTAATATGTCGTTCAATTAAAGCAATGTTTGCTTTATCATTTTTGATAATAACTTTTTTACCAGACAATAGAACGATTGGCGTCTTTGTTTTGATTAGACGTTTGAGTATTTCCGTACGAGGCTCTCCTGTTTTGGAGTTGGGTTTAAGTAATTCTTTTGAACCAAGATTAGTAGCCATCGCTACTATTTATAAGAAACCCACTCTCTATACAATTTTGGTGATAACTGATTTGGCTCTTTTTCCCAAGGTTCCGTTGGAGAGTCGTACCAGTCAACCTTTTTGCCCCGCCACTTTACTTTTCGTGATTCTCTAGCAAGGTCGACTAATTCACCTCTGACATATTGTCTCACATGTACCATCTCGTGAGCAAGAGTGTCGATCAAATCTTTACCGCTCACTGTAGAATCAAGGCGAATAGTAAACTCGCGTGGATTGTGATTCTGATCTTCCCATGTACAATCGCCCCATATTTCTTCTTTTTCTTTTAATTTTCGTATTAACTCAATAGTAATATCTAAATTTTTTAATCTAGGCATAAGGCGAGTAACAAAAAAAGCGCAGGCTTTTTCTACTTCATCTCGTATCTTTTTATTACTACCTGTTGCTTCTACGTAAATCATAATTTAAAAGTCGAGTAATCGTTATTATTTGTTGGTGTACTAGATTCATTCTGAAGAGTCTGAGCCGAATCTTCTACTTCGTATAATCTCATCTTTGCTCTGTCGATTCCAACTACAAATCGTTTGTTAGTTGTAGGATCATTGTAACGATTTTTAAGTTGCTTGACCATTAGTTGATTCATTGATTCTAGTTTTTCTGTCGATATCAATGCTAACATTAAGTCGGCTGTAGCAGGAAGTCCAAATGATTCTGAAGTATCAGTAATCTCAACGTCAGTGTTTCCAAATCCTGTTCGAGTTACTTGAGTAGCAGACCAGACCGGCACATTGAACTCGACTGCAAGACCACGAAGTTCTTCAGCAATAGCTTTTACATAAGAGTAAGTATTAACTGAACCACCGAGTCCTTTCATACGAGAAGAAGCAGCGATATTTAAATAGTCAATAAAGATAATATCGGGTGTAAATGCTCTTTTAAGTTTTAATTCATCGAGTAAAGCTAGGAAGTGACCAGCATGTGCTGTTGCAGTTGGGTATTCTTTTACGATTAGTTTACCTTGAGTCTTCTTTTTAATAACATTAACTTTACTTTCAAACAAGTCTTTTGGCATGTTTTCAATTTCTGCAATATCGATATCAAATAAGTTAGCATCAATACGTTCAGCAATCTTTTCTTCAGCCATTTCTAGCGTAATATAAAGTACGTTCTTACCATCTGATAGAGCAGCTGATGCAAAGTGACACATGGCAAGTGATTTACCGACACCCGTTCCTGCAAGAATAATGTTTAGAGTCTTTCGTGAAATACCACCTTTCGTAATCGTATTAAGCATACTAATGTCGAATGGCACTTTGTCTTCTTTCTTCTTATAGAAGTCGTAACGTTCACTAGCGTTGTCGATGTAATCGTGACCAATGTTTGTATCAAAGGAAACGGATAAAGCGTTTGATAAAATTTCTGGTATTGAGCCTTCTGATTTATCTGGTTTATTACCATCGAGTATCTCAATAGATTCCATAATAGCAAGCTGTACGGCTCGATCTTTACAGAACTTTTCTGTTGAATTAAGAAGCCAAGCTTCATCAACTTCACTTGCGGTATCTAGTGAAGTGATGAGCTTGCTAATCTCATTCGCATCTGCTCGTGTAGTGTAATCTGAGTTTCCAAACTCAATCTGTAACGCTGCAGATGTAGGTAACTTATTATAACTTCGGATAAATTCAAGAATCAACTCATAGACAGGTCGATACTCTTTTTCCAAGTATTCTGATTTAATGTGTGGTAAAGCTTTTCTACAATAGTTTTCGCTATGTACTAAGCTGTTCAGTATCTGTTTCTTTAAGTTTTTCTGCATCCAATTTACCGCGTTCTTCAAAGATGTCAACGAGAATATCGCCAACAGTGTCTTTAAAGTTTATATTATCATTTAGTTCCTTTATATTATACGAATCTGGCACTTTGTCAATCTTAAAGTCATATTTAAGAGTAGCCTCAGTTTGCTCTTCGTTTTCAGTGACTTGCACCTTACCTATAGTAAATATTACATTTTCGTATTCACCTTCAGTAATGCGTAGAGCGTAAAACTGTTCACCTTCGCGCTCTGTTGTAACTACGTTTGGTCCTCTACCCATCTTCTTCTGTAACTGTGTCAATCATTGACGAATGAGCGATTTTGTATTTGTTTTCAACTACCTCTTTGAAATCAGTCTGTTCAAAAACGTCATTCCAAAATTCAGCAGTCATTGTTTGAGCTGCTCGAATATTACTCGATTCTGGTTTATGAGCTGCTTGATACCAACCATTCTTTGGTTTAACCACATGACCTGTTTCAAGAGCTACGTCAAGTAGGCCTGACCATTTTTGAATGCCACCTTCCCACGATACAGAAATCGGAATCTTTGACTTCTCTTTTACAAATCGTGATTTTTCAACATTAATAATAAAGTGATAGCCTTGTATCTCAGTACCTGCTTTGTCTTGTTGACGTCCAATGATCCATACGTTATCTGCTGAATACATTACGCCAGTTCCACCCGAAACAATTGCTTTGGGGAATAAGCCGATTTCTTGGTATGTATGGTTAACAGCAAGTAAAGGAATATCGTTTATAGTTAACTTAGGAGTTATCATACGAAACAATCCTTTGAGAGCTTTTGCTCGAGTCATATCTGCAACTGACTTTTCGTTTAGTGCATCTTCAACTTCTTTCTTAGAAGCAATATTACCAATAGAATCGATTATCACAATTACTTTTTCAGCTCTACTAATATTTTCAAGTTGATGTACTAAATCAAATTTTAGTTCTTCAATATTTGTAACTGGTGTATGTAACACGCGTTTAATATCGATATCAAAACTTTCAAAATAAGATTGCGGTGAACCAAACTCTGAATCATAAAACATTAATACAGCATCTTCGTGTTTCTTCAAATAGGCAGATGCCATCAACAAAGCGAATGATGTTTTGAAGTGTTTAGAAGGCCCTGCTAAAACAGTTAAGCCAGAAGAAAGTCCTCCGTCGATTGAGCCAGAAAGCGCCGCATTTACCATGGGCACTGGTGTTGTTGTTTGTTCTTTCTCTCCAAAGAACTGTGAGTCAGCGAGAACCGAAGCACCGGCTATCTTTGACGATTTCTTTAATTTATCTAATAGTGACATATGTTATATAATATATTATTTTGAGTTATTGTCAATGAAAAATTCATCTAACGTAGTTGTATTATTCACATACTCAATTGTTTTATTCGTATTGTTCTGTTTAATGAAGTCTGTTTGCATAGTATCACAACCACCTTCAAGATATTTTAGCACATTAGCTGCCATATCTTGAGCAGTACAAACTGGTACATTCTGACAAATCATATTTAAATTTTTACGGCCACCCTGCAATTGAAAATCTTTAGGCATCTTCATTATTGATAGAGCTTCGCGAATAGAAATATATCTGTCTTCATCGGGGTGAGCTAGTTGAGTAGCAAAGTGTCCAACGAACGCGGATGTATGTCCTTTACCAAGTTCTGTACAACGCTTCATTACATTACCACCTGCAGCGTATTTTGCATCAATGATTCTACATCTTTCGGCTTGCTTTGGATAACCATTTTCATCAAACCATTTAGCAGCATTTACATAACTACCTTCAACGCTTTCGATATAATTCATAGGGTTAGTAGAAGACTCGAGCTTTGCAAAAAACTCTGGGTGAGTTATACCACCTTCTAGTTTTTCGAGTACATACTTGTACCACGGATCGTCACTTGGCTTCTTATCATTAACCAACGCATTCATTGGGTCATCATCTGACACGAAAGCGTTTCGAATAATATCTTCAATCTTTTCCATTGGTTTTTCAACGTAATCAAAGATAGGTGTGGCTTCGTCTTTAAAGAAAAAGTAGAAAGAACGATTCCGTACTTGGCCAATACCATGTAGATTTGAACGAGTCTTATAAAGCAGAAACGTATATCCGTATTCTTGACCTATCTTACGTAACTTTTTAACAACTGGTTCGCCCATACTTCCATAAAGACCTGGCGCATTCTCACCCCAAAAGACTTTTGGCTTTACTGTTTTCAGTACATAATCTGCACTTTCAAACATCCAATTATTTGCATCAGCATTTGCGTTAGCATTTACATTTAGCATTGATAAACCAGCACAAGGACAAACAGTATTCACTACATCAACTTCTTTAAGAGAACCACTATAGTTATCTAAAAATTGATAAGGTACTTCATTATTATAATAGTTTAGAAGTTGTGAATCGTTTGCTTGAAATGCTTCATACGACATTATATGTTCAGGTCGTTTACCGAAAACATTCTGCATTGCGATTGTTTCACCACCAATTAGTGGTACTATGGAAGCGTAGGAATAACTCATCGTGCTGCGATTAATTTTTTAATTACGTCAATCTTACCTTCTACGTCATCAATCTGACCAATAAAGATTTCTATTTCGTGGCCGATGCCAGGGTGTTCTCCAATTCCCGCAGGAGCTGTTAGATAGACTTCTAAGTCTGCTAGTGCGATGTCTCTTTGGCCTTCGAGTTTTTTTAGTATTGCTTTTAAGTGTTCCATATTATATGTTGTTTTCTATTTTATCCATTAGTGATTCGTAAACGTGTTGTGAGTCTTGATGATCTCTATAAAAGTCAAGTGACATCTTGCGATAGTCTTCTCTCATAGCGTCATCTTTTGATAACTCCTCTATTAATTTATATGCTGGCTTATGGTCGTATTCGTCAAGCCACACTGTGCCTGTATCTTCGCATTCAGTTAAAGGTTTATCTGACCATCTATGTTTACAATTATCGCCATAAGCTTTTCTAAACACAGGAATAGCTCCTGCTGCAACGATCTCGCAATGAGTATATTCAAGTGCCATATTGATTGATGCTGGTTTTAGTATTGATAATTGATATGCAAATCCACTTCGAGCAAGTCGATGTAACATTTCTGAATGCACATAAGAGCCGAAAACATAAGGTAGTTTACCATACTCGAACTCAAAACCTTCAATATTATCTGCTAGATGATGCTGAAACTCGTGATCATTTTTAAATCCAAGAAATGCAGGAGAGCGATCAATACCTTCAAAGGTAATTAACTTTCCACCAGGCGTAAGAGAGCTTTCAGCAAACTCAAACATTGGTTTAAATCCTTTCCACGAAACAGTTCGGCCAATCCACTTATGGTGATTGACATCTTGTTCTGATAAAGGAACACGTACATGTGATATGGCATCAAAGTCAAATCCAATTTCGTATGGGTAAACAACTTTACCTGGTTTTATTTTATTAACGTATTGGCCAAATGCACCAGTAGGCGATAAAGCAAATAACATATCTGCTCGTTCAATAAACTCATCCATCAAACAATTGCGACGAAGCGATTGAATGTTATGATCAAGTTGTATAAGAACAATAGGCACTTTCACTTCTTTAAGTATTCGAGCAAACTGATTAACAGCTTCTTCTTTCATACTCTTCGGTGGAAGTGAATTAACAATACAAACATCAGTAGTGTTAATTTCTGATATCATTCTATTAACTTCTTCTTCTGTAAACTTTATATGTTCAAGATTTTCTATGTCAGTGTGAGCATTTTTACGTGACCAGGTTTTATCCTTTGAAGCCCATATTTTATAGTCGTCATCATTATTAGCATAGTACTTAGCTTGCTCAATAGTGAACTTAGTAACACCACAGCCTTCAATGCCACGACCCATAACAAGTGATATATTTTTCATTTTCTTTTTTTCTTCTTTTCGCTTTTTTGTCTTTGGCTTTCCATGTAGCTCCACCAATCTTGATGTTCTTCTTCACTAGCTAAATCTTTAGACCATTCACGTACCATTACCGAAAAACGATAAAGTATGTAAAAGAAAAGAAGTAGAACCGTTATATTTGCTATTATATTTAATATCATTATTTTAAATTTTCCATTATGATTGCTATTATAACACCGAATAAGACTAATGTAAAGAGAAATTTTGGGCGACGTGCTGCGAATTCAACTATTGTTTTCTCTTCGAAATCACATTTTATTCTTTCGCCTTTTACACCGTGATATATTTTTTTCTTACTCATGTCTTTAATCTTGGATATTCGCGATGTGGATACGCTTCCATTTCTCTTTCGCGATACTCATCAACGGTCATAGCTCGTTCTTTCTTTTTTGTTATCTTTACTGTCTTCGAACGTTGCCTAGAAATAACGACGTAATTACAAAACGTATTCGTTAAAACCGCTATGTATAATCCGCTCATTATGTTAAAACATGCTGCTACAAATGATAGTAGCATTCCTATTAGTATAATTTTTGGTTTCCAATTTTTCATATATAAATTACCTCCATACAAACTTCTTTAAAAAAATCTTGAGCATCAGAACAAGATTCGCCCCAACGTGTATTATCTGTTTGTTTACTCATTACAACTCTTTCAACACCACATTGAATAATTGCTTTAGCACATTCGTGACAACACGGAAGACCATGAACATATATTGTTGCGCCTTTTGGTGAAACACCATTAAGGGCAGCGTTATAAATCGCATTCATCTCTGCGTGAATTATTCTTTTATATTTGGTTGGTCTATCTTTGTAGAGTTCACTACCATCTCGCATAATACGTGGAAAACCATTATACCCTTGTGAAATTACTTGGCCTTCTTTGCCAACAATAACCGCACCACATTGCGTACTTGGGTCTTTTGACCAAGAAGCCACTTGTCGGGCAAGCTCCATATATCTACTATGCCATTTTTTACCGCCTTTTTTCATTACTTTTTTTCCATAGCAATTTGACACAATAATATAATTGAACAATGCATAATCATGTGTTGGCCACTATGCTCTGTTGGATTAAACGCGGTTAGTGTTAAAGCGATCGCGTTAAGCGCTAGCATTATATTTAATATAATTTTATTCATCGGTTATTTCTTTGTCTGTTCCGTAATGTTCTTCTGCCATATACGGTTTTGTTTTCTTGTCTCTGTTTAAAAAATCTTTATTAGGGTCTTGTCCATCGACACCATTACGTATGTATGCTGCAATAAAAGAACCATAATTGATTAGGTCTTTTGCTGAATCTTCGAGTGATTCAAAGTTTGCAGCGTATTCTGTATCGCTCTCCATTGCTTCTGCGACAGAATACATACGAAGAACTTTAGCGTAAACAATATCTAACATAGTTAGTACTCCTCGTGGATAATAATCCGCTTGTTTAATTCGCGAATTAGGATTTTGATAGTCGTTAGACTTTTTAATTTGTAGTGCAGCACATTCCTGTAGCACTTTTATAGACTCTTTTTCTTTACTCATAAATTAGTTTTTGATGTTATTACAAATCTACCATCTTTCCATTTATATTTAGCATAGAAATTATAGGCCGGATTTTGTTCGTCCGTATAATCTACTAGCCAGAAATAAAGTGTATCTGGTATTTTTTTATATGTGTGTTTTTGTTTGTTTAAAGTTCTTCTTGTATCTTGTAGAGCATCTTCACTTGTACGTGTTTTTACTTCTACAAGTTCGCCATCAGTGTTTATTAAATCTTTGTACTTTTCACCAGCACATTTAAAACCAAAGTTTTCAATTAGATAATATTCAGCAGCGTGGCCTTGCTTGTACGATTGATATAAATTAGGCCATGTTCTACCTCTACGAGTTGATGGTGTATTATAACAAAGTTGAGCCTCAGCTTTAGCTCGAGCAATATAAGCAGCTTTATCTTTTATATCATCAACTGTAAAATCTAAATTAATCATAGAAATCAGATACTTTTCCGTAGTAATTACCCATAGCCATATCAGCTAGTTTCATCGTTGCCTTCTTGTCTTTTCGTTTTTCAATTTCGTCTTCAATAAAATTGAAGTGTCTTTCGTAAACGTGAAGCGAACCGACTTGCCAAGTGATGTCACCATACTCGACATTTAGTTCATCTGCTAAAAATTCTAGGACATACTGTTGCCATGCAAAATCATTTCGATAGCCAAAGACTACATCATTCGAACGCATTTGAACAATTGCATGAAGTTTATTATCACGAATTAAATACTGAACAGCGTTGGTGCAGATAAAGTCTGACATACCATTTAGATTGTATTCTTCGTGAATAGTAGGACGAGTGTAAATCATTACAGCGCGACGAGAATTAGGATTTTTAGTTAGTTCATCTCTTACTTTTATAAATTGTTCGCCATTCTTTTTGTTGTAAATCAAATAGCCATAATTAGAATTTATGTTTCCGTCTTTATCTGAAATAGCTTGCCAGATTTGTGGAGTCGGTTCAAGGTCATTGACATTTAAAGATTCTGATTCATACCACTGTAATTCGCGTTTGATATAATCAAAATTGGGTTCACCGAAGATTGCGGGTTTATCACATACAAACGAAGCGCCGACAAGTTCGATTGTCTTAACGCCAGTTTTATCTGTAACAAATTGTTTTTTTGCGTAGAGTTCTACGAAAGAATCTTGAATAGTTTGTACATTACTCATCTGGTAATAGCTTTCTAATTTGTGAAGGTGTATAGCCTTCGGTTTCTAATAAGTTTAAAACATCTGCTTTTGAGACGTTTGCATATACTTGGTCATCTGTCATACCAAGCTCGCGAAGTTCTGAGAAAGTACCATCGCCACGGAAGTAAGCAACTTCATACGAATGGTAGGGCCCTTTATCGTGACGAGGAGTACAATAGTGAAATTCACTAGCTTGAACTGATAAGTCACCATCTTTAAAAGGTATAAGTGGATTTAAAGGTTTTATTTGCATATTATAATACTAATCGATTTTTAAGAAAATGTCAATCACCATTTTATATTTCCGTTATAAACTGGCAATATAGGCTTTTTGCGATCATACGGATTTCGCACTGTATTGGGAGTTTTTTCACTAAAACTCGGAGACCATCGGCCTCTGCTAATATCTCTCATACGTTGAGAGCGAACGGCACATGTATTTGATTTAGGCATATTTAAGTTTTTTTCCTGTTATGGCATCGTTTTTAGTAAGGCCATTTGATTTAAAGAATTTGTTTGACGTGCTGATATCGTAAACTTCGACACGGCCTAATATGCTACATGCTTTTTTCAACAAGCGAGAGCCAATTCCTTTTCTTCGTTGTCGAACTGGTACGTAACACTGAAACATATTAATACCTTCATCTTTGTATGCTAAGCCCCAACCGGTCCATTTTTCGCCGTCGTGAGCCATGATCAAATAACCTCGATCTTCTTTTAAGCAACGCTTAAATTCACTCAAGATTAAGCCACCGCAAATGTGACCATCGGCCTCGCGGTAAACATTAAAATTATTTCTATAACACCATTGAATCACATCCGATGGTGGCCATGTTTTTTCGAGATTATAAACTCTTACAAATGTACCCATATTATCGTTCTAAAATTATAAAGTCACCAAAAAGAGTATCAAACGTCTGAACGAGATGTTCATAGCCGTGTGACATCATGTCTTTTTCCACAGCAGCCCATCGGTTCCTATCATACCCTAACACATCTTTCGCCAAGCGTTTTGCGGTTCCTATTAAATAGAAAGCATTACCTTGGGGCCCAGTCAAATCAATGACTATTTCTGTCGGTTCTGTTTTTGCTCTTATCATAAATTAGTAATTCACTCCTGTCCAACGAACTGATTTGACCCGTAAGTCCTCGACTGTGTCGTCAATAACATTTCCTCGAGCGAAGTTTCGAGCGGGAGCGTTGTAACCTGCTGCCTTTAGAAGGTCGCCGTATTTAAATTTCTTATCGTTCTTGGTATTAACGATGAATCCCCAAACTGAGCCACCAGTAGTAATCTTGATGTATTTGGAACCTTTCTTTTCGCCAATTGTTGTAGCAAACTTGTGGTACATATTTTCTGAAATCACATCAGACTCGCTGGGCTGACATTCCCATGCGGTCTTGTCTTCTGGTATCTTAGACCACCTCTTGTAGTCTTCCATCATTAAACATTTAATCAAATCAGTCGCATCAGACATTGAGCGACCTGGTTTAACTAAATGGTGGTCGGAGGCAATATCTTCTCCGAGTAGTTTAGTAGTTTTTTCTTTAATCATAGTCATAATCAATCTTATAATAATATTATACCACAGTTTCTGTATTTTGTACAGAAGTTTATATTATTGACTGACAAGGACTAATGCATTTTGGAAAATAAAATTCGAAAAAACACGCACTTTTAGGCGATTTTAGAGGTTTCTCATTGAATATTCTATGGCACGGGCGGCTTCTAGGGCCATAGGGCGACCCTTATACCAACCACCCGTTTCGTCATCAATTTGCTTACACAAAGCGGATATCTGTTCTGGTAGAATTGGGTATTGTGACTTAATCGCTTTTGCCGCAATACTTACCATTATCTGATACATCTTGTGATACCAACCAGAACTACTAATAGTTCGATACTCGATTACAAGTTGTTTATTCACAAATGGGCAATCGTGATAAGTTGACCAATTGATATCTGTTTTAGTAAGTTGTTCTTTTCTATATTCAGCAATCTTTTCACGTACATGATCTGGCATTTTATCTTCGAAGCGATTTCTAAATGAATCAACATACGGATGTTTTTCCATTAGCTCATCTGTATTTAATAAAGGAGCTTTATGTGTAAAGATAAAGTTGTAGGCTTTAGGATACTGAGCAGGTACGTAATACATACGACTCAGGTCTTTTGTTTGAGCATCTCCAACAGAACCAAACTGATGATTTAGTGCATACCAAAAATGTCTAATCTTGTCACTTTCGACTTTACCTTCAAACGGTAAAACAATTCTAAACTTTGGTTTTTCTTTTGTAGAAGAGGCAGATGAATAACAAATAAAATAATTAGTTTTAAATGTTTCAAGTGTTTCTTCAAATGATTTTTCGTAATCATCAACATCAAGCGCAGCCCAACCATTCCAACTCACTACATTACGATTTGCT
>VMHT01090366.1_pt1 | contig 16126 bp, 17 predicted proteins | sample 4693611 | NCBI WGS metagenome assembly VMHT01 (sample SAMN12280063, study PRJNA550983) | marine metagenome | isolation source: seawater sampled from same location over 5 years 0.02-0.2 micron viral filtrate | place: USA: collected off the coast of southern California halfway between the port... ... | reverse complement strand
CCATCTTTAGTAATTCTTGGCGCACCATAAGATTTATCCATTACAACATTTCTACCTTTAGGACCTAAAGTAACTTTAACTGTGTCAGCAAGGATATTAACACCTCTTATCATTGCTGCTCTTGCTTCAGCGTCGAATTTAACAATTTTTGCCATATTATATCTCCTTTAAATTAAAATTATTTGCTTGAAATACCCATAATGTCTGACTCTTTCATTATACTGTATTCTTTACCATCAATTTTGACTTCAGTTCCTGACCATTTTCCGAATAGAACTTTGTCTCCAACTTTAACGTCCATTGGAATGGTTTTTCCATCCTCAGTTTTTGCCCCACCACCAATTGCAACTACTTTTCCTTCTTGTGGTTTTTCTTGAGCTGTATCAGGTATGATTATGCCACCTGCAGTCTTTTCACTGCTATCTAAAACTTCAATTAAAACTCTATCGTGTAACGGTCTAAATTTCATAAATTCTCCTTATTAATATGGACTTCATATAGAGATTGGGCTTACTATTTCAAGATATAGTTCAAAATAAGTTTCTTAAAAAATGCAGGAATTTGAGGGTTTTATGGTTTATAGATTAATTTAATGACTAAAAATTTAGACAAAGAGGGACTCAGTTCAATAGTAGACAAATATCAATTATTTTATGTAGATCTATGGGGGGTAGTTCATAATGGTATTACTTTACACGATAAAGCAATAAAGACTTTGGAGGAAATAAGCAAAAAGGGTAAGGATTATATCTTACTAACTAATGCGCCTAGACCAAATTTTGCAGTAAAGTTATTTTTAGAAAAACTAGGCATGACAAAAGAGATTAGAGACCATGTTTTTACCTCTGGTGAAGCAGCTTTACTTTATTTAAAAAAAAATTTATTGAACAAAACATTTTTTCATGTCGGCCCTCCAAGAGATTTTGATCTATTTAGCGATTTTGAAAAAATGAGATCAAACATGATAGAAAATTCTGAATATATTTTATGTACAGGATTGTTTGAAAATTATGATGAAGATCTAATGTACTATAAAGATTTATTTAAAAACAATATAAAAAAAAAAATGATTTGTACTAATCCAGATTTAATTGTGGACAGAGGTAATACAAGAGAACTTTGTGCAGGATCTGTCGCTATGGTTTTTGAAAAAATGGGTGGAGAAGTAGTTTATTTTGGAAAACCTTATCCTGAAGTTTATAATCAATCTATAGATAACAAAAACAAAAAAACTCTCTCAATTGGTGATAATTTAAATACAGATATTAAAGGAGCAAATTTACAAAATTTTGACTCTTTGTTGATTTCTAACGGAATTCATAAAGATGAAATTAAAAAAAAAGGAATTGAGAGAGTTTCAAGGTCTTACGAGGCAATTTGTAATTATATCCAATCTGAATTGAGATGGTGAAAATTATGAAGATTTATAAAAGTTTTGATATCAACAAAAATCATAAGTATTCAATAATTTTAATTGGTAATTTTGATGGTGTTCATTTAGGTCATCAAAAATTATTTTCTTTAGCTAAAAAATACAAAAAGAAATATTCATTAAAAATTGGCGTATTAACGTTTGAGCCTATGCCTAAAATGTTTTTTAATAAAAAAATTACCAACTTTAGAATATCAAGCTTAAAACAAAAAATAGATCTTTTAAATAATCATAAAGTTGATTTTGTTATCACCAAACAATTCAATAAAAGTTTTTCAAAAACAAGTTCTCTCAATTTCATAAAGGAAATATTAGGCAAAAAATTAAAACCAAAATTTGTTTTTGTTAGTAACAATTTTAGATTTGGAAAGAATAGAGAGGGAAACGTTAAACAATTAAAAAAATTTGAAACTTTATATAGTTACAAAATGATTAAACCTCAGCCTTTGTTGATTAATAATAAGATGGCTTCATCATCCTTAATAAGAAATTTATTACAAAAAGGAAAATTAGAAAAAGCCAATAAACTTTTGAATAGAAAATGGTCAATTTATGGTAAGGTGCAAAAAGGAAAACAATTAGGAAAAAAAATTGGTTTTCCTACTGCTAATATAGATATCAAAGATTATGTTTTAGCTAGCCCCGGTGTATACGCCATTAAAGTAAAAACATCAGATAAAGGTAGATATTTGAAAGGAATTGCAAATTTAGGTTACAGACCAACTTTTAACGAAAAAAAAATATTATTAGAGGCACATTTATTTAATTTTTCTGGAAATCTCTATAATAAATACTTAACAGTAGAATTTATTAAATTTATAAGAAAAGAAAAAAAATTCAAAAATGTTATTCAACTTAGAAAACAAATTAAAATTGATTTATCAAAAGCAAAAAAAATAAAATGAGCAAATCTCAGATCAATCTTCCAAAAACAAGTTTTTCAATGAAAGCAAATTTGCCGACTAGAGAGCCAGAAATATTAAAACTTTGGAAAAATATAAATCTTTATGATGAATTAAGAATTTCAAGAAAGGGAAAGGAGAAATTTGTGCTTCATGATGGTCCACCTTATGCAAATGGAAATATTCATATGGGAACTGCTTTAAATAAAATCTTAAAGGATATAATTGTCAAATTTCATCAAATGGATGGTAAAGACTCAGTTTATGTTCCAGGATGGGATTGTCATGGTTTACCCATTGAATGGAAAATCGAAGAACAATATAAAAAAAATAAAAAAAATAAAAATGAAGTTCCTATAGTTGAATTTAGAAAAGAATGCAGAGCCTTTGCAGAGAAATGGATTGGAGTTCATAAGGATCAATTTAAAAGACTAGGTGTAATTGGAGACTGGAAGAATTATTATTCTACCATGAGTTATGATGCTGAGGCTCAAATTGTTAGAGAGCTTGGAAAATTTTTAAAAGAGGGAAGTCTATACAGAGGTTTTAAGCCTGTTTTATGGTCTACAGTTGAAAAAACAGCTTTAGCAGATGCAGAGGTAGAATATCAAGATCATAAGTCTGATACTATTTATGCATCTTTTCCAATTAAATCATCGAATATTTCTGAGTTAAATAATGGAAATGTAATTATTTGGACAACTACACCATGGACTATTCCTGCTAACAGAGCATTAGCTTACAATGAAAATTTGGATTATTTATTAATCGAAATTACTGATGAGGGTGATTTTAAAAATAAAAAAATTGTCCTTGCTCAAGCACTATTAGAGTCAGTCAAAAAAGAATGTAAAATTGAAAATTTTAAGAATATTAAAAAATTTAAAGGTAAGGAATTTAAAGGAACTATATGCCAACATCCTTTTTTCAAATTAGGATATGATTATGATATACCGATGTTAGAGGCTCGTTTTGTAACAACAGAGCAAGGTACTGGTATAGTTCATTGTGCTCCTAGTCACGGACCAGATGATTTCAATTTATGTTTGAATAATGGAATTAAAGCAATTGAAACAGTAGATGGAGATGGAAAATATACAAAAAATGTACATTTGTTTGAGGGAATTCATATTTTTAAATCTAATCCAATAATTATTGAAAAATTAAAAGAACAAAAAAATCTTTTATCTAATGGTGAACTTGTGCATTCTTACCCACATTCATGGAGATCAAAAGCACCTTTAGTTCACAGAGCTACACCTCAGTGGTTCATTTCAATGGAAAGTCATAACCTTAGAAACAAGGCATTAAAAGCAATTGATGAAACAAACTTTTATCCAAGCAAAGGTAAGGAGAGGTTAAAATCGATGATAGAAACAAGGCCAGATTGGTGCGTGTCAAGACAAAGAGTTTGGGGAGTGCCATTGCCTATATTTATTAATAAAAAAACTAAAGAAATTTTAGTTGATGATGTTGTTTTTGATAATATTGCAAAAATTTATGAAAAAGAAGGTTCGGATTGTTGGTTTTCTGATGATCCACAAAAATTCCTTGGAGAAAAATATAAAGCTAATGATTTTGAAAAACTAAGTGATATTGTTGAAGTCTGGTTTGACAGTGGATCAACACATTCTTTTGTTTTAGAAAAAAGAAAAGATTTAAAATGGCCAGCCTCAATGTATCTAGAAGGATCTGATCAACACAGGGGTTGGTTTCATTCCTCATTACTCGAATCTTGTGGTACTCGGGGAAAAGCTCCATTTGAGTCCATTTTATCTCATGGATTTGTAGTAGATGGTAAAGGATTAAAGATGTCTAAATCACTCGGCAATGTAATTGCTCCTGAAGATATTTTAAAAAAATATGGAGCAGACATTCTTAGAATATGGGTAGCATCTTCTAATTATGCAGAGGATCTAAGAATAGATTACTCTATTTTAGATCAGCACTCTGACTCTTATCGTAAAATAAGGAATACATTTAGATTTTTATTAGGAAATCTTAATGATAAATTTGAAAATATAGATCTAAAAAAAATTGAGCTTGAAAATTTACCTGAGCTTGAAAAATTTATGTTAACTAGGATATATGCACTTAATGATAATTTCAAAAATTATTTTGCAAATTATGATTTTCATAATTTATATAAAGAATTACTCAATTTTTGTACTGTAGATTTATCAGCATTTTATTTTGATATTAGAAAGGATGCTTTATATTGCGATGCTTTAAATTCACCAAAAAGAAAATCTTGTGTGATAGTATTAAATGTAATACTAGATTCATTATTAAAGTGGTTTGCACCAATACTAGCTTTTACCACAGAAGAAATTTACCAACTAACTTCTAAAAAAAACAAAAGTATTCATTTAGAGAATTTTTTATCATTTCCAGAGAATTTTAATAATAATTCAATATCTAAAAAATGGTCTGAACTAATGAAGATCAGAGAGGTTTGCAATGTTAGTATTGAGGAAAAAAGAGCGAGCAAAGAAATTGGATCTAGTTTAGAGGCTGAACTTAAATTAAAACTTAACAATAAGTATAAAGAACTGTTAAAAAATATAGATCTTTCAGAATTATGTATCGTTTCTAAAGCTGATATTATTTTTGATGATAATTCAGAAATTGAAGTTGAAACAATAAAGGCATCTGGAGATAAATGTCCCGTCTGTTGGAAAATTAGTGTAGAGCCATGTATTAGACATTCTTGATAATGTTAAATTATTTTAAACCAAAAACTATTACAAATTTTATTGTCATTCTCTTTATCTTTTTTATTGATAGAATTTCCAAAATTTATGTAATTAATCAGAGTAAAAAAAAACTATCCTCTGAATTATTTTCTTCAGACTATTTAAATATTAATTTAATGTGGAATGAAGGTATTGCATTTGGTCTATTTACATTTAACGAAAGCTTTTTCTATAATCTTTTAACGATTTTTATTTGTGTAATTATAATAGTTATTTTTTTTATGGTTCTCAAAAATGATGGACTGAAAAAATATTCACTTTTAATGATATTTGGTGGGGCTTTAGGGAATTTATATGATCGTGTTTTTTTTCAAGCAGTGCCAGATTTTATAGATTTTCATGTAGGAAATTTTCATTGGTTTGTCTTTAACGTTGCAGATATTTTTATATCAATTGGTGTATTAATCATGATTTTGTCAGAATTTAAGGGTACAGATAACAGTAATGAAAAAAATTAAAAAAATATTCATTTATTTTCTGCTTCTTTTCCCTTTAGTTTCATGTAAATCATTACAGAAAAGTCTTACCCCCCAAAAAAAATCAGGCAGTGAAGAGTTTTTGGTTGAAAAAAAATCACCATTAGTAATGCCCCCAAGTTATAATCAACTTCCTGTTCCAAAAATAAATGCTAGTAACAAACAAAAAAAAATTGATATAAAAGAGATGGTGACTGGAGTTGAAAGTTCAAATACTGAAAAAAAAGAGTTAAATAAAAAAAGTTCTGTTGAGGAGTTAATTCTTAAGAGTATTAAGAAAAATTAATGATAAGCAAAACAATTGATTTTAAGAATTTTTTATTAAAAAAAATAACAAAAAAAAACCGAAAAAATTTACTTAATCTTTTAAAAAATAATAGTGAGATAATCAATTCTCTTAAATCAAATTACAAAGATAATTACAATTTCAGAAGAATAAAAAAAGATATTAAAAATTTAGAAATTAGAATAATAGGAATTGGTGGTTCAATTTTAGGATCAGAGGCGATTCACAGTTTTTTTGGTAAAAAGATAAAAAAAAAGTTTCATTTTATAAATAATCTAACTTCAAATTATTTTTTTAAAAAAAAAAAATACAATAATTTAATAATCTCAAAATCTGGAAATACTCTTGAGACTATTTCTAATTTCAATTATTTAAGAGGCAAAGGGGACAAAAATATATTTATTACAGAAAATAAAAAAAGTTATCTTTTTTCAATTGCTCAGAGTTTAAAATCTGAAATAATTCATCATAATAATTTTATTGGGGGAAGATATTCAGTTTTATCAGAAGTAGGGATGTTGCCAGCAGAACTAATGGGCCTTAATCCAAAAAAATTTAGGCAACTAAATAATATAATCAAAAACAAAAATTTTTTAAATTCACTTTTAAAAAATGTTGAGGCAATTTTGTTTTTGAGAAACCAAAAAAAAAGTAATTCAATTTTGTTAAACTATAATTCAAATTTAGTTGATTTTTTAGAATGGTACAAACAGTTGACAGCAGAAAGTTTAGGAAAAAAAGGGAAAGGTATTTTGCCAATAATATCTAATATGCCAAAAGATAATCATAGTTTAATGCAGTTTTATATTGATGGTATTAAAAATAACTTTTATTCATTTTTTTTCCTAAGTGATCAAGAAACAAAAACTATAACTTTTAAAAAAGTTTCTGGGGATTATAAATACTTAAAAAAAGGGACATTATCTAATATTATCTATAATCAAAAAATTGCTACAGAGAAAACTTTTGAAATGAAAAAAATTCCATTTAGAAGTTTTAATATTTTAAAAAAAGATGAAAAGACATTGGGAGAAATGTTTATTTTTTTTATATTGGAAACAATTCTACTTGGAAAAGCTATGAATGTTAATCCTTATGATCAACCATCAGTAGAACTCATAAAGACTCAAACCAAAAAATATCTTACTAGATAATTCTTCCAAATAATATTTTAGATAAACCAAAAATTTTTTCTCTAGTAATATTAAAGTTACTATTTATTGACTCATTTGTTTTTTTATTTCTATGAATTATTACAACTGTTTTTGAATTAGATATTTTTAATTTTATTAATTTTTCTATTAAAAAATTCAGATTTTGATCTTTAAAAGGCGGATCTAAAAAAATTATATCAAATTTTTCTTTGAAAAAATTATTATTTAAATCATATACACTCTCTTTTATAATTTCTGATTTTTCCTCTAAATTTAAGTTTTTGATATTTTTTTCAAGAATTTTTATTGAGTTTAAATGATTTTCATTAAAAACTACCTTTTTGGCACCCCTGGAAATACATTCAATCCCAAATGATCCGGTACCCGAAAATAAATCTAGAATATTGGAATTTAATAAATCAACTTTATTTTCATCAGAGTGCTGGAGGATATTAAATATTGATTCCTTTACTAAATCTTTAAGTGGCCTGGTATTTTGATCAATAGGTTGTAATAATTTTTTTCCCTTTAATGAGCCGCTTATTATTCTCATTTAACCATCTATCGCTTTAAAACCTATGTCTTTTCTAAAAAAACCCTTATTCCAATTTAGTTCATTAATTTGATTGATTATTTTTTTTCTTGCATTGAACAGTTCATCTTCGATACCAACAAAATTTAAAACTCTTCCTCCGATTGAATATATTTTTTTTTCATTTAATTTAGTGCCGGCGTGAAATAAAAAACTATTATCAAATTTTTTTAGATTAGAAATATTCTTAATCTCAATGTTTTTTTCATAATTGTCGGGGTATCCGTTTGCACATAAAACAATACACATACTGTTTTTATTTAACCATTCAATTTTAAAATTTTCCAAATCCTTTTTTTGACAAGCTAGAATTAAATCCAAAAAATCAGATTTTAATAAAGGCATAATAGTTTGACATTCAGGGTCACCCATGCGCACATTATACTCAATTAAATATGGGTTATTATTTTTAATCATTAATCCTGCGTACAAAAAACCCAAATAATTTTCACCTAAATCTTCAATTGCTTTAATAGTTGGTTTTATAATTTCATTAATAATTTTTTCATGTAATTCTTTATTAATAATTTTTGAAGGACAATAGGCTCCCATCCCACCTGTGTTTTTTCCTGTATCACCTTCACCAACTCGTTTGTGATCTTGTGCAGTTTGGAAGAATTTAAAAGTTTTTCCATCTGAAATTATGAAAAAACTCATCTCTTCACCGTCTAAAAATTCCTCTATTAATACATGTTTAGCTAATCCAAATTTTCCATCAAAAATTTCATTTATTGCTTTCTTAGATTGTAATAAGTCATCACAAATATAAACACCTTTGCCTGCTGCTAATCCATCTGCCTTTATTACGATAGGCATTGCAGTATTTTTTAAGAAATTGTTAGCAAGTTCTTTTGTCTCGAAAATTCCAAATTGTGCAGTTGGTATATTATATTTTTTACAAATATTTTTTGTAAATATCTTGGATCCTTCAAGTTGTGCAGATTTTTTTTTAGGTCCAAACACTGAAATTTTTTTATTTTCTAAAAAATCCACAATACCATTTACTAAGGGTTTCTCTGGTCCAATAATTACTAATTCAATTTCTTCTTTAACAATAAAGTCATATACTAAATTAAAATCATCAATATCGATTTCAACATTATCTGCAATTTCCGATGTGCCAGCATTCCCTGGTAAACAATAAATTTTCTTTGTTTTTTTTGATTTATATATTGAATATGCTAAAGCATGCTCTCTTCCTCCACTTCCAAGAATTGCAATTTTCATATACTTCTTTTATATATCTTTAATTATGACAAACAAGTTAGCTAAGTTAAAATATTTACCAAATGCATTTGAAATAATTGAAAAAGGTGATCATGTTATTTGTGCTATTTCTAACAAAAAAATATTATTAGAAAACTTGACTTATTGGAACGTTGAAAAACAAGAGCCCTATTTTTCATATGTTGAAGCTTCAATTTTTAGAGAGAAAAAAAATTCATAACTACTTTTGCCATCTATTATGTGTCCAAATCCACTGATCAACATTTTTTAAGATCATTTGTTCAAGTGTCTCATTTAACCTAGTTGTTATCATTTCTACACTAGAATTTTTATCAAATATCATTGGCTGTAATATTGTCATCTCAAAATGATAACCTTTTTTTCTTTCAATATAGATAGGAACTATTTCACAATCATATTTTTTAACAATTTGAGCAGGAATAGAAGTTGTAGAGCATGGTTTTAAAAAAAATGGAACATTAATTCCCTCTCTCACTCTTTGATCAATCATTAAAGCTATCGAGGATCCTGCTTTAAAATTCTTAACTAATTCTCTCATACCAGATCTGCCTTTTTTAATTTGTTTTTGACAAATAAATTTAGTTCTTATTTTTTCCATTGTTTTATTTAGAAACATGTTATTCAATGGCCTATAAAGAGCGGTGAGATTTATTCCATATTTATCTAATTGCATGGCCATTAATTCAAAATTGTTAAAATGACCAGATACGAACACAACTCTTTTTTGTTCTTTAATGATATCATTTAAAATGTTCATTCCATTAATTGTAATATATTTCTGAAGTTTTTCATTTCTGAAATCTTTCATAAAGATATACTCAGAAAAAATTCTTCCATAATTTCCCAGTACTGTGTTTGCAATTAAATCATAATTATTTTCGTTCTTTATCTTTGCTTGTTTTAAATTATTTTTAATTGATGATTTTGATCTAAAAAAAGGACCAATGTATTTACCAATAAAGTAACCTAAATTTGAAGAATTTTTGTATCCAATAATTGAAAACAATAAAAATAATAACTGAATCAGAATAAATTCTATTAAATAAATTAATCTTTTCATTTTTTCTTAAGTATCATTTTTCTTAAATTATTTAACTTATTAATCTTTAGTTTTATAATAAGATATTGAATATTTCTTTGTTGTTTTTTATTTAATCTTAAAAAATCTTTTTCGGTGGTAACTATTTCAAGCTTTTTTTTTCTTGCTAGGTTTCTTATCATATTTAAATCTTCATCTTTATAATTATAATGATCAGGAAAAATAATTTTTTCCTCAATTCTAAATCGATTTTTTTTTAAAGTAGATTCAAATTCATGTGGATTACCAATACCTGAAAAAATAAGATATTTTTTTTTTAAATCGAATTTTGATAAGTTCGTTGGTCTATAGTTCGCAAAAAAAATATTTGATTTTTTTTTGATTTTTTGAATTTTATTTAAGAGTTTTTTATTGTTTTTATTTCCAATTATAAAAATAAGATCATAATTTTTTATTTCATTGAAGTTTTCTCTTAATGGTCCAGATGGAAAAATGAAATTATTTCCTACAGCTTCAGTGGAATTAAAACAAACTATCTTTAAATCATATTTTATATTTTTTTGTTGCAAGCCATCATCTAAAATTGCTAATTTATAGTTTTGATTTTCAGCTAATCTTAAAGCGTTTATTCTTTCATTTTCAAAAAAAACATTTCCATTTTTTTCTAGTAATTTTTTTTCATCAAGTTGATCTTTGTAACTTTTTTTAATAAATGTAGTTTTAATTTTTTTATTAACAATTTTAAATATTTCAACTGATAACGAAGTTTTTCCTGTTCCACCGATGTAAATGTTTCCTATACAAATTGTTTTTATTTTAAATTGATTTTGTTTGGTTTTTTTTTTTAAGAAAAGGAGTAAAATAAAAAATAAACTTAAAGGATATAAAATATAAGATATGATGTTTTTATTTGACCAAAATTTTGGTTTTAAAAGTTTCATTTTATATATTTATATATTTCTAATAAATTATTTTTAAGTATGTAATTACCTACAGAGTATATTTTTTTTGTAATAAGATTTGAGGTTTTTTTATTTAATTTATTTAATATTAGATTTTCTTGATTTTTGGATTTTGTAATTATTGATGTTACTTTCAATTTGTTCAAATATTTATAAACTTCTTTAAAGTTGTTTATATATCGACCATGTATTATGAAATTATTCAACCTCGCCGGTTCCAGCGGATTTTGACCTCCATGTGGAACCAATGAACCACCCATAAATACGATGTTTGATAATGAATAAAATTTTTTTGCCTCACCAAAGGTGTCCACTAGATATATATCAGTGTCAGTATCAATCTTTTCATTTAAAGAGTGTCGTTGAATTTTTAGGTTTATATTAGATAGGTTGTTTATTATCTCGTTAGATCTATTTATGTGTCTAGGAATTATAATTGTTAATATTTTATTCGATTTAATTTTTAATTTTTTATGCAGATTGCCAATTATTAATTCTTCATTATGATGTGTACTTGCTGCACACCACAAATTTCGTCCTTTCAGTTTTTTCTTAACTTTGGAATTATCAATTTTTTTTCTTTCTCCAAAAAATTTTAGATTTCCTTTAAAACTTATATTTTTCACTCCAAGTAATTTTAAATAATTTTTTGACTCATGATTTTGGGGTAGGGCTAAAGAAATTTTACCAAATACATTTCTAGAAAATCTTTTTAAAATATTCCATCTTTTATAACTTTTCTTAGTAATTCTTGCATTGATAAGAATAATCGGAATATTTTCTTCTTTTAAATTTTTAAACATCATGGGCCATATTTCAGACTCAACAAATATGGCTAACTTTGGATTCCAATATTTGATAAATTTTTTCGAGAGATAATTTGAGTCAATTGGAAAAAACTTATGTATAGTTTTTCTTAATCTTAACTTTTTAAAAATATTTGCAGAACTTAGCGTGGTTGTAGTTAAAATAATTTTTTTAACTCTTTTGTCATTTTCAAATTTTTTAAGTAATGGAATAATACTCATTGTCTCTCCAACACTTGCGGCATGAAACCAAATGATATTTTTTTCTTTAATTCTCTTTTCGTAAAAACAGTATCTTTCTTTAAATCTTCTAAAATCCTCTTTACCAATAAAAATTCTATAAATGATTATAAAAGGTGAAAGAATAGTTATTATTATTCCTAGGATATTATAAATAAAATACATCAATTATTTTTAAATTGTTTTTCACAAAGATTTTTATATTTTGATGATTTTTTTATTAATTCCTCGTGTTTTCCAAAGTCAACAACCTGACCCTTGTCTATTAGAAAAATTTGATGAGAGTTAAGAATGGTAAATAATCTATGGGCAATTACTATTGTAGTTTTGTTATAGGTTAAATCATCTAAGGCCTTTTGAATTTGCTCCTCAGTCTCTGAATCAAGAGAGGAAGTTGCCTCATCCAAAAGAATTATTTTACTATTTTTTAGAAATGCTCTAGCTATGGATAACCTCTGTTTTTCACCACCAGATAATCTTACGCCATTTTCACCAATTTTTGTATTAAATCCCTCATTAAAATTATTTATAAATGTTTCACACATTGAAAGTTTTGCTGCACTGTAAACTTCCGAGTCAGACGAGTCAGGTTTTGCATACTTAATATTATTGAAAATTGTATCATCAAACAAAGTAGTATTCTGATCGACAATGGAAATTTGTTCTCTTAAAGAATTCAAATTAATTTCTTTGATGTTTTGGTTATCTATTTGTACTGTCCCATCACTTGGATCATAAATTCGAGGTATCATATTTAAAATTGTAGATTTTCCAGAGCCACTATGTCCGACTAAAGCTGTCATTTTTCCACCCCCAATATCTAAATTAATATTTTGAAGAACCCGATTATCTAGATTTGACTTGTATGCAAAAGAGACATCTTTAAAAATTATTTCTCCATTATTTAATTGTAAATTTCTTTTATCTAGATTCGGCAGAATTTCACTTTTAGCATCAATTATTGGAATAATTCTTTTGGCTGCTGAAAAACCTTGGCTAATTGCGATATTTACTTTTGTTAGCGCTTTAACTGGTTGATAAGCTAACATCATGGCCGCTAAGAAAGAAAAAAAATTATTTATCCCTAATTCTTCGTTCATTATTAATTTTCCAGAGTAAAAAATTAGAACAGCAATCATTATGCCAGTCAAAAATTCCATAATTGGAGTAGACCTGATATATACAGAGGCAATTTTAATAGTTTTTTCTTTTAAATCATTAACAAATTTTTCAGACCTTTTTTTTTCAAAATCCTCTCTTTGAAAAATCTTTATAATTTTATGATTTTTAAAAAGATCAATTAGATATCTGTTTAAATCTCCTGATTTTTCTTGAGCTTCAGTTACTACTTTACCCATTCTTTTTCCTAAAACTTTGGCAGTTATTGATGCAAGTGGAATCATAATCATTGCAATCAAGGATAATTTCCAATTTTGAATAAACATAACAATTAAAAGACCAATAAGTGTTAGACCATCTTTGAACAAAACTAAAAAAGCTTCTGATAACATTCTAGTTATTTGAGTAACGTCAAAGTTTAAGTTTGATATGTATTTACCAGAATGCTTACTTTCCATCAGTTCAGTATCAGCTTTTATGAACGAATTAAGCATGTTTGTTTGCATCTCTTTTTTAACTTCTTCTCCAACCCTAATCATTAATAGTTTTGCAAGATAAAGAGAAATTCCTTTAGCTGTGAAGGCAATAATTATTGCAAGAGGAATTAAAAAAATAAGTGTTTGATTTTTTTCAATAAAAATTTTTTCAATTGCTGGATCAAGGAGCCAAGCAATAGAAGATGTGCTACCAGCAACTATTATTGAAAAAAAAGCAGCTGACAAAATACTAATCAAATGTTTACTTGTATAATCTTTAAATAATCTCTTATAAATTTTTGAATTATTCATTAGATTTATACTAATTTACCTATTAAAATATTTATTAAGATAACAAGTCCTAAAAAATTATTACTCTTAAATTTAGATAAGCAGCTATCAGGAGAATTAAAATTCAGTTTCTTAACTTGAAAAAGATATAAATGTAGAAAAGGTATCACGGTGAATAAAAAATAAAAAATTTTAAATTTCATTAACACTCCAACAATAACAATAGAGGAAATAAAAATGAAATAACAAACATATAAAAATTTTTTTGGATCATCTTTAAATTTAATTGATGTTGACTTTACACCTATAATTTCATCATCTTTAATATCTTGAAACCCATATATAGTGTCGTATCCAAGTGTCCAAAATATGGCTCCAGTATAAAATAAAATTGGTATAACAGAAATTTCATTCGTTATGGAAATCCAAGCTAAAATAAGTCCATAATTAAAAGTTATACCTAAAAATAGCTGTGGCCAATAAGTAAATCTTTTCATTAAGGGATATGAAAAAGCTAAAGGCATAGAGATTAAAGCCATCAAAATAGTAAATTTGTTAAAATTAATTAATACTAAAAAAGCCAAACCACATAATAAAAAAGAATAAAATGTTGCTAGTAAAACTGAAACTTTTCCAGATGCAATCGGTCTATTTTTTGTTCTTTCAACCTTAGAGTCTAAATTTCTATCTGCGATATCATTTACTATACAGCCAGCTGATCTCATTAAAATTGATCCAGATAGAAATAATAAAATAAATTTTAAATAATCATTTAAATTTTGATTAAAATCATAAGCTAGCGTTAAGCCCCAAATACAGGGCCAAAAAAGTAACATAAAGCCTATAGGCTTTTTCATTCTTGTGAGTTCAATAAATAAGTTTATTTGGTTCATAAAATTTTACTTGTAAATAACAAAGGCAAGATTGATAATCAAATTGATTCGTATGATTATAGATTACACAGTAACTGCATTGATGTTTCCTGCAATTCCCTTGTTAATGAACATATATAGCAATAGATTTCATTCACTGAGCAAACTTATAAGAGAATTACATGATGAGCATGTTTATGAAAATCATGTTCCACCAGAGTGGAAAAAGCAATTTATTAATTTGAGCGGCAGAATTACACTTTTAAGATGGACTATTATGTTTGCAGCATTTGGTTTTTTATTCAACATGCTTACTGTGCTTGGCCTTTATTTAGATGAAGTTTTTATAGCAAGAGTAATTTTTGGATCATGTTGTTTATCCATGATAATTTCAATTATTTTTTTTATTAGAGAAATTCATATCTCAACTAATGCACTTAAACTTCATATGTCTGATATGGATGTTAAAGTAGATTAGGGGATTATTACTGCAGGACCAGTCAATAATCTTGCCTCTAGATCTTTATGAGCTTGCTTAACCTTTTCGAGAGAGTACTTTTTTGAAATTTCAACTTTAAATTTTTCAGATAAAATTGCATCAAAAACTTTTTTTGCCGACTCTACAAGTTCTTCTCTTTTTACTGTATAATGAGCAATAGAGGGTCTTGTAAAAAACAATCCTTTAGCATTGATATCTTTTTTAACATCAATCGTATCCACGTAACCTGAAGCATTCCCAAATGCCACCATCATTCCTCTGATCTTCAATACTTCAATTGATCCTTTAAATGTTTTAATACCAACACCATCATAAACAACATCAATACCATTTTTTCCAACAATTTTTTCAACCTCTTCGACAAAATTTTTTTCAGTATAATTTATTACATGATGACAACCATTTTTTTTTGCAATTTCTTCTTTGGCTTTTGAACCAACAGTTCCAATTACTTCAGCACCTAAAGCATTGGCCCATGAACATAAAATTTGACCAAGTCCTCCTGCAGCCGCATGATACAAAATTTTGTCACCCTTTTTTAAAGGATACGCTCTATGCAATAAATACTCTGCAGTAATTCCTTTTAATGTAATGCAAGAAGCAACTTCATCAGAAACACCATCCGGAACTGATACTAGTTTTTCCTCAGGCATAATTTGTTTTTCAGAATAAGCACCGATTGGCATTGATGCATGAGTAACTCTATCACCAACTTTAAATAAATTTACTTCAGATCCAATCTCCTCAATTATTCCACAAGCCTCTAATCCAATACCACTAGGTAATGGAATAGGGTATAGACCTGTTCTATGATAAATATCTATAAAATTTAAACCAATAGATTTATTTTTAATTAAAACCTCTTTTGGTCCGGGTTTTGCAATTTCAATATCTTTAATAATAAGAACTTCAGGTCCACCAAATTTATCTATTTGAATTGATTTCATTATTTATTTTACAAATGTATCATTATGAT